>ENA-OWRC01003425-OWRC01003425.1-human-gut-metagenome-genome-assembly--contig:-NODE-3425-length-10282-cov-36.680551_pt1 | contig 10282 bp, 5 predicted proteins | sample MGYA00248268_ERZ651895 | MGnify/ENA primary metagenome ERZ651895 (study PRJEB26924, sample SAMEA4378242) | human gut metagenome | biome: human gut; feature: human-associated habitat; material: faeces...
ATGCACAGGAACAAATCGAACAGCTCCAAGTGGAACTGCGGCGGTTCAAAACTGAACTTTCCGATGTTGAAATCACCGCAGACCTTCAGGTTACGGTGGACAGCTTTTTGAAATTTGCGGATTTCTTCTTTGACGGCCTCTTTGCAGACTGGGCAGTTCTGGATCACATCAATCAGGCACAGAGCAGGGTGGAAAACACCAAGGGTCAAATCAAGCGAGTCCTCGCACTTCTGAAAAAGATGCGCGAAGATATTGACGTCCAAATCGCTGACGAAAAAGAAAAACAGGAGCAGCTTGCGGTGGAAACTGAGCTGTAAGTTTGAAGAGTCCGCTTATGTGATATGATTCGATAAAACCGAATTTGCAGGAGGTGTTTCGATGAAAACAAGAAGGTTTGCTTTATGTCTGGCAACGGTTTTTCTGGTGGCGATTTATATCAATATTCAGAGAAGCCATACTTTCACCCTTTCAAACGATGAAGGCACCATAAAGACAGAACAAATACAGCCACTTTGGGGAACTGTAAAAGTGAGCGGTGATTGTGATACTGAGGTGGTCTTTACCGATGTAGAGACTGGAGAAAAATATAGAATCGGATATATTACACAGGGCGTAACGGAAAGAATCAAACTCGAAAGAGGCAAATGGTATAAGGTGGCGGGCGGAGGCAACCTTACACTGAATCCGGTAAACATTCGAGTCGAATAAATGTAAGTTCCTTGCGGGCAGCTATGAAAGCTGAAGCTGAGAAGAGAGTTTTGAATATTCACATATGAAGGAGTACAGTTCTATGAGTTACGGTTGGACAACTGTTTTCACTTTAGCGGCATGGTTTGCAGGACTTGTGATTGATGCAAATGTGCGGGTCGGCGACCTCGGTTTACGAACAGTGCTTCCTGTCATCGTGATGGGGTGCTGCGTTATGAAGTACATAAAGGACAATAGCAAATAATCTTATCTCAATACACTTTCCAGCGGGCAGCTCCAAAACGGTTGCCCGCTATTTTTATGCTCAAAAACGGAAGGAGGCCAAAATGCCAAGCAAAACCGAAGAATATCTCGCCCTTGCCCAGCGCACAGCCAACGGCTTGACCCGGTACTGGGAAAGCTGGACAGACTACCTGACCACCGCATCCCGGCTGTACAAGTACCCCTTTGCGGACCAGCTTATGATCTACGCCCAGCGACCCGATGCCACAGCCTGCGCCGATTACGACATCTGGAACAACCGCATGAACCGGTATGTCCGGCGTGGCTCCAAGGGCATCGCCCTGTTGGACGAATCCAGCGGATACCCGCGTCTGCACTATGTGTTTGATGTGTCGGACACCGGAGTGCGCCGCAATTCCCGTGACCCGGAGGTGTGGCAGCTCAACGATGACCTGTTCCAGCCGGTATCGGAAATGCTGGCGCAGGAATACGGCATTCACCATGAACGGCTCAGCCAGCAGATTGCGGACATTGCCGGAAAGCTGGCAGAATCCTACTGGGACAACAACAGCACAGACATCCTCGCCATCGTTGACGGGTCGTTCCTGATGGATTATGATGATGCCGGACAGGAACTCCAGTTCAAGAGTGCCGCCGCAATCAGCATCATGTACACCATTTTGGAACGGTGCGGTTTTGAACCAGAGGGTTATTTTGACCGGGACGATTTTCAGGCAATTTACGATTTTTCGACCCCGGATGCTGTCTATGCACTGGGTACGGCGGTCAGCGAGTGCAGCCGTGATGTGCTGCGGAATATCGAGCGTACCGTCAAAACCACCATCCGTCGCCGCAATGTAGAAAGGAGCCAGCATGAATATGAAGAACAGGAACGTGACCTACTCGACCATCGGGGATTACCAGCTCCCGAACCTGACCCTCAGCCAGCCGAAGATTCCGTTGGGCAAGTACGGCAGGATGCGCCGGAACTATCTGAAGCAGCATCACCCGGTGCTGTACAACTCGATGCTCCTGAACGGAACGCTATACCCGCATCTGATGGAGCTGGAGCAGACGGCAGAGAGCCGGATGCAGCAGATGATGACCGAACTGCTGAAGCAGAACCCAGCCCCGGACAAGGAGAAGAACCAGATGAGCTGGGTGAGGCACATGAACAGCCTGCGGGCGCAAACCGAGGAAATCATTCTGACGGAGCTGATTTACAGCTAAGTTTTCTGGATGCCGCCATCCCTACCGAAGCAGAACAGATTAAGAACATCAACCGAGCGGAGAGCGAGAAATCGTCCTCCGCTTTTGTTTTGTCGCAGGCTGAAATCGAGAACGAACTGCGTAAGCATGGTTCTGGGTTTGCAGGTGGCAAGCAACGCATTATGGCACTGTACCAGACCCAGCCTGACCGAAAACTCCGTGCCAAGGCGTTGGCAAAGGAGTACGGCATCGGTGGGCATTCCCACGATTTTCTGGACGGAAGCCGGGGCTTTGTGAATCACGACTGGAAGGGATTGGAATTTGACCATTACCCCGACCACCAGAAAATCACCCTAAAATGGGCGCAGGTGGAAAAGTATATCGACCTGATGATCCAATCCGACCGTTACCTGACCGATGAGGAAAAAGAGCAGCGTACCACTGTACAGGAAGAAAACGGCTACAAAGTCGGTGACGATGTAATGGTTGATTTGCCCACTGGAACCATCGAGGGCACCATTGGCTATATCGGCGAAACGGATGTTCGCATCGACACCAGCGCACACGGACAGTCGTGGGATAACGAAGTTATCAACAAACGACAATTCGAGGACGGTCTGCGGCAGAATGAACCTAGCCAGCGTGTGGATGAAATGCTGGAGCAGGCAGAAACCATCTACAAGGAATCCGAGGTGCCGGAATATGAGCGTTTTTCTGTCCGCGAAGTGGTCGGAGGTACGTCCCAGCTTTTTGCTATCTGGGATGATCTCAATGAGGGCTACTATGCAAATGATAACGGAATGGCGCAATTTACAGACAAGGAGCAGGCCGAATCCTATTGCACCGCTTTGAAAAAAGAGACGGATGAACGAACCGCCGCCGATTGGCTTGCAGTGGAAAAGGCAAAGTTTTTGGCAGAAAATGAACCTGTTCCCGCTCTCCCAAAAGAGCGTAATTACCGTGTGGGCGATACAATCCGTCTGGACGGTAAGGATTTTACGGTCGAAACTGTCGGAACTCTGAACATCCAGCTTCGTGACCCGGATGAGGTCTATCCGGTTGCCCGCTCGGAAAGCAAGGAAAATCTGGAGCGGCTGCTGCGCCAGCCGGGCAACATCCATCTGCACAACCTGACGGTCAATCTCACTCCTGCGCATGAGCCGGACGAGGACAAACCGCCGCTTACGGACGAAGAACTGGACGAACTCCCCATCTCTACTGTGATGGACGGAAAAGTGCAGACCTTCCCGGATGCCGCTGCCTTGGATGAAGCTCTGAATGCTGAACCTGCGCCGGAGCCTGCTGGGAACTTCCGCATCACGGACGACCATCTGGGCGAGGGCGGCGCAAAGCAGAAATATGCCCGGAACATTGAAGCCATCCGCACTCTGTTCAAGCTGAAACGGGAGCACCGGGGGGCCACCCCTGAAGAACAGCAGGTGCTTTCCCAGTATGTGGGCTGGGGCGGTCTTGCAGATGCTTTTGACCCCAACAAGGACGGCTGGGCAAAAGAGTACACTGAACTGAAAGGGCTGCTCTCCGAGGATGAGTATGCTGCTGCCCGTTCCAGCACCCTGAACGCCCACTACACCAGCCCCACCGTTATCCGTGGCATCTACGATGCCGTGGAGCGCATGGGTTTCCGCAGCGGCAACATCTTGGAGCCGTCCATGGGCGTGGGCAACTTCTTTGGAATGCTGCCGGACAGCATGGCAGACAGTCGGCTGTATGGCGTGGAACTGGACAGCATCACCGGGCGCATTGCCAAGATGCTGTATCCGCAGGCTGACATTACTGTTGCCGGCTTTGAGACCACCGATCGCCGTGATTTCTATGATCTGGCGGTGGGCAATGTGCCTTTCGGTCAGTATAAGGTCAACGATAAGGCGTACAACAAGCTGGGATTCTCCATCCACAATTATTTCTTTGCGAAAGCCATCGACCAAGTGCGTCCGGGCGGCGTGGTGGCGTTCGTCACCAGCCGCTACACCATGGATAGCAAGGACAGCACCGCCCGCAAGCACATGGCAGAGCGTGCTGACCTGTTGGGAGCTATCCGTCTGCCGAATAATGCGTTCAAGGCAAACGCAGGCACGGATGTTGTGAGTGACATTATCTTTTTGCAGAAGCGTGACCGCCCTGCGGACATCGAACCTGCATGGGTGCAGCTTGGCAAGACCGAGGACGGCTTTGCCATCAACCAGTATTTCGTGGACCACCCGGAGATGATTCTGGGCGAACTGACCACCGAAAGCACCCAATACGGACGGGAGGAACTGACGGTTGCCCCCATCGAGGGCGCAGTGCTGGCCGACCAGCTTGCCGAAGCGGTACAGCATATTGAGGGCCAGTATGTTGAAGTCGAGGTGGAAACACCAGATGTTGCGGATGCAGAAGTCGAGCGCAAGACGCTCCCCGCTGACCCGGATGTAAAGAATTTCTCCTATGCCGTGGTGGACGGTGAGGTGTACTACCGAGAAAATTCGATTATGACGCAGGTGGAGTTGTCCGATAATGCCAAAGCCCGTGTAGCTGGTATGGTGGAACTGCGGCAGATCGTCAACCAGCTGATTCAGGAGCAGCTGGACGATTACCCGGATGAGGACATTAAGGCAACCCAAGCAAAGCTGAACACAGCTTATGACGCTTTTACCGCAAAATACGGTCTGCTCAACGACCGCAAAAATGGGCGTTTGTTTGAGGATGATTCTTCCTACTATCTGCTCTGCTCTTTGGAAAATCTCGATGAGAATAAACAGCTCAAAAGCAAGGCGGATATGTTCACCAAGCGAACGATTCGCCCGGAGCGCACCGTCACCAGCGTGGACACCCCCAGCGAAGCACTGGCAGTGTCCATTGGAGAACATGGCCGTGTTGATCTGCCCTATATGGCGGAACTTCTCGGCTCTCCCGGCGATTATGAGCGTATTACCACAGAGCTGCAAGGCGTGATTTTCAAAGACCCTTCTGCGGATGCAGATGAGCCGGAAGCAGGCTGGCAGACTGCGGACGAGTATCTTTCCGGCAATGTGCGGAATAAACTGCGCATGGCTCAGCTTGCCGCTGAAAGCCACCCGGAGTTCAAGATCAATGTGGAGGCTTTGACCAAAGCGCAGCCGAAGGACCTTGAAGCATCAGAAATCGACATCCGACTGGGTGCCACATGGCTGAATCCCGCCATTGTGCAGCAGTTTATGATGGAGACTTTTCAGCCGCCCTACCGCATCCGCTATAACAACCTGATCCAAGTCCGCTACTCTCCATTTACGTCCGAATGGCGCATCGGCAACAAATCTGCCGCCGGAATGTATGATATCATGTCCACCGAAACCTACGGCACCCACCGGGCCAACGCCTACAAGATTTTGGAGGACACCTTGAATTTGCGGGACTGCCGCATTTATGATACCATTGAGGAGGACGGTAAAGAGCGGCGTGTCCTGAACCAAAAGGAGACGATGCTTGCCCAGCAGAAGCAGCAGGCCATCAAGGATACCTTTGCAGGCTGGGTTTGGCAAGACCCGCAGCGGCGGAATCTGCTGGTGAAGCAGTATAACGAATTGTTCAATAGTACCCGGCCCCGCGAGTATGACGGAAGCCATATCCATTTTGTCGGTATGAACCCGGAGATCAATCTGCGGGAACATCAGCGCAATGCAGTTGCTCATGTGCTTTATGGTGGGAACACCCTGCTCGCCCACGAGGTGGGTGCCGGCAAAAGTTTTGAGATGGCAGCTTCGGCAATGGAATCTAAGCGTTTGGGCCTGTGTCAGAAAAGCCTGTTCGTGGTACCCAACCATCTGACCGAGCAGTGGGCCAGCGAGTTCCTGCGGCTATACCCCAATGCAAAGCTGCTCGTTACCAGCAAGAAAGACTTTGAACCCGCCAATCGAAAGCGTTTTTGCGCCCGCATCGCAACCGGCGACTACGATGCCGTCATTATCGGCCACTCGCAGTTTGAGAAAATCCCTCTTTCTGCGGAACGGCAGGCACGGATCATCGAAGATCAGATCGAGGAAATCGAAAATGCCATTGCAGAGGCCAAAGAACAGTCCGGTGAGCATTTTACCGTGAAACAGATGGAAAAGACACGGAAAACACTGGAGGTGAAACTGAAAAAGCTACAGTCCACCGACCGCAAGGATGATGTGGTCACATTTGAACAATTAGGCGTAGATAGGTTATTTGTGGACGAGAGCCAGAACTACAAGAACCTATATCTTTACACCAAGATGCGCAATGTTGCTGGCCTTTCTACCTCCGAAGCACAGAAGTCCAGCGATATGTTCGGCAAGTGTCGTTATCTGGATGAAGTGACTGGCGGGCGCGGCGTGATTTTCGCAACGGGAACGCCCATCAGCAACTCCATGACGGAAATGTACACCCTGATGCGCTATTTGCAGTACAGCACTCTCCAGCAGAAACAACTGACCCACTTTGATGCATGGGCTTCTACGTTTGGCGAGACCACCACGGCCATTGAGCTTGCGCCGGAAGGAACCGGCTACCGTGCGCGCACACGTTTTGCCAAGTTCTTTAACCTGCCGGAGCTGATGAATATGTTCAAGGAGGCAGCGGACATCAAGACTTCCGACCAGTTGCATCTGCCTGTTCCGGAAGCCAAGTTTGAAACTGTCGTGGTCAAACCCTCGGAAATCCAGCAGGACATGGTGAAATCCCTGAGCGAACGTGCTGCTGAGGTGCATAGCGGTGCGGTTGACCCCTCGGTGGACAATATGCTGAAGATCACCTCGGACGGACGTAAAATCGGCCTTGACCAGCGGCTGATGAATCCGCTCACCCCGGATGACCCGGACAGCAAGCTGAATGCCTGCGTCGACAATGTTCTGCGTATCTGGAACGAAACCAAAGAGGATAATCTGACGCAGCTGATTTTCTGCGATATGTCCACGCCCAAGGGAGACGGCTCGTTCAATGTCTACGATGATATTCGCACAAAGCTGCTTGCCGCCGGGGTGCCGGAATCGGAGGTCGAGTTCATCCACAACGCTGATACTGAAGGTAAGAAAGCGGATTTGTTCTCCAAAGTCCGCAGCGGCAAGGTGCGTGTCCTGCTGGGCAGCACTGCAAAGATGGGCGCAGGCACCAATGTCCAGACCCTGCTGGTGGCCGTGCATCATCTGGATGTAGGCTGGCGACCGTCCGATATGACCCAACGCAACGGCCGAATCATCCGTCAGGGCAACAAAAACAAACAAGTTTACGTCTATAATTACGTCACGGAGGGGACATTCGATGCCTACCTCTGGCAAACGCTGGAAAACAAGCAGAAGTTTATTTCGCAGATCATGACGAGCAAATCTCCGATGCGCTCCTGTGATGATGTGGATGAGCAGGCTCTTTCGTATGCCGAGGTCAAGGCCCTATGCGCAGGCGACCCGCGCATCCGGGAAAAGATGGATCTGGATGTGCAGGTAGCAAAGCTCAAGGTGCTGCGCTCGGATTACCAGAACCAGAAATATCGTCTGGAAGATAAGCTGCTCAAGCATTACCCGGAGGAAATTCAGAAAGCGAAGAACCGTATTGCGGCTCTGAAAAACGATGCCCAAATCGCAGACGCACACCCGCAGGATAAGGAGAACTTCTGCGGCATGACGATCAAGGGCATGGTGTTCGATGAGAAAAAAGCAGCTGGTGAGCGGCTGATGCTCGCCTGCAAGGAGATGCCGAATGCGGATATGATGCTGCTGGGCACCTATCGCGGCTTTGAGCTGAACATTCGCTTTGACAGTTTCAAGAATGAGCATCAAATCGTTCTCCGCGGCGAGCTGAGTTATCCGGTACCGCTGGGCGATGACCCTCGCGGCAACATCGTCCGTCTGGACAATGCCATCGGCAATTTTGCCGACCGCATTGCCGATGCTGATGCCGCACTGGATTCTCTGGAACAGCAGAAGCAGGCCGCAGAGGTTGAAATCGCCAAGCCGTTTGCGCAGGAGGAAGAACTGCAAACCAAATCTGCCCGCCTTGCAGAATTGGATGCGCTGTTGAACATGGAGCATCAGTCCAGCCGGACAGAACCCGAAGCGGAAGAAAAGCCGGATGCCCGCCCCTCTGTGCTGGCAGCTCTGGAAGAAAAGGCTGATAAAGTGGAGCCTGTCCGACCATTCAAATCTTACTTGGATAAGGATGGTGATGCCCGGTGACGGAGCACCGTGACCAGCAGATCCATTTTCGTGTCAGCAAAGTCGAACTGGAACGCATTCGTCAGAAGATGGAAAGTTGCGGTATTTTGAGCATTGGCTCTTATCTGCGAAAAATGGCTCTGGATGGTTACTGCCTGAATCTTGATTTACCACAGCTGCGTCGGATGGCGTACCTTCTTCAGAATTGCAGCAACAACCTGAATCAGGTGGCGAAACGGGCCAGTGAAAGCGGGCAGCTCTATGCCGCCGATTTAGAGGACTTGCGTAGTCGGTTGGATGAGCTGATAGCTATTGGCAAGCAACTTCTCGCCAAACTCACCGAACTCTAAAAAATTTCCCGCAGTAGGAGGCTGCGGGTTTACATAACGGTTGACACCCTTGCAAGGCAAGGGGCGATACCTTTATAATAGGGGCGAAAAAGAAAGGCTGGTGTTTGATATGAGGTTTTTATTCAAGATGATGCTTGCCCCGATCTCTCTGTTCGTGGCTTTTCTGGCTCTGATGGCAAAGTGGCTGCTTACTCTGTCCAGCTATGTTGTCGCGCCGTTGATGCTGTATATCTTTGGCTGCGGCATCTACACCGTCTACCGCCAGACTTGGGATCAGTTTTTGATTCTGCTGGTTGCTGAATTTCTCTGCTTTGTTCTTTTTGTCAGCGCAACTGCGATGGTGGCGGGCGTTGAACGATTCAGCGGTTGGCTCCGGGACGTGATTTGATTTTGAATCTTTTGCCGCCTTCGGGCGGCTTTTTCATTTAGGGGGTGATTTGCTCTGGCTGCTACTCGTCTGATTGCACTGCATCAGCACAAAGGAAAATCTATCGCCGCCTGCCTGAAAGACCGCACTGATTATGCGCAGAATCCCGACAAGACTGAAAGGGGCGAACTTGTCAGCAGCTATCAATGCAGCCCGCTTACCGTGGATGAGGAGTTCATGCTCACAAAAAAGCTATACGAGCAAGCCACCGGGCGCAGCCAGAAAAGCAATGTCATCGCCTATCAGATACGGCAATCCTTCCGACCCGGCGAAATCACAGCAGAGGAAGCAAATCAAGTTGGCTACGAATTGGCCTCCCGCTTTCTGAAAGGCAAACACGCTTTTATCGTTGCCACTCATACCGACCGGGAGCATATCCACAATCACATTATCTTTAATTCGACCGCTTTGGATGGTACCCGGAAATTTCGGGATTTTTTCTTTTCCGGGCTGGCAGTGCAGCGGTTAAGCGACCTGATTTGTCTGGAGCATCAGCTTTCCGTAATTGAAAAGAAGCCTTATCGGGAGCGGCAGAAGCGTATCACTTACCCGCCAAGGGAAAGCAACCGCGACCGACTGTGCGGTGTCATCGACGGAATTTTGCAGCAGAAGCCCACCGACTACGAAGATTTTCTGCAAAATCTGGAACAGCAGGGCTATGAGATCAAGCGTGGAAAGTACACCTCCGTCAAAGGCAAAGGGCAAAAGCGTTTTATTCGGTTTCGTACACTGGGCGAAGGGTATAGCGAAGAAGAAATCAAAGCTGTGTTGGCTGGCAAGGCAGAGCACCACCCCCGCCAGAAACAGTCGCCCAAAGAACAGCCCTTTCAACTGCTGGTGGACATTCAAGCAAAACTTGCTGAGGGTAAAGGCGGTGGATACGAGCGCTGGGCGAAAAAGCACAATCTGAAGGAAATGTCCAAGACGTTGCTTTTTTTGCAGGAACAGAAAATCAGCAGTGCGGATGAGCTGAAGGAACTTGCAGATGCTGCACTTTCACACTATCACGAACTGGGCGATTCTATCAAGGCCGCAGAGCAACGTATGACCGAGATTGCAGTCCTCCGTGCGCACATCGTCAACTACGCCAAGACCCGGCCAGTGTACGATGCCTACCGCAAATCCGGGTATAGTTCCAAATTTCTGGAAGCACACCGGGAGGAAATCACGCTGCATAAGACGGCGAAAGCCGCTTTCAATGAATCCGGCCTGAAAAAGCT
>ENA-OWRC01003436-OWRC01003436.1-human-gut-metagenome-genome-assembly--contig:-NODE-3436-length-10257-cov-3.657224_pt1 | contig 10257 bp, 9 predicted proteins | sample MGYA00248268_ERZ651895 | MGnify/ENA primary metagenome ERZ651895 (study PRJEB26924, sample SAMEA4378242) | human gut metagenome | biome: human gut; feature: human-associated habitat; material: faeces...
TACCAGGCCATCAAAGAACTGGCTCCGCAGGCACATGTGGGTGGGGCTTACGATCGTTCCTATGGTATTATTTCCTTTGAACATTTTATTGAAGTGTGGAGTACCAGAAATATTCAGCCGGATTTTCTGTCTCTGTACTGCTATGCACCGCTTATGAGGGAAGTGACTTATAAGGAAAAAGGAATCGAAGTGACAGAGAATACCTACCGTGAAATGATGCGTCAGATGCACATTAATGAAGAAGCAGTGGCACCGGAAGAAATCAAGGATTTTCAGATGAGCAGTTACGTGGAAACCAGAAAAAGGATCATGCTTCAGTATGGCATGATGATGCCAATGATCTGCAGTGAGTGGAACTTCACTGTTATTAATTCTAATGTCATGAATGACAGCCGTTTTAAAGGAGCTTATGTCATGCATGAGATTATGAGTATGTATCAGGAACTTGGCATGATGGGATACTGGTTTGGTACGGATCAGTTTGCGGAGGATGATGATGCACCGATGCTGCTGAACGGTCGTTGTGGACTGATCACCCATCAGGGAATCTGTAAACCGGCATACTGGGCGATTCTGATGCTGAACCGTCTGGAAAATTATCTGCTGACGAAGACAGAACATACAATGGTTACCCGGAATGAGTTTGGAAGCTATGTCATCGCCTGCCATAATTACAAGCCGTTGGATATCCAGTATTATGTGCAGAAAGAGAAAGACGTCAGAATTGAGAGTATTCCTCATTTTTACGAAAATTCCGTGCAGCTTACTTTGAATATTACTATCAATGGGGCAAAAAATGGAAAATACCATGTAAAAACAAGGGTGGTAAATTCAAAATACGGCGGTGTGCAGGATGAATGGCTGCGTATGGGAAAAGTCGCCTTTCTGACAACGGCGGATGTGGAATATATTGACCATATGTCCAGACCTCATATCACGATTTCGGAACAGGAAGTGATGGATCATGTGCTGCGTTTCAGTGTAAAACTGGAAGCACAGGAGATATTACTGATTCATGCTTTCCAGTATATGGAGGAGTAGAGCGACGGATGAACTCAGTTCCCCTGTACAAGCGAACTGGAGGCATAAAATAAAACGAAAGACCGGAGAACATGTTTCTCGGGTCTTTCATTTTCATGAGGAGTTTAATTTATTATAGAATACAGAAATCAGGTGGATTCCTGTATTACTAACTTGGATGGGAGCAGGATCGGTTTTGCCTGCTCGTAAGGGTTTTTGATCAGAGAAAGCAAGAGTTTTGCACTCTGAATGCCAAGGTCACGCCGTGGCTGACTGATGGTTGAGATGGTCGGTGTGGAGAGTGATGCGTACATGGTGTTGTCAAACCCAAATACTTTGATATCCTCCGGAATCCGAAATCCCTGTGCCAGACCGGCTTTGATCACTGCGTGGGCATGTTTGTCCGATGTGGCAAAAATCGCATCAGGCGGATCAGCCAGCTGGAAAAAATGATTTGCAGCGGCCAGAATACGGCTGTACGAAAAGTCAGAGACCTGTACGACATATTCCGGCCGGACAGCCAGTCTATTACCGGTGAGCATAGATCGGTATGCCCGATAGCGGCTCTGCACATGACGGTAATCATATGAGGAGGAAAAGAAGGCAATTTTCTGGCAGCCTTCGTTGATCAGATGTGCGATCGCTATTTTGGTAATTGAATAATCATCTATCGAAACATAAGGTACATTCGTATAAAACGGATTGTATTCACTGCACTGGACAACCGGGTAAGCCGCATTGAGCTGCCGCAGAATATCTTCGGACAGTGCATACATGACAATGATGCCGGAAACCTGAAGGTTCGCGCAATAATTAAGAAAAGAAGTAATTGTGCTGCGATCAGGCATTTCCTGTGTTACTACCATATGACAATGTGCGTGACTGAGGTAATCACTGATTCCTTCCAGAATGTCATCATAAAACGGATTGTTCCAGGTCGGGATACAGACCAGTATCGTGGACTCCTGAGCTACTTTCTTTACAGAAGCAGAAGCACTGCTTCTTTTTTTGGTGCTCAGATCTTCCGGTGTGATCTCATGAAGCTCAAAAGCTTTCAATATTTTATCTCTTGTTTTTTTGGTCACCACATTTGGCTGGTGAATCATGCGGGAGACGGTAGCAGGAGAAACACCTGCTGTCTTCGCAATATCATAAATTGTAACTTTCCCATTCATAATACATTACATCCTTCTTGACTGTAATATGATATGAAGAAACAACTAGTTAAATAGGATAAAAATTAATAACTATTTGTTTGTTTCATGTACAAAACATAGCAGAAAAGACAAAAAAAGGAAATAGAAAAATGAAAAAAACAGCAAAAAGACAAGAAAAAGGTATAAAATATTACTTGTTTCAGAAACAAAATGAAAAAATGACCAAAACATGGCAAGTTTGTGAAGAAATTATGAAAAAAATAAACAATTTTCAAATAGTCGTACATAGGGGGATTTGATAGAATGCAAGTAACGAGAGGGGAAGTAACCAACTCGAAAGAAAAAGGAGGTATTTCACAATGAAGATGTGGAAAAGATTAGTAAGTGCAGGCTTAGTGGCAGCTATGTCAGGTGCAATGCTTGCAGGATGCGGAAACACAGCGGGTAACGGCGATGCAAACAATGGCAGCGCAGGGGATGAGAAACCGGCAGCAGCTTCTACAGGGGACGTAAAAGTAGAAGATACTGGTTTCAAAGCAGACAAAACTTATAAGATCGGTTACAACTATTATGGACCAGGTTCTTATGCATTAACAACTCTGGCAAACAATCAGGACTATGTAGTGAAATGCTTCGGAAGCGAGACACAGTCTACATCTGATGACTTCCAGGTAGATAAGATCGTACAGGACGTTGAGAATATGATCTCTGCAGGATGTGACGGATTAGTAATCTGGCTTCCGGCTGACAACTTATACAAAACAGTTATCGACATGTGCGAGAAAGCAAAAGTTCCTTATGTATTCTCAGACAAAGTTCCGTCTGATCCGGACGTTATCGCAGCATTACAGAACAGCGAGTACTTCGCAGGTGCTGTAGGACCGGCAAATGCTGAGTATGGTTCCTTAATCGCTGACTATGCATTAGAGCAGGGATACAAAACATGTATCATCTCTACAGGTGCACAGGGTGACCCGACAGATACACCACGTATCGAAGCTTTCACATCTGAATTCGAAAAAGGTGGCGGAAAGATCGAGCAGGTTGTTTACACAGACTCCCAGGATAACATCCAGCCATACACAGAGAACGCTTTAGTAGCATATCCGGATGTTGATTTCGTATATGGTACAGGTTCTGATTTTGGTATTGGTGCTGCAGATGCAATCGCTAACCAGGGATTAGACGCAAAAGTTCTGACATCCGGACTTGATACTGCAGTTCTTGAGTATCTGTGCGATGACAGCAACGCTGTTGAGTTCGTAAACGGTGACTACTGGATCGCCGGTACTATGGCTACTGTAGCTCTGATGAACTACTTAGATGGAACTCCGTTAAAAGATGCTGATGGCAAAATGGTATTCGTCGACGACATTATGCCATTCCAGATTACAGCAGATTCATATGATACATTCAAGAAAACATTTATTGACAACCCATGCTATTCAGCAGCTGAGATCCAGGCTATGGATGGAAAATACAATCCGGATTTCAACTATGATGCATTTATGAAAGTTATCAGTGATTATTCATTAGACGAGAGAGCAGCAGCTGCTGCTAAATAATTCAGTTTGCAGAAAGGGGTAGGCATTTATGTCCAAAGAAAAAACTTTAAGTGTCGATCCGAAAAAGAAACGTCTGCAAACCCAGATTTTGGTTATTGCGATTGTCGTCGCAGCATTTGTAGTCTGCCACTTTATTACAGGTGGCAGATTACTTGCTCCGAATAATCTGCGTACAATTCTGACACAGGTTACATATCCAATGATCGTTGCACTGGGAATGATGTTTATTTTTACGGGCGGTATGATTGATTTATCTATAGGAGCACAGGCTATTTTAGCAGGTAACGTGGCAGCAGTACTGGTAGAAGATTTCGGACTTGGTTATGCAGGTCTGATCATCGGAGCAATCGTTACTATGATCGTTTGTGAATTACTGAGTGCATCCTGTTCCGTATTCTTGGGAATTCCGTCCTGGGTAGCAGGACTTGGTGCGGCATTGGTATTTGAGGCAATTGCAACCATTTATGTCGGCAACCGTGCAAAAACAGCCGGAGCAGCCGTTGTATATCTGAAACATTGTCAGGCACTGGGAAAATTCCCGACCATCTTTATTATCGCGATTGCGGTATTTGTAGTCGCATGGTTTATCTTTAACCGCACAAAACTTGGTTTTAACCTCCGTGCCATCGGTGGTGGCGGAGAAGTCGCAGAAGCAATGGGTATCAACAGAGTAAAAACTATCATGCTTTCTGCCGCAGTTGGAGCACTTATCATCTCCATCGGCGTAATCACACAGCTTTCCTATACCGGACGTTTTACCACATCCGCAGGTATGGGATCCTTAAGTGGTATCTTCAAATCACTGGCTGTTATCCTGATCGCAGGTTCTTTCTCCCGTATCTATAATGATGCCGTAGGATGTGTGATCGGAGCATTTATTGTAGCTGGATTGTTTAATGTATTGACATTGATGGGTGTTCCGTCAGGTACAGGCCAGGACGTATGTCTGGGTATGGTAGTACTTGTATGTGGTATCCTCTCATCTTTGGGATATAAGGGGGTTATGAAGTAATGGCAGAAGAGATGTTACGAATCGAAGGTGTCAGCAAAAGCTTTGGACCGACCTTAGCAAACAAAGATATCAACCTGGTTCTGGAAAAAGGTGTTCTCCTTGGTCTTGCAGGTGAGAACGGATCCGGAAAATCCACACTGGCTTCCATGGTATGTGGAATGCAGAGTAAGGATTCAGGTAAATTTTATAAAAATGGTGAAGAATATGATCCACACTCTCCGAGTGATGCGGCAGCACATGGCATTGCCATGGTCGTACAGGAACTTGGAGTAGTAGGAAATCTGCCGGGAATCGTAAATATGTTCCTTGGCAAGATGGATAAATATAAAAAAGGGCCTGCAGTAGATCTGGCAGCTATGAACAGAGATGCTGAGGCAGTGTTTGAAAAATGGCATCTGCCGAAAGTTCCGCTGGATGTACCAGCCGGCACACTTTCTATCGAGCAGAGAAAAATCATGGAGCTGGCAAGAGCCCTGATCACAGATCCGGATTTCCTGGTTCTGGATGAAATTTCCCAGGCGTTATCCCAGGATAACCGCCAGGTACTGTATAAATTTATCGAGCAGTTCAAATCCCAGGGAAGAACCATCCTGATGGTTACCCATGACCTGGAGGAAATGGTAGAAATCTGCGATCAGATCGCAGTCCTTCGAGATGGTGTCATTGTAGAGTGCAAAGATGCCAAAGAGTTTACCATGGATGAACTGAAACGTCAGATGATCGGTCGTGAGGTATCCGGTGACTATTACCGTGATGACCAGAAAGAGCAGTATGAGAATGAAGTGGTACTGGAAGTCAGAGATCTGACAATTGAAGGAAAATGCGAGCATATTTCCTTTGATGTACATAAAGGAGAAATCCTTGGTGTCTGCGGACTTTCTGATGCAGGTATCCATGAACTTGGAAGTGCTATTTATGGTCTGGAACATCATGATGGAACCGTACGGGTCAAAGCATCCGATACGTTATTAAAACATCCGGATGATCTGGTAAAGACAAAAGGTGCATACCTTTCCAAAGACCGTGATGTAAATGGTCTGATGCTGGATGCGGGAATCGGTGCAAATCTGATCATTCCGTCTCTGGTAGAATTGTCAGGACCGGTGGGATTCTTAAGTCCAAAGAAAACACGAGCACTGGCAGAAAAAGCTTCTCAGGCATTCGAGATCAAATCTTCCGGTTTGAATCACATCGTACGTCGTCTGAGCGGTGGTAATAAACAGAAAGTAAACTTAAGCCGCTGGCTGGTCAAAGATCTGGATTATATCATCCTTGACTGTCCGACCCGTGGTGTAGATATCGGTGTCAAAGCTTATATCTACAGTGTATTAAAGAAAGCAAAAGCAGAAGGAAAGGCAATCATCATGATTTCCGATGAGCTTCAGGAAGCAATGGGTATGTCTGACCGGATTATGGTTATGAAAGATCATAAATTCGCTGCAATGCTTTCCAGAAACTGTGATTTCACAGAAGAAAAAATGATGGAGGTAATGCTGTAATGAAAACTAAAAAAATGCGTTTTGATATTAACACATGGCTTCCGATTATCATTTTTGTACTGATTCTGGTAATTTTCAGTATTGCTACCGGTGGTACACTGCTGAATTCCAGAAATATTTTAAACATCTTTAACCAGTCTGTAGCAACGATCCTTGCAGGTCTCGGAATGTTATTTGTAGCAGCTATGGGTAGTACTGATATCAGTACCGGTGTAGTTGTAGCCCTGGCAGGATGTTTCGGATTAATGGGTGCACAGGCATCCGGAAACTCTCTGGTATTTATCATCATCTCTATCCTGATCGGTATCGGATCCGGTCTCTTGCTTGGATATGTAAATGCAAAGAGAAAAGTAAATTCCTTTATGGCATCCCTGGCTTTGCTGATGGCTTGGCGTGCAATCGTAAACCTTGTTCTGAGTAACAAAGCATACTATCTGCCGGATAATCTGTATGTACTGGACAGACCGGTAGTCAAAGGAATTATTCTGGTAGCAATCGTACTTGTAATCATCTACATTTGGAAATTTACCAGATTCGGTAATTATGTCAGAGGTATTGGTGAAAACGAAGTTGCTATGAAATATGCCGGTGTCAACGTAGACAGAGTAAAAATCTTGGCATTTGTAATGTCTGGTCTTCTGGCAGCAGTTGCCGGTATCTTTACCGTCGTTCGACTTGGTGGAACAAACAACACCATGGGATCCGGTTTTGAAATGAAAGTTATGATGGCGCTGTTCATCGCAGGTATCCCGGTACAGGGTGGTGAAGGTTCCAAAGTATACAAATTATTATTCGGTGCTCCGACCATCATCATGCTGGAGAATGGATTAGTTCTCTGTGGACTGGATGCAGGAGTGACACAGCTGGTTCGTGGTCTGGTACTGCTTGGAGCGGTTTGTCTGACAAGTCAGCTTGCCAAGAGAATGGCTTATGTAGGTCAGGAAGGTGCTCATAATCAGAAAGAGAACGCAGCGGAGACAGCTGTAGAAAATGGAGGAAAATAAATCATGAAAAACGGAAAATTACAGGTAGGTATCATCGGTTGTGGTGGTATCGCTAATCAGAAACATTTACCGGCTCTGAAAAATCAGGCAGACAAAGCAGATATGGTTGCTTTCTGTGATATCTTAATTGACAGAGCAGAGAAAGCTGCTGCTGAGTATGGTGTAGAAGGTGCAAAAGTATACGAGGATTACCATGAATTATTAGCTGATCCGGAGATCGATGTAGTACATGTACTGACACCAAACGTAGCTCACTGCCCGATCACATGCGACGCATTTGCAGCAGGCAAACATGTAATGTGTGAGAAACCAATGGCACACAACACAGAGTCTGCTCAGAAAATGATGGATGCATGGAAAAAATCCGGCAAGAAATTCACAATCGGATATCAGAACCGTTTCCGTGTTGATACACAGACATTACACAAAGCTTGCGAAGCTGGTGAATTTGGTGATATCTACTTTGCAAAAGCACATGCAATCCGTAGAAGAGCCGTTCCGACATGGGGTGTTTTCCCGGATAAATCCAAACAGGGCGGCGGTCCTCTGATCGATATCGGAACACATGCATTAGACATCACATTATGGTGCATGAACAACTACAAACCGGTATCCGTTATGGGTTCTGTATTTGAAAAACTCGGACATTCTGAGCTCGCTACACAGGGCAACATGTTTGGTGCATGGGATCCTGAGACATACGAAGTAGAAGATTCTGCATTCGGATTCATCAAATTTGAGAACGGCGCAACCATCTTCCTTGAGTCCGCATGGGCAATCAACATGAAAGACTCCAGAGAAGCAGCTTGTACACTCTGCGGTACAAAAGCTGGTGCCGAGATCGTTGGAGCTATGTCCGGCGGTGGCGCAAGCAGCGGACGTGAGTATGATCTGGTTGTAAACGGAACCTATCACGGACAGCTTGTTGAGCAGAACCTTTCCGAGGGTGGAACAATCGCATTCTTCGAGGGCGGATCATCCGAGCCGAAAGATATCGAGTGCGAGCAGTGGTTAAACTGCATTATCAACGATACAGAGCCAGTTGTAAAACCGGAGCAGGCATTCGTTGTAACACAGATTCTGGATGCTATCTATGAGTCTGCACGTACAGGTAAAGAAGTACTTCTGAATCAGTAAGATCAGAAAAATTGGTTACAGCTGTGGATATGCCGGGAAACCAGGCATGTCCACGGCTCCCTTTCATAAATAAAAATACGAGGAGAAAATGCAATGAAATTAGGATTTGTAAGTGCTATTTTAGATCAGAGCAACTACGAAGAAATGATGGATATCGCATCCGACCTTGGTTTTGAGTGTGTGGAAGTCGCATGCTGGCCACAGGGAAAAGCAGAGCGTCGTTATGCTGGTGTCAGCCATATCGATGCCGAGCGTGTGCTGGAAGATGAGGCATATGCAAAACATATTTTAGATTATGCAGCAGAAAAGAACGTAGAGATTTCTTCTCTTGCTTATTATCCGAATACTTTGGACCCGGATCTGGAGAAACGTCAGGCAGCCGTTGACCATCTGATGGCTCTGATTAAAGCAAGTGCAAAACTTGGCATCAACATGGTTACAAGTTTTATTGGCCGTGACCAGTCCAAGACAGTAGAAGAGAATCTTGAAATCGTAAAAGAGGTATGGCCTCCAATCATCAAACTGGCAGAAGAGCAGGGTGTAAAAGTAGCAATCGAGAACTGCCCGATGCTCTTTGGTGCAGATCAGTGGCCAGGCGGACAGAACCTGATGACCACACCGGCAAACTGGAAGAAAGTATTTGAGATTCTTCCGAGTGATAATTTTGGTATCAACTACGATCCTTCCCATTTTGTATGGCAGATGATCGATTACATCAAACCAATCTATGAGTTTAAGGATAAAATCTTCCATGTTCATTACAAAGATATCAAAGTATATCCGGACAAACTGCAGGAAGTTGGAATCATGGGTTATCCGCTTGACTTCATGTCCCCGAAGCTTCCGGGATACGGTGATGTGGACTGGGGCAAATATGTATCTGCTTTAACAGACATCGGATACGATGGATACACCTGTATCGAAGTCGAAGATAAGTTCTTCGAAGGAAGTCAGGAAAAAGTATTAGACAGCTTAAAACTCAGCAAACGTTACATGACACAGTTTGTTATCTAATAATTATAAAAGCAAATGGAGGAAGCGAGTATGAATCTTAGATTTGGTATTATCGGATATGGTTTTATGGGACATGAGCATATGACGTTATTATCCGATTTTGATGGCATTGATGTAATCGCTATCTGTGACCGTGAAGCTGACCAGATGGACGATGCACCGGAAGGAGTTGCAAAATACACGGATGCAGCAGATCTTCTGGCGAGAGATGATATCGATGTTGTTATCATTTCTGCAAACAATAACCAGCATCTGAAACTGGTAAAAATGGCAGCAGCCGCAAAGAAAAACATTATCTGTGAGAAACCGGTCGCACTGTCCATTCCGGATCTGGAAGAGATGGAGAAAGCCGTTGCAGAGAATGGTGTGAAATTTACGGTACATCAGCAGAGAAGATTTGACCCGGATTACCGTACAATGAAAAATGTATTTGATTCTGACGAACTGGGTGACATCTACACCGTTCAGACCGGTCTGTACGGATATAACGGAAATATGCATGACTGGCATATTTACCCGGAACAGGGCGGCGGTATGATGTATGACTGGGGCGTACATCTGATCGATCAGATGCTTTACATGATCCCGGGCAAGATCACATCCGTATTTGCAGATGTGAGAAACGTCATCAATGAGCAGGTAGATGATTACTTCAAAGTATTACTGATGTTTGAAAACGGTATTACCGCAGAAGTAGAACTTGGTACTTACTTCCTGAAGGATGAAGACAAATGGTTCGAGCGTCACTGGTTCATGGGTGGCAATAAAGGATCCGCTTATGTGGACGGTTTCCATCCGGAAGGAAAAATCGTACATACCGCACATCTGCTTCAGAATGCAGGCCATGGC
>ENA-OWRC01003439-OWRC01003439.1-human-gut-metagenome-genome-assembly--contig:-NODE-3439-length-10239-cov-10.931265_pt1 | contig 10239 bp, 7 predicted proteins | sample MGYA00248268_ERZ651895 | MGnify/ENA primary metagenome ERZ651895 (study PRJEB26924, sample SAMEA4378242) | human gut metagenome | biome: human gut; feature: human-associated habitat; material: faeces...
ATTGAAAATAGTTATTTTCTTTCTGTGGGTATAGTTTAAGACTATATAAGGTTTTAGCCTGCAAAAATGATACTTCCTATGGTAAAATGAAAAGAAAACAATGAAGGTTGGGAATATGCAAAAAACATTCTTTATTATTAAACCAGATGCTGTTAAACGACACTTGATGGGACAAGTGATTGATCGTATTGAACGCCGTGGTTTTATTATTGAACGAATGGAAATGTTGACACTTGACGAAGAACGTCTTAAAGAACATTATGCTCAATTAGTTGATAAACCTTTTTTCCCTAGCATTGCAGAATTCATGATGAGTGGTCCATCTGTTATTGGTATTATTTCTGGTTCAGGTGTTATCAAGTCATGGCGTGATATGATGGGAGCAACTAATCCGGGCAATGCTGCTCCTGGAACGATCCGTGGAGACTTTGCAACCGCACCAGATGGTGATATGATTCTAAATATCGTTCATGGCTCTGATTCAGAAGAATCTGCGGCTCGAGAAATCAAGATTTGGTTTGGTGAGTAGGATGGATTTAAAGCTGGTTTATTGAATTAAAACACTTTAACTAAAAGGAGTTGTAGAATGAGCAACAGCGATAACTTTTGCTGTCGCAGTTGATGTGTCTAAATAAACGTGAGCAACTGTCTTTTTGACACTAACAATTCTACTCGATATTATTACGAAAATTCGTAGGTGATATCGTTGTTAAACTTAACTTTTTGGCTGTTTATGGTGGTACTTAATTTGCTCTTCGTAGGTTTGTGGTACAATACAAACTTCGGTATATGACTTGAACGATTCAGGTACTATAGTAAATATCAAGGTACCGGTTACTGTTAAGACTTCAATATTGTTTGATATTCTACATTAAGTAGGAAAAAACGCTAATAATAACGATGATTTGTTAGTGATAAATGTTAGCAGTTTTTTAAGAAGTTCCATTACTAAGTTTTTAGCCTAAGGTATAAAAACTAATGACTTTCTAAAATCTTTGGTTTTAGGATTTTTTTATTTCTTGAAAATCACTAGTCATGCTAGTGATTTCAAAAAACTTCTAGTAATGTGTCAAAAAATGTCACAATGGAATTGAAAGTCTTTCATCTAAATATAGATATCAAATTATTTATGAAAAGTACTGAGCAATTATTAGTCAACTCTTTCATTTATTTTGCAACAAAAAGAGTGTAGAATACATGAGGTTGGGTCTTGTGCATGTTAATCAATATCTCCAAAACTAAGCATTTTATCAGTTAGGGGGAGCTTAAAAGTGTAAGAGTAACCTACTGGTATAGTTACCCGTAGGGATGAGTAGCTTTAAGTGATAATTATAAATAGTCTAAGCTCTGAACTACACTCCAAGAGTTAGATTTTTCTGTCTAACTTTTGGAGGTCAGTACAATTATAGTTGATTTTTTTCATAATCTTTCCAATAAAAATATTAAAGCGAATCAATCTATCTATTATAAAATTAAACCTTCTATTTGTAATGTCAACACTATTCACAATAGGATTTTGTCTATCAAATACTTTGATATTAAAAAGTATTTGAATTTAAGAATCTAATAGAGTTTAAAGGAATGGGTATTTTTATGAGATATCTCAAATTGACATGGTTCTTTCTTTTGTTAGAATATGAGCATAACTAAATATAGAAGGACGTAATTTAAATGGGGAAAAAGGAATTACAACGTTATTCACTCAGGAAGTCTAGCCTTGGTGCGGCTTCTGTTCTTTTGGGGACTGCAGTTCTTGCAGTAGGATCTTCAAATGCAAGTGCTGATGAAGTAGCAACAACTACAGATTCAGCAACACCAGCAGTTGAAGCAACAGATGCTGTTGAAGAAAGCACTTCTGCCGTAGCAGATTCAACTGAAAAGAAAGTTGTTAACGTTACTGAAGAAGGTAACACAACTGTTACAACGAGTGAAGTAACAAATACAAGCTTAGAAGCTGCAAAAACAGCTGCAACTAACGAAGGGGTTGAGGTTAAGGAAGAACCTGCTCAAACCAAAGAAACTGTTGAAGCAGCTGCTGCAGATAATAAAGCACAAGCAGAGAAAATCAATACAGTCGTTTCTGATTATAAAGCGGCTAAAGAACAATACAAGTCAGATAAAGCTGACTATGATAAAGCAAAAGCAAACTATGATGCAAAATTAGCTGAGAAAGCACTTGCTGATAAAACAAATGCTGAAGCTCAGGCTAAATATGATACTGAAAAAACAGCTTATGATAAAGCTTCAGAGCAATACCAAATTGCTAAGCAAGCTTATGACTCAGCTCTTTCTGAGTACAAGACTAAGAAAGTTACTTATGATGCTAAGGTAGCAGAAAAAGAAGCCGCTGATAAAGAAAATGCGCTTTCTGCAGCTAAATACCAAGCAGAATTGGCAACATATAACCAAGCAAAAGCTGACTATGAAGCAGCCCTTGCTCAGTACAATAGCGATAAAGCTAAATACAATGCTGAAAAAGCTAACTATGATAATAAAGTAGCTGAAAAAGTTGTTACTGAAAAACGTAACGCTGAAGCTGAAGCTAAATATCAAACTGAGCTAGCAGCATACAATGAAGCAAAAGCTAAATATGATGTAGAAAAAGCAGCATATGACAAGAATCTTGAACTTTATAACGCTAAGAAAACAGCTTATGAAGCAGATCTTGAAACAAAACAAGCTATTGAAAAATACAATGCAGATGCTAAAGCTAAATACGAAGCAGCCTTGGTTGTCTACAATGAGCAAAAAGCTAAATATGACCAAGAGTACCTTGAGTATCAAAACAAATTAGCTGTTTACCAAACAGCACTTAAACAATACCAAGATGCTAAAACAGCTTACGATAAATACATGAATGATCCTGTATATCGTAACCTTAAAGATGCTGAAGTTGTTCAAGAATTGACTTTCCAACGTGAAAACGATGCGACACATAAAGTTGAAGGTGTAAGCAACTACTTGACAAAAGAAGCACAAGAGCGTCTTAACACAAGTAATGTTTTCCAATATGATTCTAACAAGTTACAAGCATCTGACATTGTTTCAAACAGTCCTTGGACAAACACTGAAGATGAGTGGATTCAAGTTAAAGAAGGTGACAAATTTGTTGTTACTTATGATGGCTTGAACCAATCAAGCATGCTTGTTGAGAATGAAGCATCAGCAATCAAACGTGTTGTATACCGTTACGAAATCGTTAGCCTTCCGTCAAACGATGGAAAAGGTATCGCGAAAATCAGTAAGGATCCAACAGTAACTATGACAGTTGGAGCATCAACTGATCAAGATAAACCGGTTAAAGTAGCTGTAGATGTTGAGTTTTACGATAAAGATGGTAAAATGTTCAACCTTAGTGAGCGTAATGCTATCGTAGCACTTAACTCGCTTAACCACTGGAATGGTGCAGCTTATGTTGAAACATCTGAGCGTCCACGTCCACTTACAGTAGAAGCGAAAGACGTTAATGGTAATACTGTTCGCGGTACTTACAATCCTTACGCAGATGGTTCTACTTTGGCAATCCAAAACGGTGAAGTTGTTACAAAATCTGGTTACGCAGATTTTGGTGGAGCTACTGTTAACATTTCAGATGAGAACCCACTTAAGGTAGTGGTTCCTATCTCTGACTGGAATGGTTCAGAATGGGTTGTCTCACGTGAAATTCCATCTGATGTTACAACTCTTAATGCTTCAGGTAGCGGTAATGGACACGCTCTTGGTAACCAAGATTATACATTTGGTGATAAAGATGATGTTATTGGTTCATACAGCGTTTCTGCTGAAACTGGTTTGATTACATTCACACCTAAGAAAAAATACCAATCAAAACGCCACCAAGAATATGTTAATATTGGTGATAACCAATTCATCGCTATTCCAAAATCATCAGTTACTTATGATGCTGCTACTAAAGAAGTAACATCAGTCAATGATAATCAATACATTGACCATGGTGCAGTCTTTAATGGTGAGACAACATCAGAATTGACAGGTTGGGATAACGCTGATTCACCTTACCTCTACTATGGAGGTGCAGGTATCAAGATGACTAATGGTCACTTGGTATTTACTGCTGAAGGTGCAAATGCTGATGGCGCACCAACAGTTTACTGGTTCGCAATCAACTCTAATCTTGGTTTGCCTAAGAATCCAGGTGAAAAACCTGAAGAACCTAAGGCACCAACACCACCAACAGCACCGGTTAAACCAGTCGTTAAAACAGTTGGTATCAATCCACAAGAACCAACACCACCAACACCTCCAAAAGAGCCAGTTGCCCCAACGCCACCAACTCCAGAGGTAGTTGAAGTTCCTGGTAAACCACAAGAACCAACACCACCAACAGGTCCAACGGCCCCAACGCCACCAACACCAAAAGTGGTTGAAGTTCCAGAAAAACCGGTTGCACCAACACCACCAACAGGTCCAACGGCCCCAACGCCACCAACACCAAAAGTAGTTGAAGTTCCTGCTAAACCAGTAGAACCTAAAACTCCAGAAAAACCAAGTGTTGTATGGCACAAGAACTATGTCGTTGAGAGAGAGTCTCACGTGGTACCACCAACACCACCAACACCTGTTACACCTCCAACTCCAGTGACACCACCAACTACACCAACTCCAGATACTGAAGTTCCTGTAGTGCCTCAAGCTGAGTTGCCACAAACTGGTGAGCACACTAGCAATGCTGGATTTATTGGACTTCTTTCAATGATTTTTGCAGCCTTTGTAGGATTCTTCAAACGTCGTAAAGAAGATTAAGTGGTGCTATTAAATTAGTTCCCCATCAAAACTAGATTCTATTTAGGATCTAGTTTTTATTTTTGCTCGGTTTTCCTCCCTCATTTCATTTCTATTTACTGGTGAAACATGTTATAATTGTCTTGAACGACTATTATAGAAAGATGCAAGGAGACGAGCATGGAAGAACTTAAGAAAATCGCTGGTGTAACCGCTGCCAAATATGTTGAAGATGGAATGGTTGTTGGACTCGGTACAGGGTCAACAGCTTCCTTCTTCGTAGAGGAAATTGGCCGTCGTATTAAGGAAGAAGGTCTTAGTGTTGTTGGTGTAACGACATCAAGTCAAACCACTAAACAAGCTGAGGGCTTAGGCATTCCTTTGAAGGCAGTGGATGACATTGACAGTATTGATGTTACTGTTGATGGAGCCGACGAAGTAGACCCTCAACTCAACGGGATTAAAGGTGGCGGTGGTGCCCTTTTGATGGAAAAAATTGTCGCTACACCTACAAAAGAATATATCTGGGTGGTTGATGAGTCTAAAATGGTTGATCAATTAGGTGCTTTCAAATTACCAGTTGAAGTGGTTCAATATGGTGCTGATCGCCTGTATCGTGTCTTTGAGTCGAAGGGTTATAAGCCATCATTCCGACTTACGGAGCAAGGTGACCGTTTTGTTACAGATATGAAGAACTATATCATCGATCTTGATTTAGGTAAGATTGAAAATCCAGTAGCTCTTGGAGAAGAACTCAAAGCTATGACTGGTGTTGTCGATCATGGATTGTTCAATGGTATGGTTAACAAAGTCATCGTTGCAGGAAAAGACGGTGTTAAGGTCGTTGAAGTCAAGGCCTAGTCCGATTTTTATTCCCTCACCTTTAATGAGGAAAACTAATTAATTTTTGTCAAACTATTAAATAATATAGAAAGGCAAGAGGTAATTTCGAAAAGATTTTATCTCTTTGTGGTGTTATTATGTCCAAATTTAACCGAATGCATTTAGTCGTTCTTGATTCAGTAGGAATTGGTGCTGCTCCAGATGCCAATGACTTTGTCAATGCAGGTGTGCCAGATGGTGCTTCAGATACCCTTGGTCATATCTCTAAATCAGTAGGATTGAATGTGCCAAATATGGCTAAGCTTGGTCTAGGAAATATTCCTCGTGAAACACCTTTGAAAACAGTACCGACAGAAAGCAACCCAACTGGTTATGCAACAAAATTGCAGGAAGTTTCTCTTGGTAAAGATACGATGACTGGTCACTGGGAAATCATGGGTCTCAATATTACTGAACCTTTTGATACTTTCTGGAACGGATTCCCAGAAGAAATTCTCACTAAAATTGAAGAATTCTCAGGCCGTAAAGTCATTCGTGAAGCTAATAAACCATACTCAGGTACGGCTGTTATTGAAGACTTTGGTCCTCGTCAAATGGAAACTGGTGAATTGATTATTTACACTTCAGCTGACCCAGTTCTTCAAATTGCTGCACACGAAGACGTTATTCCTTTGGATGAATTGTATCGTATTTGTGAATATGCACGTTCAATTACTCTTGAGCGTCCAGCTCTTCTAGGGCGTATCATCGCTCGTCCTTACGTTGGTGAGCCTGGAAACTTCACTCGTACATCTAACCGTCGTGATTTGGCTGTCTCACCATTTGAACCAACTGTTTTGGATAAATTGAATGAAGCTGGTATCGATACTTATGCCGTTGGTAAAATCAATGATATTTTCAACGGAGCTGGTATCAACCATGATATGGGACACAACAAATCAAATAGTCACGGTATTGATAATTTGATTAAAGCTATGACTTCTGATGACTTCAAACATGGTTTCTCATTCACAAACTTGGTAGACTTCGATGCTCTTTATGGACACCGTCGTGACCCACATGGATATCGTGATTGCTTGCACGAATTTGACCAACGTTTGCCTGAAATCATTGCTGCTATGCGTGAAGATGATCTCTTGATGATTACTGCAGACCACGGAAATGATCCAACTTATGCAGGTACAGACCATACTCGTGAATATATTCCTTTCTTGGCTTATAGCCCATCATTCAAAGGAAATGGACTTATTCCAGTAGGTCATTTCTCTGACATCTCAGCAACTGTCGCTGAAAACTTTGGTGTAGATAAAGCCATGATTGGTGAAAGCTTCTTGGATAAACTTGTCTAAAATGAAGCGCTATGCATTTTTGGTTCGTGGGATAAACGTTGGTGGTCGTCACAAGGTAGTCATGAAAGAATTTTGTCGTGAGTTAGAAGAACTCGGTATGTCACATGTTTCTTCCTATATAAATAGTGGAAATCTTTTCTTTGATTCTACCTTGATGAAAGAGGAACTCCTCTTAGTTTTAGAGGGATTTCTAAATAAGGCTTATCCATTTATTAAGGTGTTTTCTCTCTTTACTCTGGAAGATTACCAAAATGAAGTGGCCTCATTACCCAAGTGGTGGGAAGATGATTTCTATAGAAAAGACGTCCTCTTATTTACTGAAAGACTTGATAAGAACGAAATGAAGAAGATTATTAACTCGATAGAGTTGAAAGATGAAATACTTTATTTTGGTCAGCTTGGGGTCTACTGGGGAAAGTATGATAAATCAACTTATAGTCAAACGGCTTATCATAAGAAGTTATTGAAATCACCTTTTTATCCTTATATAACCATTCGAAATGCAAGTACTTTTTCAAAAATTGGTCACTTTTTAAGAATGAAATAAAATTAAGGGAGAAATAACATGTCGCTACTTGAAAAAATTAGAGTTACTCAAGCATTTTTGGAAAGCAAAGGAATTGAAAAACCTGAGTTCGGTTTAATCTTGGGTTCTGGACTTGGTGAGTTGGCTGAAGAAGTTGAAGACGCAGTTGTCATTGACTATGCGGATATTCCAAACTGGGGACAATCAACGGTTGTCGGACATGCTGGAAAACTTGTTTACGGAACTTTGTCTGGACGTAAGGTTTTGGCTCTTCAAGGGCGTTTCCATTTTTATGAAGGAAATCCGCTTGAAGTCGTTACTTTCCCTGTACGTGTTATGAAAGCTCTTGGATGTGAAGGAGTTGTTGTAACCAATGCGGCAGGTGGTATCGGCTATGGTCCTGGTATTTTGATGGCTATCACTGACCACATTAACATGACTGGTCAAAACCCATTGATTGGTGAAAACTTGGATGATTTTGGTCCACGTTTCCCTGATATGTCTAAAGCTTACACACCTGAATACCGTGAAACCGCTCATCAAGTGGCTGATAAACTTGGTATCAAATTGGATGATGGTGTTTATATCGGTGTGACTGGTCCAACTTATGAAACTCCAGCTGAAATCCGTGCTTATAAGACACTTGGTGCAGATGCTGTTGGGATGTCAACTGTTCCTGAGGTTATTGTTGCAGCTCACTCTGGTTTGAAAGTCCTTGGTATTTCATGTATTACCAACTTTGCGGCTGGTTTCCAAGAAGAATTGAACCACGAAGAAGTGGTGGAAGTGACTTCGCGTGTCAAAGGGGATTTCAAAGGATTGCTAAAAGCGATTCTTGCTGAACTCTAAAAAGGAATAATTGATGTCAAACTTAATGAATAATCCATTATTTCGTATCGTTCGTGGAGTTTTTATAATTGCTTTCCTGACCATGGTTTGGTTGGTTATATTTTCTGCTATAGATACAAGTGGTAGTGAGATAGACTATGAACCATTTCAAGGAGCATCTATCGTATTTGCAGTTTTAAGCTATATCATAATAGTGTTTCTATTTCAATACCATAAAGTTGTTAACTTAAAAGAGTCAATTAAATCATCATACAGTGCAATTGAAATTAAAGAAAAATATGTGGAAAAGCTAATTGCGCAACTGCGTGAATTAACTGATAAGATTGTAGACCATGAGTTAAAAATGTCTGTTAGAAAAAATGTTTCAGAATTGTTAGAGGAAAAAAAGTCTGTCAACAATTTGACTAACGATGAAAACAAAGCTAATCATTCAGAATCTAAGCGGAAGTCTTACGGTGAGTCTGGCAATTTTTCTAAACATGAATACTCTACTAAACTAGAGGAAACGAAGAATAAAATTATTGAGGAAATCGAAAGAGATACAAATATTACCGCTGATCAAAGTATAAAGGATTTGATTGCTGAGATTAAAGAGTCAGAAGTACTTGTTGCTAATCAAAAATTACACTATAATGAAATGGTATCGCAATATAATAAAACAATTTACACTTTGCCATTTGCGTTTTTAAGAACTACTTTAGGTCATTCAGAGATAAACTACTTATAACAAAGAACAAAATCATTAAGACTAGAATATAGTTAAAAAGGTAAAAGAATGAATGCTAGTTTTAGTTTTCCTAATTCAACACGAGATTGCCTTACTATGAAATAAAAACAAAGAAGGGATTGACCCTACTCTAAAGACAGTAGGAAAAGTTGGTTAAAGCAATTTTAGTCATACTCTAATATATGGGTAATCAAGAAAGAAAGAGTTTGACTTGGCTCCCCAAGTCGACTAGGTTAAGTTTAGCTGTTTTTGGAACTGGTATTACTTCAGGTTTGGTAGGCATTCTTTGCCATTACCTTTTGGAGTTTATACAAATTCTTGTATTTGGTAATGATAAATCGAATTTATTGTCACAGTTTAACTCTGTAAGTCCCTTTCGACGATTTGCAGTATTGCTTGTAGTAGGTGTTTTCGCTAGTTTATTTTGGTATTTCCTTCAGAGACGAGTGTCCCTCCTTTCTATTAGTAAGGCTAAGCAACTCGTTGGTAAGAAGAGTCCAAATTTTCTTGGCCAAAGTCTACATTCTTTGATGCAGGTTGCAATCGTTGGAGCTGGTTCCTCAATTGGTAAAGAAGGAGCGCCTCGAGAATTAGGCGCTCTATTTGGTGGTAGTCTCTCCAAAGCCTTGCATTTGGATGTTGTTGATAGACAATTGTTAATTGCTTGCGGGGCAGGCGCTGGCTTAGCTGCGGTTTACCAAGTCCCCTTTGCCAGTACACTGTTTGTTCTGGAAACCTTAGGTGTTGCTTGGAAATCAAAAAACATTGTTATCATTCTTGTGACAACTTACTTGTCAGCTTATTGTGCTCGCCCAATCGTTGGTAAGGAGGCAATGTATCAAGTCGGTAAAGTTAGCTCAGATCCTGCTAGTCTGATTCAGGTTATTGTTCTTGTATTAGTGATAACTCCGCTGGCGATGATGTTTAGCTTCTTAGCTAAAAAGGCTAGCAAAAGTCGTATTACTGATAAACGCATTCTGTGGACCATGCCACTATCTTATATAGTACTAGGTGGGATTGCAGCTTTATACCCTTTAATCATGGGAAATGGTCAGGTGCTAGCACAATGGTTATTTTCAGGTGGGATTGCAGCTTTATACCCTTTAATCATGGGAAATGGTCAGGTGCTAGCACAATGGTTATTTTCAGGTGGGATTGCAGCTTTATACCCTTTAATCATGGGAAATGGTCAGGTGCTAGCA
>ENA-OWRC01003443-OWRC01003443.1-human-gut-metagenome-genome-assembly--contig:-NODE-3443-length-10226-cov-5.945335_pt1 | contig 10226 bp, 11 predicted proteins | sample MGYA00248268_ERZ651895 | MGnify/ENA primary metagenome ERZ651895 (study PRJEB26924, sample SAMEA4378242) | human gut metagenome | biome: human gut; feature: human-associated habitat; material: faeces...
GATTATTAGTATCAAGTTCCATAGCAATATCCTTCCTAAAATCAAGTACGACTGAGCGTCTTTTATACTTATAATATATCACAGCTGCACGTCTAAAACAACATCTCTTATAAAAACTATAAAAGGAGCTAGACCCCTCCCTACGCTTCGCTTAGAGGAAGGGGATTGCGCTCCTATTTTTGTTCAAATAAACAAGCTCCATTTGTTTCAATAACATGTTTATACCAATCAAATGATTTCTTCTTATATCTTTTATAAGTACCATTACCTAAATCATCTGCATCTACATAAATAAATCCATAACGTTTAGACATTTGTTTTGTACTTTCAGATACTAAATCAATACATCCCCAAGATGTATAACCCATTAAATCAACACCATCTTCATAGATTGCATTATACATTTCTCTAAAGTGAGCATCAAAATAATCGATACGATATTGATCATCTACTTTACCATCAACAAGTTCATCTTTAGCTCCTAAACCATTTTCTACAATAAACAATGGTTTTCTATAACGATCATATAAATCTACCAAAGAAACTCTTAAACCGATTGGATCAATTTGCCATCCCCAATCAGAACTTGGAATATAAGGGTTTTTAATCGCAATATTAGTATTAGCAGCTGTTTTCTTTAATCCAGCATCATCTTTAGCAACACAGCTTGATGAATAATAACTAAATGAAACAAAATCAACTGGATATTTTTTCATGATTTCTAAATCATGTTCTTCCATTTTAATATTTAAACCTTCATTTTTAAATTTAGTTAATAAATAAGCAGGATATTCTCCAAAGACTTGAGTATCGCTATAACAATACGTACTTCTCATATCTTGTTGTGCTTGTAAAACATCTTCTGGTTTACAAGTATATGGATAATAAGTTAATTTTGTAAGCATACATCCTACTTTACAGTCTGGATTTTTTTCATGCGCAATTTTTGTTGCAAGAGCACTTGCGACAAATTGATGATGCATTGCTTGGAAAATAACTTCTGGAAAGTTTTTACCTTCAAAACGATCTCTTACAAGTCCTCCTGTTGTATAAGGATGTCTAATCATTGAATCAACTTCATTAAAAGTTAGCCAATATTTGACTTTATCTTTATAACGATCAGTAATAACATCTACATATTTAACAAACATATCAATAACTTCTCGATCATACCAACCATTATAATTTAATACTAAGTTGATTGGTGGTTCATAATGTGACATTGTAACAAGTGGTTCGATACCATATTTGTGACATTCATCAAAAATATCATCATAGAATTTTAAACCTTCTTCATTTGGTTCTTTGTCATCTCCATTTGGGAAAATACGTGACCAAGCAATAGAAAGTCTAAATACTTTAAATCCCATTTCAGCAAATAATTTAATATCTTCTTTATAATGATGATACCCATCTGAACCATGTCTTTTTGGATAAAGACTTGTGTCATCACTTTTCATTGCTTCTAAAATTTCTTCTGTTGAAATTTCATTTTGTTTAGCATAATCTTGAACATCTACATCTAAATGATGGCGAGCACAATCGGAAACAGAAACTCCTTTTCCTCCTTCATTCCATCCACCTTCATATTGGTTAGCAGCAACAGCGCCACCCCATAAAAATCCTTCTGGAAATTTTTTTACCATTTTAATATCCTCCGCTTTTCTCTAAAACCATCTTAACACCTTATATAAAAAAAGCATGATTATTTCATTTAATGAAAATAATCACACTTTTAATTAATCATGTATTTTTTTAGCCAAACACATTTCCACAAATTCAACATCAAAATGTTTAGCCCTTGATCCCGAATATCCCATATCTAATGATGAGATTTGTTTCATTTCTTCTTCATTTAATTCAAAATCAAAAACATCTATATTTTCTTTAATTCTTTCTACATGTGTTGATTTTGGTATAACAATGACTCCTCTTTGGATATTCCATCTAAGTATTACTTGTCCTACTGATTTATTATATTTAGTTGCAATTCTTTTTAACATTTCATCTTCAAAGGGATTATATCTCCCTCCACCTAATGGTGCCCATGCTTCAGGAACAACATTATAATATTTCATTGTTTCCAAAGCTTTTTCTTGTGTGTAATAAGGATGTAATTCTACTTGATTGACCATTGGTTTAATTTCTACTGTATGGACAAAGTTAACAAGAATATGTGCATAAAAGTTTGAAACACCAATTGCTTTTAACTTACCTTCTTTATACGCATCTTCCATGGCCCTCCAGGCACTAAAATAATCTCCCATCGCTTGATGTAACAAATATAAATCTAAATAACCTAAACCACTTTTTTCAATAGAAGCATCAATTGCTTGTTTAGCCATTTCATAATTTTGCATATCTTGAACCCACATTTTAGAAGTAATAAATCTTCTCTTGTGCAAATTCCTTCAGCAATTGCTCTTTTAACGCCTGCACCAACCGCATCTTCATTATAATAAGCTGCAGCTGTATCAATTAAACGATATCCTGCTTTAATTGCTTGATATACTGATTCTTCACATTCTTTTTTATCTGGTACTCTAAAGACACCAAATCCAATTGTAGGAATTTTTAATCCGTTATTTAATGTTTGATATTCCATAATATGACCTCTTTTCTTACTTATATTTTGAAATAAAGAAGTCTAAATGTACAATATCAATTTTGCAATCTACTATAACTTTGTTGCATAGAAAAAACTTGGTTTTTAACCAAGTTTAGCTTTCTTCAATAACACCCATTAATTCTAATAATCTATTTAAATCATCTGTGTCAGAGTATTTAATTGTAATAGACTTATCATCAACTTTGATTCTTGTACGATATTTTTTTCTAAGTAATCCTTCAACATATTGATATTCTTTAGGTTTTTCAACCTTAGGTTTATTTTTTCTGGCTTCTTGAAGTTCAAAACCTTTTACAATATTTTCAACATCTCTAACAGATAACTTTTCATCAATAACTCTTTTAGCAATCTTTAATGCTCTTTCTTTATCCAATGTAATTAAAGCTCTTGCATGTCCCATTGATAAAGAACCATCTAATACATATTCTTGAATCTTTTCAGGTAAATTCAATAATCTAAGTGTATTTGTAATATGTGTTCTTGATTTTCCAATACGTTTAGCTAATTCATTTTGTGTAAGTTTAAGTTTTTCCATCATCGTTTGATAAGCTTGTGCTTCTTCGATGGCATTTAAATCTTCTCTTTGAATATTTTCTAATAAAGCAATTTCCATCATTTGTTGATCACTAAAATCAACAATAATTGCTGGAACTTCTTCTAAATGTGCCATTCTAGCTGCACGACATCTTCTTTCACCAGCAACAATTTCATATCCTTGAACAGATTTCTTTAAAATAACTGGTTGGAAAATACCATGTTCTTGAATTGATAAAGCAAGTTCATTTAAAGCTTGTTCATCAAATACTTTTCTTGGTTGATAAGGATTAGGTCTAATTTCATCTAATTTGATTTTTTCTTGACTACTTTCAGGTGTATTATGTTCAATATCATCAATTAATGATGTAATATCTCCACCAAAAATAGCATCTAATCCTTTATTTAATTTTTTCTTTTTCTCAGCCATTTCTACTCAACACTTCCTTTGCAAGTTCTTTATAAGCTTGAGCCCCAACAGAAGATCCATCATAATCAAAAATACAGATTCCTGCACTTGGTGCTTCAGATAATTTAATATTTCTTGGAATAACAGTTTTATAAACTTTTTCTTTAAAATACTTTCTTACTTCTTGAGAAACTTCCAATCCTAAATTTGTACGTTGATCTAACATTGTTAATAATAAACCTTCAATAGAAAGTTTTTTATTAAAATGATTTTGTGTTAATTTAATTGTATTTAACAATTGTGTTAAACCTTCAAGTGCATAGTATTCACATTGTACTGGGATAAGTACTGTATCACATGAAGTTAATGCATTTGTATTTAATAAACCAAGGGCTGGTGGACAATCAATAAAAACAAAGTCATAATAATCTTTAATTTTATCTAATGATTGTTTTAAACGCACTTCTCTTCCTTGTTTTACATGTGCTAATTCTAAATCTATCCCCGCTAAATCTATTTCTCCTGGTGCAACATCTAGATTTTCAATATAAGAATGTTGAATTACTTTTTCTAAACCAACTTCTCCTGTTAAAACATGATATGTTGATAATTCAATATAATCTCTATCGATACCAATACCTTGTGTTGCATTTGCTTGAGGATCCATATCTATAAGTAACACTTTATAATTCATCTTCGCAAGTGCAGCTGATAAATTAACGCTTGTCGTTGTTTTACCAACGCCACCCTTTTGATTTGTAATTGCTATAACCTTCGACATCTTTACACCCCTTTATGTCCTATCGTTTGTCCTAGTAATACTCTTGTTTCAATGTTCTCACTAGAATTATTTATAATATCATCATCTATTTTGACAGTTTCTTTTTTCAAAATCAATACAACTGTTGATCCACCAAATTCAAAATAACCTTTTTCTTCTCCTTTAGTAGCAATACTATGTTTATAATTGACAATTTTACCAACCATCATTGCTCCTACTTCCATTTGAATCATTCTACCAAAGTTATTTGAATCAATCACAGTGTACTCTCTACTATTCATTTTGTATATAGGATAATAATCATTTGCGATAGGATTAACAGTATGAAAAATACCTTTGATTTTCTTATGGGAAACAATTTGACCATCATCTACATAACTATAACGATGATAATCATCAACAGCTAAACGAAATACAAGACATATTCCACCATCATATTCTTTAGCTAATGTTTCATCTTGTAATAAATCTTTTAATTGGTATTTTGTATCCTTGATTTCTAAAATCGTATCATCATTTATTGGATAATAAGTAAGTTTACTATCAGCAGGTGCCATCAATACATCTTTAGAGTCGTCAAATGGTCTTTGACCATCCTTTATTCTTCTTGTAAAGAAATCGTTATAACTTTTATATTTCTTTTCTTCATATTGACTCATATCAATATCATTATTTTTAATAAACGAAGAAATACTTGTCTTTGAAAATGGTGAAGACATATATAAACCACCTAAGTGCGTAACAAATGGTGATACTAAGATTTTTAAAGCACATCTACCAGCAGATGTGCTATATAATTTTTTTAATAATTTATTTTGACCCTCTAATTCTTTAACGATATGTCCTTGACGATCTTTAATCATGAAAAACAAAGAATTTGCACAAGTTCTACAACAACTAGAACACCAAGTGCAATAAGTCCTTTCCCTTTTAATTTTGGCACTTTAAAATCAACAACAAATAAAATACCTGTAATTAACATTAAAGTTCCATATAAGTAATCTAAACCAAAAATAACATATCTTAAAGCAAATGCAAAAGGTAAAATAAAGGCTGAAGTTGTAACTGGTAAACCTTGATAATACTTTCTTTTTTCTGTTGTTTGTTGCTGTCTTGTTTCTTCAGTAACATTAAAATAAGCTAAACGAATAACTGCTGCTAATACATAAAGTATTTCAATAGCAAGCCATCCTACTGAAGATAATCCTAAATTATATCCTAGTATTGCTGGAAAAACACCAAAAGAAATAAGATCACATAAAGAATCTATTTGAATACCAAATTTCTTTTCTTCCTCTGTACGATTCTTCTTACTTCTTGCTACCATTCCATCAAAAGTATCACAAATACCACACATCATTAAACAAATAAATGACCATTGATAAACACCTATGACAGATAAGTGAATTCCTACCATCGCAAAAACTAATGATAAATATGTAAGAATGACAGTGTAACTATAAAATCCTATCATATTCTACTCCCTCTATAATTAACGAAAACATTATAGCATAATTTTATCTAATTATGTAGTGTATATCGTCTTATTCATATTTTTGAAAATTTCTATTTTCATTCAAATCTTTATATAAAATAATTTCATCTTTTTCTAAACTTTGTTTAACATCTATAATTCTTTGATTAGACGATCCTCTAAACTTTAAACTTAAATCTTTAAGTTCTTCAATAAACTTACCATCTACTAGAACATCGATATAAGATAACAATTCATCAGTTACTTCACATCTTGCTCGACTTTCACTTAAAAGTTCTTGATCAAAGAGATAACCTGTATAACACCAAATATCCTTTTGTGGATAAAGTTCTTTCACTCTTTTAATAAATGGTAATAACGCTCTTTGATTACTTGGTTCCATTGGTTCTCCTCCAAGTAAAGACAATCCTGTTATATGTTCTGGTTTTAAATAATCTATAATTAAATCTTCTACTTCTTGATTAAACTCTTTTCCATATTTAAAATCCCATGTCATTTGATTAAAACAATTCTTACAGTGATGCGTGCATCCTGATACAAATAAAGAAACTCTAACTCCTAAGCCATTAGCGATATCAAAATTCTTAATTTCTGCATAATTCATTTCAATTCCTCTTTTCATATTTTCCTATTATACAACAATTCTTTATAGATTCTATTGATATAATAAAAAGGATGTATCATCCTTTAACATAAATCTCTATATTTTATAAGTTCTCCAATATTTCCTTGATATAAACACTCTAATTCTTCAAATAATAAATAATCCGATGGTTTCATTAAACAAGGAAGCTTAGGTAATTCTATAGCTTGACTATAAGCCAAGATTTCACTTACAAATTCTGAACAGAAATAATAATGATTTCTACGATATGGAACTTCCAATTTACATAAGATCAATCCCATTAAATTATATTTATAATCTTGAGAATGATTTAAAATAGATTCTAAAATAAATTTTGCCTTATAATATATCTCTTTCTTAACAGTAAGTTTATATAATGCACAAGGAATATGTTGATTTTTATTATAGAATCCCTTTTCAAATGACTCATTTCTAATTCCTGCAGGAATTGGAGAGTAAGTATATTTTCTAGCACAACTATACATCGGTTGTAAATTTTCTTCAAAAGAGATAGAAATATGTGTATAACTGTCTTGCGTCATTAAATAAATTGCTTTAGAAACAAAAGTATCTGATTTTGTTAGTAATAAATAAATGTCTTTCACCTTATTCTCCTTTCCTCACTTCTTTCAGTATTACATATTTTTTGGATATAATCGACATATTTTTACAAATTTATCAATTCATTAAATTTTTTTCATAATAAAAACGCGAGAATGTCTCGCCTAAATATAATTAATCTTTATTTAACATTTTCTTTGATGGTTGATAATACATTAAAGCACAAAAGATAGCAACAGCTGTAAGGGATAAACTTAAAGGATAAGCACACATAATAGTCGTAAATGATTGATAACTTTTAAACACTGTTTCTATCCATAAAACTCTTGTTCCACAAATACAAGTAAGAATAGCTGGCACTAAAGATATACCAAACCCTCTTAAATAACCTGACATCACTTCACAGAGCATACTAAAGATATAGGCTGTAAAGACCATAATTAAACGTGTATAGCCAATTTGAATAACTTGTGGATTATTATTAAATAATGATAATAAGAATTTACAAGAAACAATAATAATTCCTATTGCAAGAGCTGAAGCAATGGCATCTTCAATCAAACACAAATAAAGGGTCTTTTTACAACGATCAATTTGCCCTGCTCCATAATTTTGTCCTACAAAAGTAGGACAAGCTTGCCCAAAAGAATTTAAAATATCATAAGCAAAGATTTCTACATTAAAGGCTGCACTTGAAGCTGCAATCACAACTGTTCCTAAACTATTGATAGCTGCTTGAATAACAATATTTGCAAGAGCAAAAACGGCACTTTGAATGCCTGCAGGCATTCTTATTTTTAAAATTCTAACAAGTGATAATTTATAGATTTTTAAATCTTTTAAATTCACATGTGTATATTGATCTGTTTTAATCAATTTATTTAATAAAATGATTGCACTGATTAAATTAGAAATAACGATCGCTATTGCAACACCATTAACTGTCATCTTTAAAACAATCACAAAAAATAAATTTAAAATAACATTAATAATACCTGAAACAACTAAAGTTTTTAAAGGAACCTTGGTATCTCCAACACTTCTAAAAATAGCTGTTTCAACATTTGGTAAAACAACAACCGTAAACATCACGAGGAACATTTAACATATTTAAAACATAACCAGCAACTAATTCTCCAATAATCGTAACAACAAATCCCCCAACAATTGCCGTTAAAATAGAAGTATGCACCGCATGATGAACAGTCTTTTTATCATCACGCCCAATCGCATTAGCAATGACCACCTTCGTTCCTAAAGCAATTCCAATAAATAAATTCACAATTAAACTTATAATAGGACTATTCGCTCCTACCGCAGCTACAGCTATCGTTCCCATTTTACCTGTAAAATTACCAACAACCGCAATATCAGAAGCATTAAATAATTGTTCCAAAATAGCCGTCATAGCAACATGTAAGGCAAATAATGGTATTTTATTCCAAATACTTCCGTGTAACATATCTATCTCTTTCATCTAATCTCCCATTTCGCTTCTATTATAATCTTGAATTAATTTATTACTAATACTTATAACCTATTATTTATCATAGCTTTTAACTATTATAAATATAAAAAAAGTGATTTAAATACATAATCACTTTTTTACATATAATTAACTTTTTCATACATAAATTATCTAAAATATCAATACTACAAGCAAAAGCGTTAGAAATAAAATAATTATCCAAAAAACAATTGTTGAAGTTAATCTAACAATTAAATACTTTGAATCATAGAATGGCAAATCATCTCTAATAGACAAATAATTACTAAATATAGCTATAGTTTCTAGCATCCATAATACCATTGTAACACGCGAAAATAATACGACTTCACCTGATGCAAAAATATAAAAAATAATAAATCCATAACCCATTAAAGCCAATATTTCTTTCCATAATTTTTTTGTCCTGAATCCTGGAATAGTAAAATCTTTTGGAGTCTTATTAGATGCATCCTTTATTTCTTCTACTACCTCCTTACTGTTATCTTCATTTAGATGTTTTATCGTTGCAACATTTATTTTTTCTATCAAACTATCTTCAACAATTTTTTTTGATACACCATTATTAACACTTTCATGTATTTCATTAGTACATTCTATAGAATCACTGGCACTTCTTTCATGTATTGTCTTACTTTTTATTTTTTCAATATTATTTATCTGTTTTGTTAATTCTTTAAGTTTTTGAGATTTTAAATCCTGTTCACTTTTTGATTTCAAACTACTATCATAATTATCATCAATTTTCTTAGGTTCTAATCTATCATTTAAATAACTAATATCTTGTAGATCACTTTGTAAGTGTTCCTCAATTTCTATATTTTGTATAATTTTATTTCCTTTTGACCTATTACATTTCCAACATAAAGTTTGTAAATTTCTTTCTTCTGTTTTCCCACCTTTAGACAAAGGAATGATATGATCAATCTCTAATAGCAAATTAGGTTCTTGGCTTATAGAGTTGTGACAATAACAACACGTATAATTATCTCTTTCTTTTATTCTTTTTCTTAATTGTTGTGTCATTAAAGCACGTTGTCCTTGAATACTTTCTTTTCTCTTTATATTATCAGACAAAAATTTTATAAAATTTTCTAAGTTTTCTAAATCTAAAATTATAGTAGTATCAAAGTTTGAATTACCTGCTGGACTTATATAGCTAAAAACATATTTAGGAAAATATATTTTATTAAAATCAATTTGTTGAAAATCTAACTCTTTGTTTAACCTCTCATTTGCTTTTTTTATTACTAGCTTAGGTACATTTTTGCTAATTTTTTCCTTTATTTCATTATATTTTATATTTAAGATAGTTTTTCCTTCTTCTGCTGATGCAAATTGATTAAATATATATTCAAATTTTTCTAAACTTTCTTCATTGATTGGTATATTAAAATATTTACATAAATACGGAAAAGGTCTATTTTCTGCGTTTCTTGAAATAGTTAAACTACAATAATATATATAACCACTATCTGTTGTATCAAAATTATTCCTATTGTAATTATATATGCTCTTATCCTCTATCTTTGCATATCCATAATTTGTCTTTTTATAATGTAAATAGCTCTCTCTTAATTTTTCAATATGATTATTTAATTTATTATTTACTGCTGATATTAAATCAAAAGATAGAAGATTCTGTTCAGCTAACTTTTGTAGTGTTTGTTGTGCTAAATACTGTG
>ENA-OWRC01003445-OWRC01003445.1-human-gut-metagenome-genome-assembly--contig:-NODE-3445-length-10223-cov-4.024292_pt1 | contig 10223 bp, 9 predicted proteins | sample MGYA00248268_ERZ651895 | MGnify/ENA primary metagenome ERZ651895 (study PRJEB26924, sample SAMEA4378242) | human gut metagenome | biome: human gut; feature: human-associated habitat; material: faeces...
TGTGATTGCGGATTGTCCGAAAAAGTGCGCAGCCGGAAACGGCTGCGTATTTTTTAGTTTGACAGGAAAGTTTGTGGGAGTTCATGATAAATTATTTGAGAATGATTGTAGAGTATTTCATGAATCAGGAGGAAAGATACATATGAAAATAGCTGTTTACTGTGCATCTGAATTTGGCAAAGAGGAACTTTATACAGAAGCTGCAAGAGAACTGGGACAGTGGATCGGAGCATCTAAACATACACTGGTATATGGCGGTGGTGAATCCGGTCTGATGGGAATCGTCGCAAAAGAAGTGCACGATGCTGGTTGTGAAGTGATCGGCGTTGTTCCGGGAAATGTTGCTTTTATTAAAAATCGTCCACAGCCTTATGTGACAAAATTAATTTTTACAGAGGATATGAGTGAGCGGAAGCGGAAAATGCTGGAGCTGGCGGATGTGTTTATTGCACTTCCGGGTGGTATTGGTACGTTGGATGAAATATCGGAAACGATTACGTTGACGAAGATCGGAGTATTCCATAAGCCGAGTATTTTGTTTAATCGCAATGGATTTTATGAGCCGTTGAAGCAGATGTTTCAGACGATGGAAGATGCGGGATTTTTGGCGGAAGATAAAATGAAACATGTATTATTTTCGGATGATTTGAAGGAAATGGAAGGCTTTTTGCGGGAATGGCTATAAAAATAAGCTGTGATGATTACAAATTTTTGCGATAAAAAATATTTCGTGGTTAAAACCACAGATTTTTCTCTAAAAACACTGTATGCTAAGTACATCTTACAAAAGAGAACAACAATAAGGTACAAAAGATATGTTTTTTAAATTGAAAAAACGAAAAAATACAAATAAAAAAGCGAGGAACAAACTTATGGTAAGAAGAATTATTCATATTGATGAAGAAAAATGTAACGGGTGCGGCGCATGTGCAAATGCCTGTCATGAGAGTGCTATTGGCATGGTAAACGGAAAAGCAAAACTGCTTCGTGACGATTACTGCGACGGTCTTGGTGATTGTCTGCCAGCCTGTCCGACCAATGCGATCACATTTGTTGAGCGTGAAGCAGCAGCGTACGATGAGGCAGCTGTTCTGGCAAACAAAGCAAAAAAAGATGCAGAGAACGCGAAATCAGCAGGAACTTCCGCACCGGCACATGCACCGATGGCTGGCGGATGCCCGGGCACACGGATGCGTATGCTGAACCAACGTCTGGAAGAGACTGGGGAGAGCGCACCGGCTGCACCGCAGCAGAGTGTTTCCCGTCTGGGACAGTGGCCGTGCCAGATCAAGCTGGTTGCTCCGAATGCACCGTATTTCAATGGTGCAAAATTACTGATCGCAGCAGATTGTACCGCTTATGCATATGCCCGCATGCATGAAGATTTCATGAAAGGCAAAGTAACTCTGATCGGCTGTCCGAAACTGGATGATATTGATTATAGCGAAAAGCTGACAACGATTATTTCCAATAATGATATTCAGAGCGTTACGATTGTACGTATGGAAGTTCCGTGCTGTGGTGGTCTGGAGTCTGCAGCAAAGAAGGCATTACAGGCAAGCGGTAAATTTATTCCATGGCAGGTAGTGACCATCTCCATTGATGGAAATATTTTGGATTAATCAGTAAGAGAATATCAGGTGTGAGCTGAGTTTCATTAAAAATAACTGAAAAAGAAAAACACGCAAAAATGACTTATATTGTCACGTTTGCGTGTTTTTTGGATAAAAAACTGGATAAATTCGATCATAAGTGATACTGTGAATTTACAAAAATCAGCTGATCTTTCGTAATACACAATAAAAATAAGATTCTGTAATTGTTTGTCAAAAATCTGGTATAGAGCAAGAGGTATTATAGAATCATACACGTAAATAAGGAGAAGAAAACTTATGATCTGGTTTATCATTGCAACACTGGTTGCATTTTTTATCAAGGGGCTATGCGGCTTTGCGAACACCCTGATTTTTAACGGGATTTTAAGCTACACGGCAAACAATATTAATATTTCACCGTTAGAAGTAGTGTTGGGGTATCCGAGCAATATTATTTTAGTCTGGAAAGAACGGAAATCGTTGAACTGGAAAATCTGGCTTCCACTAACCGCTTTGGTCGTGGCGGGCAGCATTCCGGGAATCTTTTTGTTGAAACACACAGATGCTGGTCTGTTGAAAGTGATTTTTGGCATCGCAGTTATTATCATTGGCATTGAAATGCTGTTTCGGGAAATGAAAAGCAGCAAAAGTAGCAACAAAAAGTCCGGCGGTTCCAAATTTGTATTGGTACTGATTGGAATTATTTCCGGTCTGCTTTGCGGTCTGTATGGTGTAGGTGCACTGCTGGCGGCTTATGTGAGCAGAGTGGCGGAAAACAGTCATGAATTCAAGGCAAATATCTGTGTGGTATTTGTGGTGAAAAATACGATCCGTATTATTTTGTATGCAGCGACTGGAATCCTGACACTTGCAGTGCTTAAGCAGGTCGTGATCCTGATTCCGTTTATGCTGGCAGCAGTATTTCTTGGAATGAAGAGCAGTTCGGTTTTGAATGAGAAAGTCATTAAGAAGATTGTGATTGTGTTACTGATTCTTTCCGGAATCGTGCTGATCATCAATAATCTGTAACTTTTATATAATCTTACGTTTTTTCAAAATCCAGAACTCCACGGCGATCACGCCGAGACTGATGGCGATTAACAACGGATAGCCATAACGGGCTTCCAGCTCCGGCATATGGGTAAAATTCATGCCATACCAGCCGGTGATGACGGTGAGCGGGAAAAAGACAGAAGTCAGAACCGTCATCAGCTGCATGGTTTTATTCTGTTTGTGATCGGATTGCGCCTGTTCAAAATCCCGCAGGGTCTGGCAGTAATCAATCGATTGCTGTGCCACCTGCTGGAGACGGCAGGCGCGGTCGCCGATGAGCTGAAGCAGCTGCAGCCGTTCCGGGTCGAAATAATTTCGGACGTTGCCCTGCAGCTGTCCAGCCATATCGTCAATCTGTTCATAATAATTGCGCAGGCGGGTTAACTCCCGCCTGTTTTTTAATAACCGGGGCATCAGGTCGTGGATATTGCCCCGCATGGCATTTTCTTCCAGCAAAAACAGTTTGCGTTCATAAGATTCTAACAGTTCCATATCATCCGTCAGAAATTCCGAGAAAAATCCATACAAAAATAGTTCCGGAGACATTTCCTGGCTTTCGTAACGGTGAATCATCGTTTCAATAATGCGGTCAGGTACAGAATCATCCGATACAAATACCATACAGGCTTCATTCATATAAAACGTAAAGCAGAGTGGCGATTCTAACAGTCGTTTGCGGTCGGGAATACACATGCTTCCGGAGATGTAATGGGGATAGATCTCTGCTTTGCAGCTGCGGATGATGGTGTTTTCCAGACCAGCGTAGGATGGAAAATGCAGGGATGCTTTTTGCTGTTCCCATTGTGCCGGGGAGAGTGTCAGCACGGTTTCTATGCAAGTGGAATCGTTTGAAGTTGAATCTGAAGATGATGTATTATGTCGAATAGAGTCTGTCAGGTCAGAGTCGTGTTGAATGGGATTCTGCCTTGACAAGTTTAAATCCGGTTTAAAATCAAGTTCTATTTTTCTTAGTCGCTGATGTAGTGTGTAATACATAAATAACTCCTTTTCAAGTCGAACGCACGTGAGACTTGGTGCGTGATTCTGGTCAGTGCAAGCTGACATCTTCTTTTCAGAATCACTGCGCTCTACACTCCGTTCCGGTCGGCGCAAAAATCCGGCATTATGACTGCCTGCTTCATTGACTTTTCAAGGTGCCTGTGATACGCTTAACTACTAGGAAAAAAGAACTGTTGAGTCTTTATTTAAGTAGATTATTATGCAGACAGTTCATCCGATAAATACCAAAAAAGGAGTGATTTGATTATGTGTAAAACCTGCAAAGGAAAATATTATATGACAACAGCGATTGCCTACACATCAGGTAAACCGCATATTGGAAATACTTATGAGATTGTACTGGCAGACAGTATCGCCCGTTACAAACGTCAGGAAGGTTATGACGTATACTTCCAGACCGGAACAGACGAGCATGGTCAGAAAATCGAGTTAAAGGCAGAGGCAGCCGGTATTACACCGAAGGAGTATGTTGACAAAACTGCCGGAGAAGTAAAACGTATCTGGGATCTGATGAATGCTTCTTATGACAACTTCATCCGTACAACTGATGAGGATCATGAGAAACAGGTACAGAAAATCTTCAAAAAACTGTACGATCAGGGAGATATTTACAAAGGATATTACGAAGGAATGTACTGCACACCGTGTGAGTCTTTCTTCACAGAGTCTCAGCTGGTAGACGGCAAATGCCCGGACTGCGGCCGTGAGGTTCAGCCGGCTCAGGAGGAAGCATATTTCTTCAAAATGAGCAAATACGCTGACCGCCTCATCGACTACATCAACACTCATCCGGAGTTCATTCAGCCGGTTTCCAGAAAAAATGAGATGATGAACAACTTCCTGCTTCCGGGACTGCAGGATCTGTGTGTATCCAGAACATCCTTCAGCTGGGGTATTCCGGTAGATTTTGATCCGAAGCACATTGTTTATGTATGGCTTGATGCGCTGACAAACTATATCACAAAAATCGGTTACGATGCAGATGGTAATTCTTCTGACCTGTTCAAGAAAAACTGGCCGGCAGACCTTCATCTGATCGGTAAAGATATCATCCGTTTCCATACCATTTACTGGCCGATCTTCCTGATGGCACTGGATCTTCCATTGCCGAAACAGGTATTTGGACATCCGTGGTTACTTCAGGGTGATGGAAAAATGAGTAAATCCAAAGGAAACGTACTGTATGCAGATGAGCTGGTAGATTTCTTCGGCGTAGATGCGGTTCGTTACTTCGTACTTCATGAGATGCCGTTTGAAAATGATGGAACCATTTCCTGGGAGCTGATGGTTGAGCGTGTAAACTCCGACCTTGCGAATACCCTTGGAAACCTTGTAAACCGTACCATCTCCATGAGCAACAAATATTTTGGCGGCGTGGTAAACAAAACAGGCGTTGAGGAAGACGTAGATGCTGACCTCAAAGCAGTTGTAACAGGAACCCGCGACAAAGTAGCTGCAAAAATGGATCAGCTGCGTGTGGCAGATGCAATTTCAGAAGTATTTACCTTATTCAAAAGATGTAATAAATATATCGACGAGACCATGCCTTGGGCACTTGCAAAAGATGAGACAAAACAGGATCGTCTTGCAGAAGTACTTTATAACCTGGTTGAGAGTATCAACATCGGTGCAGAACTGTTAAAGAGCTTCCTGCCTGAGACATCTGCAAAAATCCTTGCTCAGATCAACGGCACAGAGCGTGATTTTGACGATCTGACAACTTTCGGTCTGCGTGAGAATGGTCTGAAAGTAACAGATAAACCGGAAATCCTGTTCGCGCGTCTTGACCTTGCAGAGGTTATGAAAAAAGTAGAAGAACTTCATCCGCAGGTAAAAGAAGAAGCACCGGCTGAGGAAGCAAAAGCAGACGAGGAAGTCATCGACATTGAGCCGAAGGAAGAGATCACTTTTGAAGACTTTGGAAAAATGCAGTTCCAGGTTGGCGAGATCATTGCCTGCGAAAAAGTGAAAAAATCCAAAAAACTGCTTTGCTCTCAGGTAAAAATCGGAAGTCAGGTAAAACAGATCGTTTCCGGAATCCAGAAACATTACACACCGGAAGAGATGGTCGGCAAAAAAGTCATGGTACTTGTAAACCTGAAACCGGCAAAACTGGCAGGCGTTCTTTCTGAAGGTATGCTGTTATGCGCAGAGGACGCAGAGGGTAATCTGTCCCTGATGACACCGGAGAAAACAATGCCATCCGGAGCGGAGATCTGCTAATGATTTTTGACACACATGCACATTATGATGATGAACAGTTTGATACAGACAGAGAGGTGCTGCTTCTCGGCATGGCGGAGCAGAATGTCGGCACGATCATAAATGTCGGCGCATCTTTAGACGACTGTTGGCGCAGTGTGGAGCTGGCGCATCAGTATCCATTTGTCTATGCAGCGGTTGGCGTTCACCCGGATGAGGTAGGAGACTTAAATGATCAGACTTTTGCCCGTCTGCGGGAAACAGCCCGCACCGAAGAAAAAGTGGTAGCCATTGGCGAAATAGGTTTGGATTATCACTGGGATGTACAGCCCCACGAAGTGCAGCAGCACTGGTTTGTACAGCAGATGGATCTGGCAAAAGAGCTGGATCTGCCGATCGCGGTACACAGCCGCGATGCGGCAAAAGATACCTTTGATCTGATCGCTGCCCGTGGTAAAAATCAGCGCGGCGTGATTCACTGCTATTCCTATTCTCCGGAAATGGCGCAGGAATATGTAAAGCTTGGATATCATATCGGACTTGGCGGTGTGGTGACTTTTAAAAATGCGAAAAAGGCGAAAGAAACTGCACGACAGATTCCTCTGGAGCGCATTTTGCTGGAAACAGACTGTCCGTACATGGCACCAACACCGTTTCGCGGAAAACGCAACAATTCCGCGTATATCGATTATGTGGCACAGGAAATCGCAGATCTGAAAGGAATTTCCAAAGAAGAAGTGATTGCTGTTACCGAAGAAAATGCAAGAAAGCTGTTTTTATCCAAATAAGAAAGTGAGTTGTGCATTAATTCTCATTTGCATTTGAGTTGGTTAGAAATAGACAATATTTGCAGAGTATAAAACTTGAATATGGAAAATCATTGTTTTTCATATAATATAGGAGAACATAGGAATATGAGTGAAAACAGACCAAAACCGTATCTTGGAAATCCGCAGGAGACCATTGCGGTATTAAACCGTTATAAATTTGCATTTCAGAAAAAATTTGGTCAGAACTTCCTGATCGATACTCATGTGCTGGAGCGCATTATCGACGAGGCCGGTATCACACCAGACGATTTTGTTCTGGAGATTGGACCGGGTATCGGAACCATGACACAGTATCTTGCCTGCACAGCCCGTGAGGTTGTTGCGGTGGAGATCGACAAAGTGCTGATCCCGATTCTGGAAGGTGACACACTGAAAGCGTTTGATAATGTAACTGTCATTAATGAAGATATTTTAAAAGTAGATATTAACAAACTGGTAGAGGAGAAAAACGGCGGCCGTCCGATCAAGGTGGTAGCCAATCTGCCATATTATATTACGACACCGATCATCATGGGTCTGTTCGAGAGCCATGTGCCAATCGAGAGCATTACGATCATGGTGCAGAAGGAAGTTGCAGACCGTATGAAAACAGGACCGGGTTCCAAGGAATACGGTGCGCTGTCTCTGGCAGTACAGTATTATGCAAATCCGGAAATCGTGGCAAACGTGCCACCGAACTGCTTCATGCCGCGTCCGAATGTTGGTTCCGCAGTCATTCGTCTGACCAGACATGAGACACCAGTCGTTGATGTCAAAGACGAAAAACTGATGTTTCGTATTATCCGCGCATCCTTCAATCAGCGCAGAAAAACACTGGTAAATGGACTGAAAAATTCCGGTGAGATTAATTTCACCAAGGAGCAGATTGAGGCGGCGATCACAGCGATTGATAAACCGTTGACAATCCGTGGTGAAGCATTGACACTTGCAGAATTTGCAGCTTTATCGAATGCTTTTTCTGAGATGTAGTAATTATCGGATAAGAATTGAAATTCTGCAGATGATAGGAATATTAAAGTTCATAATAAATTATCTGTGGAATAAAAAATAATCTGAGTCATAAAGTTTAGAATGAAAGAAAAATTCAAACTTTATGGCTCAATTTTTATATTAATTATTTTTGTTCCGTATTTGCTGACCGTCTGGGTGAGAGGCGGTTTTGGAGGAAAACAGACAGATCCTGTACAGGAGCAGATCGAAGAACAATTGCCCTTTGTGGTGGCACGGGAAATTTCGATAGATAGTGAATCGGAATGCCTGAAGGCACAGACGATTATTGCCCGAACCAACCTGTGGAAAAGCTATCAGAAAGCATTGGCAGAAGCACAAACAGATGAAGATGCAGCAGGCAAAACTCAGACAGGTGAAAATGTATCGGAAGAAAATCTGTCAGCAAAAAAAGAGGCAGGAAAAAGTACAACAAGTGAAAATGACTCAGACAAAAGTAAAAAGATTCAGGACACAAATATAGAATGGACTGTATCTGATTCTGAGTTAGAAAGTTACACAGAACAGGAATTGAAGAAAATTTGGGGAACTTCTTACGAATCCAACATGGAAAAACTCAGACAGGCAGTGGAGGAAACTTCCGGCGAAATCCTGACCTGTGAAGATCAGACGATTCAGGCAGCTTATCATTATGCCGCAAATTGTAAAACCAGAAACGCATCCGAAGTTCCCGGTCAGGAGGATTATATCTGGCTACAGAGTGTCGACAGCGAAGATGATATGCTTGCGGACGGATTTTTGAATGTCAGTTACATGGAAAAACAGGATTTTGTAAATGCATTGGCATTGATTTTTCAAGATGAGGTGTTGGATGCGGCTCAAATGCCCGGCGCATTGGAATTATCCAAACGCGACAGTGCCGGATATGTGACGGAGGTAACCTATGGAATAACGGTAGCAAACGGGGAAGCGGTGCGTCAGGCGTTGCATTTGAATTCTGCCTGCTTCTATCTGTCTGAACTGGACGGGAAAATCCGTATTGTCACAAAAGGCATCGGACATGGACTGGGACTTAGCCAGTATGGGGCAAATGAGCGGGCAAAACAGGGGAAAAACTGCCGCGAAATTTTGACTTACTATTATACTGGTGTCAGCATCAAATCATGGTAAAAGTTAGTTGAGGGTATATAGAAATCGGCATATAATATGATTCATTAATTTACTATAATTGCGATAAAGGAATAAACTCTTTTTCTTATAGCAGGTATCATAGTTCATTTTCCGTATTTTTTGCAGTCCGTTTTTACTGCATTGAATAAATCCATTTTTTTCGGAAAGAATAACAGTAAAACCATAAGTAAGAACTGGAATCTGGAGGAGAAAAATGGAAAAGCAGAAAAAGACAGAGCATGTTGAAAAAAAGGAAAAACGGCGACGAATCATCCATACACAGAAATCATATCTGACCGCAGGAGTGATCATGCTGGTGGCAGTCATTGCCATGGCGGGGGCTTATCAGAGAGAAAAGAAAAATGCGGAAAACGCACAAAATGAAGCGGTGGCACTGGCAGAAAACGACTGGGTGGAGCCTGAGACAGATACCACCTCTACCGGGGATGAGACCCAGGAAACCATGGCGGCACAGACACCGGAATCACAGGTTTCCGACAATCTCAGCGCACAGACTGATACAACAGGGATCTCACAGACAGATCCGGTACAGGGAAGCACCGATACGATGGCGTTAAACAGTCAGGTGCAGACCAGTGAAGAACCGGTGATGCATTTTTCTGCATCGGACACCATCAGCTGGCCCCTGGAAGGCGATGTGATCTTGAACTACAGCATGGACAGTTCGGTTTATTTTGCCACATTGGATCAGTATAAGTATAATCCGGCACTGATCATTGCGGGAGCAGTCAATGACCGCGTGACAGCGGCAGCAGACGGGCAGGTGATCGGTGTGGATACGACTGCTGAAACAGGACAGACTGTGACCATCGGGCTTGGTGACAGCTATCAGGCAATCTATGGTCAGTTAAAAGAAGTCGAAGTATCCGCGGGAGATTACGTGAAACAGGGCGATACTATCGGTTATCTGGCAGAGCCGACCAAATACTATTCCGTAGAAGGCGCAAACTTGTATTTTTCCATGACAAAAGAAGGAAAACCGGTAAATCCGATGGACTATATTCGATAAAAGTTTTGTTCACGCATTGCAGCGAATCTGTGTATAATAACAGTGTACCGGTTAATATTCGCAATCGAAAAAATAAATACAGTTTTACCGGAGAAGAAAAATCCTGGTATCCGGTGTCAGACGTCTCACCTGATATCTGGATAAAACGCTATACGTTGGTCGGTAAAAAGGAAGGTACGTGAATAAAATACAGCAGGTTCGATTGCTTTTTATAAGGATGTTTGGGGTGTGCAGTAAGATATGCGAAAAATATGGACTGTGCGCCCTGAGCAGAGAAACTGCAATTGGAATATACGAATCCGATGAAAATGGTGCTCGGATGATTCAAGTCGAACGCACGTGAGACTTGGTGCGTGATTCTGGTCAGCGCAAGCT
>ENA-OWRC01003447-OWRC01003447.1-human-gut-metagenome-genome-assembly--contig:-NODE-3447-length-10216-cov-10.444051_pt1 | contig 10216 bp, 4 predicted proteins | sample MGYA00248268_ERZ651895 | MGnify/ENA primary metagenome ERZ651895 (study PRJEB26924, sample SAMEA4378242) | human gut metagenome | biome: human gut; feature: human-associated habitat; material: faeces...
GAAAAATATCTGGATGATCCCCAGAAGTATCTGGAGGTGGATGATCTTGGATATTAAGAGAAAGAAAAAAGAAAAACGAATCCAGCTGTTCGGTGGTCTGATTGGAATCTGTGTGGCTGTAGTCTCTCTGTTTTATTTCTTCCACGCAGAAAAAGCGGAAGCAGAGAAAAGAATGGTGGAGATTGTAAACTATGTGAAAGTGCAGTGTTCCACCTACACCCATTATAATGAATCTTCGGAATCCAAAAGTCTCCTCCGTGCGATTGAAAGTGCCAGACAGATGAGTACGAATATCGATATGGAAATAGAAAACGGCGGTCATCTGAGCCAGGAGTTCCTAAAAGAAAATCTTCAGACTCTCTGGGTGGATGGTATCCTTGTGCTGGATGCAGTTGGAAAGACGGACTGCGAATACAGCATGGATGAGTCTCTGACCGGTGAGATTACGGCATATCTGCAAAAGGACATTATCATGGATTTTGCCGGATATGAAGAAAGATCTTATTCGGAACGGTTTACCAGGGAAGACGGATCCTATATTGATATTGCAGCCTGTGCCAGAAAAGATGCACCGGGTATTGTGGCAATCTACTATTACACACCTCCTGAATTTGCCAGAAACTATACACTGACGATACAAGGGCTTTTAAATGGTTATAGTATCCAGAAAGATGGAACGGTTATTGTTGCAGACGATGGGATTGTTGTTGCCAGCAATGATGAGAGTCTGCTGGGGCAGAATACAGCCGACAACGAAGTTGTTCAGGCAATGAAAAAGCATACAGACAGTCAGCATATCTATCATTTGAGGAAGGAAGGAACCGGATGTTATGGAATCATGCTGAAGCAGCGTGATTATTATATCTACGCATATCTTCCGGATACAGAAGTATTCCGTAACCTGCCGCTAAGTGTAACAGCTGTCGTTTTTCTTTATTTACTCATATTCGGTATATTCTGCTTCTGGGGATACAGAGCGGATCTGGTACACCGGAAACATGAACAAGAAAAAGATGAAAAATATAAAGCAGAACTTCTGAGAGCAGCAAAAAAAGCAGAAGCAGCCAATGAGGCAAAAACCGAGTTTCTACAGCGAATGAGCCATGATATCCGGACACCGATCAATGGAATCTGCGGCATGATCGATGTGGCAGACCATTATGCAGAGGATATGAAGAAACAGACGGAATGCAGGGCAAAGATCAAAGAGGCATCCCATCTGTTGCTGGAACTGATAAACGAGGTTCTGGACATGAGCAAACTGGAGTCAGATGAAGTGATTCTGGAAGAAATCCCATTTAATCTGAACAGTATTTCTGAGGAAATACTGGGTGTGATCGAACAGATGGCTGCAGAGCAGAATATCCGGATCCTTTGGGAAGAAAAAGAAGTTACACACTGGAATCTTATCGGAAGTCCGGTGCATGTGAAACGGACCCTGATGAATATTCTGTCCAATGCGGTGAAATATAACAAAGAAAACGGATATGTCTATATCAGCTGTCGGGAAATCCCATCGGAACAGACAGCAATGACCACATTGGAATTTGTCTGCAGAGATACCGGGATTGGAATGACAGAGGCATTCCAGAAACGCATTTTTGAACCATTTGCACAGGAACATGCAGGAAGCCGCACAAAATTCGCCGGAACAGGACTGGGAATGCCAATCACAAAAAAACTGGTAGAGAAAATGGGCGGAACCATTTCCTTTGAAAGTAAAGAAGGTATAGGGACTACATTTGTGATCCGGATTCCGTTCCGGATTGACACAGATAGGAAGGACAGGACTGAAGCTGAAGAAAAAACGGAAACATCTATCCAGGGGCTCCATGTTCTTCTGACAGAGGATAATGAGCTGAATATGGAGATTGCAGAATTTGTACTTCGGAATGAAGGCACTGTGGTGACCAAAGCATGGAATGGACAGGAGGCTGTTGACATATTCAGAAAAAGCAGTCCTGGTGAATTTGATGTCATTCTTATGGATATTATGATGCCTGTCATGAATGGATATGAAGCAGCAAAGATGATCCGCTCTCTGGACAGAGAGGATGCAAAAGTGATACCGATCATTGCAATGACAGCAAATGCGTTCATTGAGGACAGAATGAGAGCAAAGGAAGCGGGAATGGATGAACATATTGCCAAGCCTGTTGATAGGAAATTATTAGTAAAAGTAATCAATGAGTTAGTAAAACACAATCAGAGGGAGCAGTTATAATGAAAAAGAAAAAATGGAACAAGTTAGTTTCTGTACTTTTGGTGATGGTGACGGTTATGTCACTTCTGTCTGGCTGTGGCGGGAAAAGTGCGGAAAAAGAAGACGCAGAAACCATCACAGTGTATTTATGGACCACAAGTCTGTATGAAAAATATGCATCATACATCCAGGAACAGCTCCCGGATATCAACATTGAATTTGTAGTAGGCAATAATAATCTGGATTTCTATCGTTTTCTGGATGAAAACGGCGGATTACCGGATATTATAACCTGCTGCAGGTTTTCCCTCCATGATGCAAGTCCCCTGAAGGACAGCCTGATGGATCTTTCCACAACCAATGAGGCAGGTGCTGTCTATGATACATACCTTAACAGTTTCAGAAATCAGGATGGCAGCGTAAACTGGCTTCCTGTGTGTGCAGATACCCATGGCTTTGTAGTGAACAAAGACCTTTTTGAAAAGTATGATATTCCTCTTCCAACGGATTATGAAAGCTTCGTTTCTGCCTGCCAGGCATTTGATGAGGTGGGTATCCGTGGGTTTACTGCAGACTATTACTATGATTATACCTGTATGGAAACACTGCAGGGTCTGTCTGCATCAGAGCTGTCTTCTGTGGATGGACGTAAGTGGCGTACCACCTACAGTGACCCGGATAATACAAAGAGAGAAGGTCTGGACAGTACCGTCTGGCCGGAGGCTTTTGAACGTATGGAGCAGTTTATTCAGGATACAGGGCTGAGCCAGGATGATCTGGATATGAATTATGATGATGTGGTTGAGATGTACAAAAGTGGTAAGCTTGCCATGTACTTCGGCAGTTCTTCCGGCGTAAAAATGTTCCAGGATCAGGGGATTAACACAACATTCCTGCCATTCTTTCAGCAGAACGGCGAAAAGTGGCTGATGACTACACCATATTTCCAGATAGCTTTAAACCGTGACCTGACAAAGGATGAAACACGCCGGCAGAAAGCAATGAAGGTACTGAACACAATGCTTTCAGAGGATGCGCAGAACCGGATCATTTATGATGGACAGGATCTGTTAAGCTACAGCCAGGATGTGGGTCTCAAGCTTACAGAATATCTGAAGGATGTGAAACCTGTGATTGAAGAAAACCATATGTATATCCGTATTGCGTCAAATGACTTTTTCTCCATTTCCAGGGATGTGGTGTCTAAGATGATTTCAGGAGAATATAATGCAGAGCAGGCTTATCAGTCATTTAACACCCAGCTTCTTGAGGAAAAATCCACTTCTGAGGATATTGTGCTGGATTCAAAGAAAACTTATTCCAATCGCTTCCATACCAGCGGAGGCAATGAAGCCTATTCTGTTATGGCAAACACTTTGCGCGGTATTTATGGGACGGATGTGCTGATTGCAACAGGAAACAGCTTTACAGGAAATGTACTGAAGGCCGGTTATACAGAAAAAATGGCGGGCGACATGATCATGCCAAATGAGCTTTCCGCTTATAGCAGCGAAATAAGTGGGGCAGAACTGAAGGAAACGGTCAGAAACTTCGTAGAAGGCTGCCAGGGAGGCTTTATACCCTTTAATCGAGGCTCTCTGCCTGTGTTCAGTGGTATTTCTGTAGAAATTAAGGAAACGGATGATGGTTATACATTGAGTAAAGTTACAAAGAATGGAAAACAGATTCAGGACAAGGATACTTTTACTGTGACCTGCCTTGCAGAACCACAATATATGGAAGCTTATGCGGCAGAGGAAAATATTGCATTTGATGGAGGGGATACCTCTGTGGAAGATACCTGGACAACATATGTTTCAGATGGTAATGCCATTCTTGCAGAGCCTGAAGACTATATTACTCTGAGGTGAGAAGAATGGATGTTAAGAATCATAATACAAACAGAAAGAAACGGGTTGTGAGAAAACGATGGAATACAGCAGTTCTTATTGTTCTATTCATTGGAATCCTTTTGACTGTTTTCCGATATTTGGAGTTTGTATCGAAGACTGTTTATGAGGAAAGTGTTTCTCACCTGACAGAAATTTTTCATCAGTCTGATAATATGCTAAGTGAGCTGACAAATAAGAATCTGACTTATCTCCATATATGGGGGGAATATCTGCAGAATACTTCCGATGAAAGTGAAATTCGTGAGTATATAGAGAAAGCACAGGAAGATGCAGGCTTTTTAGATTTTTATTTCCTGTCAGCGGACGGGAACTATAAGATGGTAACAGGTGAAACCGGCTATCTGGGATTACAGGAAAATATTGAAGATGAGATCCGGCAGGGAAATGATGTGATAACCAATGCAACAGTTCCCGGAAAATCCCAGCTCCTTGTTTTTGCCACTCCCAAGCCTCATGGAAGTTATCAGGGCTTTGAATATGATGCAATTGCCATTGCCTATGAAAACTCCGATATCGTAAATGTGCTGAATATTTCTGCTTTTAATGGAAATGCCCAGAGTTATGTGGTTCATCCGGATGGTCGTGTTGTTGTGGATCATTCCTCTGAGTCATGGGGAGAGGTGTATAATTTCTTTGGGATTCTGAGAGAGCATTCCAATATGTCTGAAAAAGAGATCCTTAAACTTTCAGAAGAGTTTAAGGAAGGACATACAGATGCAATGCTGATAAATCTGGATGGAAAGGATTACTATCTGGTCTATGAGAAATCCAAACCTCAGGACTGGATCTTTCTGGGACTTGTCCAGGCTGATATCGTTAATGCCAGTATGAATGTTCTGCAGCGTAGCACTATGCTGCTTGTAAGTGCAGTAGCGGTGTGTATTGCCGGTCTTTTTATTGGAATTATTCTCTGGAAAAACAGGGTAAACCTGAAGAGAAAGGATACGGAGATCCTTTACAGGGACGAGCTGTTTCAAAAGCTGTCAATGAGTGTGGATGATGTTTTCCTGATGCTGGATGCCAAAACATATAAAGCAGATTACGTCAGTCCCAATGTGGAAAAATTGCTGGGTATTACAGTAGAACAGATCCGTAAAGATATTTGTGTCCTGGGAAAACTGCATCCCGGGGATGTTGAAGATCCGGAGAAGAATTATCTGGAAGAAATCCAGGTTCATGAGCAGCAGGAATGGGATTTTGAATATGTTCATCAGAAAACAGGAGAACACCGCTGGTTTCATAATGTTGCAATGGGCAGCGAGGTAAACGGGAAAAAGAAATATATCCTGGTTATGTCAGATCGTACCTCTGACAGAAAAATGAATCAGGCGCTTTCTGAGGCGGTCCGCGCTGCGGAGACTGCAAACAAGGCAAAGAGCACCTTCCTTTCCAATATGTCTCACGATATCCGGACACCAATGAATGCGATCATTGGTTTTACCACACTGGCTGTAAGCAACATTGATGATAAAGAAAGGGTACGGGATTATCTGGGTAAGATTCTTTCCTCCAGTAATCATCTGCTCTCACTGATCAATGATATCCTGGATATGAGCCGTATTGAGAGCGGAAAGATTCATCTGGAAGAAACGGAAGTCAGTCTGTCAGAGGTTCTTCATGATCTGAAAACCATTATCAGCGGACAGATCCATGCGAAACAGCTGGAGCTTTACATGGATGTCATGGATGTTACCAATGAGGATGTTTATTGTGACAAGACGAGGCTGAATCAGGTGCTCCTGAATCTTTTGTCCAATGCGATCAAGTTTACTCCTGCAGGCGGAACCGTTTCTGTCCGGCTGAGAGAGTATCCGGGTACACAGAGAGGCTGTGAATTGTACGAAATCCGGGTAAAGGATAACGGAATCGGCATGAGTCAGAAATTTGTACAGAAGATCTTTTCTCCTTTTGAGAGAGAGCGGACTTCCACTGTAAGCAGGACTCAGGGTACAGGACTGGGCATGGCCATTACCAAGAACATCGTGGATATGATGGGCGGAACCATTGAGGTTCAGACAGAACAGGGCAAAGGTACTGAATTTATTATCCGTCTGCCATTGCGGATTCAGCCTGAGAACCACCGTATAGAGAAAATCGCAGAGCTGGAAGGTCTGAAGGCATTGGTCGTAGACGATGATTTCAATACCTGTGACAGTGTGACTAAGATGCTTGTGAAGGTTGGAATGCGTTCGGAATGGACACTTTCCGGTAAGGAGGCTGTTCTCCGCGCACGACAGTCTGTGGAAATGGGTGATGCATTCCATGCTTATATCATTGACTGGCGTCTTCCGGATATGAACGGCATTGAAGTTACCCGTCAGATCCGCAGTCTTGGTGACGATACGCCGATCATTATCCTGACTGCTTATGACTGGTCAGATATTGAAGTGGAAGCCAGGGCAGCAGGGGTGACTGCATTCTGTGCCAAACCTATGTTTATGTCAGATATCAGAGAGACTCTGATGGCTGCTATCGGCCAGAAGCAGGCTGAGGCAGAGGATAATATCCTTCCGGCAGCAGATTCAGATTTCAGAGGCAGGCGCATACTGCTTGTGGAAGATAATGAACTGAACAGTGAAATTGCAGTAGCGCTCCTTAGTGAATATGGTTTTCGGGTTGATACAGCGGAAGATGGAGCAGAGGCTGTGGAGAAAGTTAAGAATTCAACACAAGGTGATTATGACCTGGTGCTTATGGATGTGCAGATGCCTGTAATGAATGGATATGAGGCTACTGAGCAGATCCGTTCACTGGATGATCCTTCACTGGCGGGAATCACGATCCTTGCCATGACTGCCAATGCTTTTGACGAAGACAGAAAGAAAGCACTGGCATGTGGTATGAATGGATTTTTATCCAAGCCGATAGTTATTGAAGAATTGATCAATACATTACAGAATAACCTAAAGTGAGTTTTGTGTTAAAGTGATAAACATTGTTCTTTCAAGTAAGAAAAATGAATCAGCTTGTTTTGAGGATACAGGAAAACGTAGAATGCTTCATCAGAATCCTCCCGATGTCCAAAATGAACAGTTATAAAGCAACGCAGGCAAACAGGTATCTGCCAGATAAGGATAAAACATGCATACCTATCATTGCAATGACGGCAAATGTGATATGATAGGTGATATTTTCTATATGATGATGTTGGGAGATTATATGAAAAAGTTTAAGGCAAATGATAATAAGAGTGAAGAACATGAGATTAACTACAGACAATTTAACAAAAAGCTGGAACTGCTGAATCAGATTCTGTCTCTGATATCAGACATCAATCAGGCGTCGGATGAGAAAGAAGTGAAGGACTGTATTCCTGCATTGCTTCAATACACCGGTGAATATACAGATGCAGACAGAGTATATATTTTTGAACTGATGTCTGAAAAGCAGGATTATTACAGCAATACCTTCGAATGGTGCAGAGAAGGGATCATCCCACAGATTGACAATCTGATTCGTATTTCTGTAGATAGTATGCCGGTGTGGCATGAGAAATTTCTTCGTGGAGAAACCATAATTATTCATGATCTGGAGAAAATACGCGAAACCATGCCTTCGGAATATGATATCCTGAAGGTTCAGGACATTCATTCTCTGCTGGTTTTACCTTTGTTTGCAAATACGCAGTTGAGCGGTTTTATCGGTCTGGATAATCCGGAGCTGGTTAATCCCGGTGTTTCCATATCGCTTCTTTCCAATGCAGGCGGACATCTTGCCAGTACACTGAATAATCTGCGTATGTTCAGGATGCTTGAGGAAAAACAGAAAACACTGGAGAGCAATCTGGAGGAACTTCAGAAGGAGAAGCATATCCTGGAAGCTCTCTGCGTAGATTATACCTCATTTTATTTATGTGATCTGGCAAATGATACTCTGGAAATGATCAAACAGAGCATACATTCCAATTGGGCAGAGATTGATGAGATGCCGGAGCTGAAATCCAGTTATACCTCTGGAATCAGATATTATTATGATCATTATGTAATCCGGGAATCAGCACCGGATTTTCTCCGGAAGATGGAACGTCACGCTCTCATAGAGTATCTGCGGAATCACAAACGTTTTGCATATCGTTATCAGTCAGTGAAAAACCATGCCGGGCATGAGTATTTTGAATTGCAGGTGATCCGTCTGGAGACAGGCAACAGAGATGATTATAAGATCATTATGGGATTTCGCTATATTGATGATATTGTGCAGGAGGATATGAAAAAGAAGCAGCAGATGGAAGAGACTATGGCTGATCTGAAAATGAATAATGAGATTATCTCTGCAATCAGCAAAATGTACTGGATCATCTACCGGATGGATCTGATCCATGATACCTATGAGGAGATTTCCAGCAAGGAATCCATGCACCGTCTGACCGGCAGAAGTGGAAAGATTTCTGTTCAGTTTACAAAAGCCAGAGAGAAAATCGTAGCTCCCGAATTTCAGGAAAGAATGAGAGAATTCCTGGATGTTTCCACGCTGGCAGAACGTCTGAAGAACAGAGAGGAGATTTCCACAGAATACAGAGCCATAACCGGAGTCTGGCACCAGGCCAGATTTATTGTGAAACTGCGAAACGAAGCAGGGGAAGTGACCAATGTTCTCTATGTGACGAGAGATATTAATGACCAGAAAATATCTGAGCTGGAGAGCCGGGAAGAACTGAGAAGAACTGCCCAGGAGGCTGAGAAAGCCAATCTGGCAAAGACAGATTTCCTTAGGAGAATGAGTCATGATATCCGCACACCGATCAACGGGATTCAGGGATGTGTGGATATTGCAGACCGTTATCCCGATGATCTGGAGCTTCAGCAGGAAGCACGTACCAAAATCAGGACTGCTTCCGGTTATCTTTTAAACCTTGTCAATGATGTGCTGGATATGAATAAGCTGGAATCCGGCAATATACAGCTGGAGAGAAAGCACTTTAATCTGCTGGAACTTTTGCATAACACGAATGAAATCACCAGGATGCAGGCAAATGAATCCGGCATTAATTATTATGTAGAAGATGGAGAAATCATCCATACACAGCTGATAGGAAGTCCGGTGCATTTCCAACAGATATTGATGAATATCGGCAGCAATGCAGTAAAATATAATTATGATGGTGGTTCTGTGACAGTTACCTGTCGTGAGGTTTCCTATACGGATACCACTGCGGAATATGAACTGACCTGTACAGATACCGGAATCGGCATGAGTGAGGAATTTCAGAAAAAGGCATTTGAGCCTTTTGCCCAGGAAGGGCAGTCAGCCAGAACAAATTATGCAGGTACCGGTCTGGGACTTGCCATTGCCAGAAAGCTGATAGAGCTGCAGGGTGGAACCCTTTCCTTTGAGAGTATACAGGGAAAGGGAACTAAATTTATTCTTCATATTTCTTTTGAAATCTCTGCTGAGGAATCGGAAAAGAGATCCCAGATGTATCAGAACTGTTCAGTGGAAGGAATTCAGGTTCTGCTGGCGGAAGACAATGAGCTGAATATGGAAATTGCTGAGTTCCTGCTGAAAGAAGAAAAAATGATAGTGACAAAGGCATGGAATGGACGGGAAGCTGTAGAAATATTTGAGAATTCAGAGCCCGGATACTTTGATGTGATCCTGATGGATCTGATGATGCCACAAATGGGAGGTCTGGAAGCTACCCGTAGAATCAGAAAGCTAGATCGAAGGGATGCGGAAACCATCCCCATCTTTGCTATGACAGCTAATGCCTTTCTTGATGATATTGCACAGAGTAAAGCAGCAGGAATGAACGAACATTTTTCAAAACCGCTTCAGATGGAGAAAGTGATAGATGCGATACGATTTTATTACACAGCCCGGTGAAAAACAGATTTGTTTTCTGACAGCCGGCATGAATGGATAATAAAGAGGAAATGAATGAACAGAAAGATAGAAAAACGGATAAGAAAAAAAGGCAAGAAAAAAAGATTATGTTTGAGCATTTTAATACTTATCGTGTTACTTTTTGTGCCGCTTTCTGCTTATGCGTCAGAAATTAAAAGTGACGGGAAAACAACTCAGGTAATAGAGGAAGAGAATAAAACCGTGAGAGTTGGGTATTTCCCATATGCCAATTTTCAGGAAGGCGGCTATGGGGAAC
>ENA-OWRC01003449-OWRC01003449.1-human-gut-metagenome-genome-assembly--contig:-NODE-3449-length-10213-cov-2.985726_pt1 | contig 10213 bp, 6 predicted proteins | sample MGYA00248268_ERZ651895 | MGnify/ENA primary metagenome ERZ651895 (study PRJEB26924, sample SAMEA4378242) | human gut metagenome | biome: human gut; feature: human-associated habitat; material: faeces...
AGCACATCTATTGCTTTATCGGGAAGGTTACGATCCGTAATGTACCGCTCGGACATCGAAACTGCCGCTTCCAGCGCCTCGTCTCTAATCAGCACCTTATGATGCGATTCGTATCTTCCTTTCAACCCTTTCAATATCTCAAGACACTGTTCTTTCGAAGGTTCTTCTACCGATACCGGCTGAAAACGCCGCTCCAGAGCCGCATCTTTCTCGATATATTTCCGGTATTCCGTGATCGTCGTCGCTCCGATCAACTGAAGTTCCCCTCTTGCAAGAGACGGTTTTAAGATGCCGGATGCATCGATCGCCCCTTCTGCTCCTCCCGCTCCGATCATTGTGTGGATCTCGTCAAGAAACAAAATAATATTTCCGTTGGACTCTACTTCCGAGATCAGACCTTTCATACGTTCTTCAAATTCACCCCGGTATTTAGACCCTGCGATCATTCCCGGAAGATCAAGCGTATAAATCCGCTTATCTTTCATTTTTTCCGGAACAACGCCTGCCGCGATACGCTGCGCCAGACCTTCCACAACCGCCGTTTTTCCGACGCCTGGTTCCCCGATCAGGCACGGATTATTCTTCGTCCGGCGGCTTAAAATCTGAATAACACGTTTCATTTCCCGTTCCCTGCCGATGACTGGATCGAGCTTTCCGTCCCGCGCCATCTGAGTCAGATCCCGGCTGAAATTGTCCAGATTCGGTGTATTGCCTTTCTCCGGGCGCACCCGTCCTGCTGCCGCATCTTCCGCCGCCTCGGACGGCGCATCATCGCCCATAGCCCCCATCAGATCCACATATAATTTCTGAATATTAACATTCATTGTATTGAGTAAACGGCACGCAGTTGATTTTCCATCCTTGATGATGGCAATCAGGATGTGCTCCGTTCCAATCAGAGGCGCTTTGAAAAAAACCGCCTCATCATAACTCGCCTGCAGCACGGCGCGCGCCCCCGGCGTATATTCAATCTGTCCCTCTACCTGAGTCGCCACTGCCGGGCTTATCAGACGCTCCATCAGTTCCATGACACGCTCTTCTGTCACATCATGTTCTGCCAAAACCGCTGCCGCCACGCCAGTTCCCTCTTTTATCAGTCCTAAAAGCAGATGCTCCGTCCCCACATAGCCGTGTTCCAGCTCCTGCGCTGTCTCGACTGCCAGACGGATCGCTTCTCTGGCTTTCTGAGTAAAACGATCGATCATTTTACTGTTCCTCCTGTTTCTTTTTACTTTACACCAGCTTCGGCAGTTCCTCACGCAGATACCGCGCCCGCTCTGCCTCCAATTCCTCACGTCCCAGCGGCTTGCTCGAACGTTTCTGTAAGTTTGCCGGCTGGATGCCGATCATCAGGCGGTAAATGCTCACAAATTCTGCCGGTTTTAACAGCCCGTCCGCGATGCCCGCCCAGACATGAGATAGAAATGTCATCGCTTCCTTGAGCGTCATCCGGCGCGCATATTTCAGAACGCCGTAGGACTTGTACGCCTCATCCTCCCGCTCCAGGCGGTGCCTCGACAGAGAAACCTCGCGGAACTGATTTTCCTGCGCCGAGAGCTGCCCCGCCACGTTGGCTACCAGCTCCAGAATCTCTTGTTCGGTGATGCCGAGTGTCTTCTGATTGACTACCTCGTACAAATCGCCGTAGTTTTCATTGCCTCTGCCATAAACGCCGCGCACGGTCGTGCCGAAACGTCCCATATCGCCCAGAAGTTCCTGAAATTTCTTATTCATTGTCAGAGACGGCAGATGCACGACCACGGACGCCTTCATTGCTGTTCCGACATTCGTCGGATAGGACGTCAGATATCCATATTTCTCATTAAATGCATACGGAATCTTCTCGTTGATATAATCATCCAGCGCATCCGCTTTTGCATAACATTCTTGCAGATCGAGTCCCGATGCCAGCACCTGTAACCGGATATGATCGTCCGCATTTAATACCATGCTGACCCGCTCATCCTCCGAACAGAGGATCCCGCCCGGCGTCGTCTTCTCCGCCAGCGTGCGGTTTAAAAGCCGCCGTTCCCGCAATGCGGTGCGGTCAAGCTTCTCCATCAATTCCAGATCTTCATATTCATAAAACTGACCGTCCCGGTCACCCAGATCGCGGAAATTCTGTTTTAAACGGGCAATCATCGTCCGCGCCTCATCCGGCTCCAGACGGCTCGGAAATTTATATTCCTCCCAGTTCCGAGACAGACGCACCCGGCTGGAAACGATATTGGACGCATCATTCGCCACTTCCTCAAACCATTTCGTCATGTCTCATCTCTCCTTCCAGACTGTGTATCTTATCCCGGCAGGCAGCAGCCGTCTCATAGTCTTCTTCCTGCAACGCCGCTTCCAGCCTGCGTTTCAGCTGCTTAATCTGCTCTTCCGGGCTGAATTCCAGTTCTCCTTTCTTCGTCACCTCTGCAGCCGCCTGACTGCGCGGCTGGATCTTCGGATGTTTGCCGGTATGGCTCGAATTTTCCTGCAATTTCTTAATTTTCTCTCCAAGCAACGGATCAAACACATGATAACAGTCCGCGCATCCGAAACGGCTGTTCTTGACAAATTCTTCATACGTCGTGCCGCAGGTCGGGCATACCACATCCTCTTTCGGTGCCTGGCTGGCAGACGCATCCGTCAGTCCCAAAAGGCTCGAAAGCAGTTTTCCAAGCGGAAATTCTCCCTCAATCAGTGCCGAGTACGGTCCCAGATCCATCTCTTTCGCGCACTGGGCGCAGAGATTATGCTCTGTCTTGACGCCGTTAAACACTTCTGTATATTTAATATTCGCTTCGCGAATCCCACATTTCTCACACAGCATAATTTATCCTCCCAACATACACATCCCGCAACGGTTCCAATACACAAAAACCATCGCCCGCAGCCGGAACCTGCTATTCCGCTGTAAATGCGTCATAAATGGAATCCACCAGATTGTGAACCTCCTCGCGGCTCACATTTTTACAGACACCTCTTGCCAGAATTACACTGAGATCCCGGCGCATCTCCGAGATCGTCCGCATCTTATCCGTGTCAAGTGCAATCACTGCCCCGCGGCGGCGGTCCACACGCAGAAAACCTTCCTGTTTCAGTACAGAATATGCCTTGTTGACCGTGTGCATGTTAATTCCGATGTTATCCGCTAACTGGCGCACGGATGGCAGCGTATCGCCCTCCCGGATCTGGTCGGTCGCAATCCCGATGATGATCTGGTTTATGAGCTGAATATAAAGCGCTTCCTCACTGTTAAAATCAATCTCTACAATCATACTCCACCATCTTTCATTCTGACGGCAGACCCCGTTTCTAAATACAGTCAGCCGCCTGTTTTATCATTTGTTATATAGATTGTATAACAAACAGATGTTTTCGTCAACTGTAAAACTGTGTTAATTGTGTGAACTTGTTACTGTTCACGGATAGGCACTTTTGGAACTGAAAGTGCCGTAAGAAAACGTGGTGGCAGCAGGAATTTGCCGTATTTAAATGCGAAGCCACGGCAAATTCCGTTACTGGGCACGTATGCGTGAACAGTAACGTGAACTTGTTACAAAAAAATCGATATAAAAGAAAAGACAGATACCCGCCAGAAATCTCCTGGACAGATATCCATCTTTTCCTCTTTTATTTACTGCGGATCGTCGATATACTCAAATCCATCCTCATCACGCCGATCCCGCTCTAACCGGGCTTTTGCCTCGCGGGCGCGTCTGGATCGCTCTGATTCCGACTCATATCTCGTTGGGCGATCACCGTATTCCTCCCGTTCCAGCGTGTAGTAAAGCTCCGAGCGGGATGCCGGGCGCACATAAATCGCCGGGCGCGCATTCCGGCGTTCTCCCGATGCTGCAGACTCTTTCGCCGCACGATGCGCCGATGCAGGCGTGTAATCGCGCTGCAGGCGGCTTTCTTTTGCTGAAACGGCACGTTCCCGTTCTGTGCGTCGGCTTTCTGCCACTGCCTGGCGTTCCCGCTCTGCGCGGCTTCCGTCTGCCGAAGTTCTGCGCGGACGCTCTGAATGGCTTTCCTCTGCCGCATCTCTGCGGGTGCGCTGCAGACGTTCTTCTTCTGATGCCTCTCTGCGGACACAAGCCGGACTGCTTTCTTCTGGCATTTCTCTACGAACGCGTTCGGAACGATTTTCGCTTCCTGCTTCCCGGCGGCGTCTTTCCTCCGGCATCCGTTTTGCGCGGTCTGCCGATGCTGCCTCCATACTCCGCTCTCGGCGAACAGGCTGGGACGCGCGCTCATCTTCCCTTGTCCGGCGGACCGGCTGCATCTCGCGCTCCTCTTCCCGCTCCCGGCGAACCGGTCTTGTCTCCAGCGTCTCTTGGGTTCGGCGCGCACTCCGACGCCCTTCCTCCATCCGCTCTGCGGACGGGCGGCGTCTGTCATCCGCTGCCATGCGCTCCTTCTCACTCCGCGCTGCCGGTCTTGCCGGCATCATTTCCCCATCTTCTCTCTTGTCGCGCCCAGTGCCTCGTTTCACCCGTGCGTCTGCCGCCGGTCGTGCATTCGGCGATGACGGACGACGCTTGGACCTCTGTCTGCCTCCGGCTGCCTGCGCTTCCTCTCTCCACTCTTTCCGCTTGAGCAGAAGATTGAGCACGATAAAGAACAAGATTACACACGCTACGCCCAGAACCGCAAGCATGACAAAGCGGATATTATAATCCCTGCAAAGTGCATTGTACTTATCTACAATCTCTTCCACTTGTGCATCATCGTATTTAGTTGCCAGAGACGGGTCTTCAAAATACCGCTGGAAGGTCTTTTCTGCAATATCATACCGATACAGCGACTTCTCGCCGCTCTCATTCATACCATATACGACACAATACTTCTGCTGTTCATCGCTCTTCCACACCCAGCCCTGCACTTTATACGTGCCGTTTAACTGAATGGTCGTCTCCATAAATCCATCCGGAATCTGAACCGACTCATCCGGTGGAAGCACCAGAATCGACTTTGCTGTCACATCGATCGTCACATACGGCGATAACACACCGGATTCCGGTATATAAATATAAAATGCACCATTTCCATCGGCACCCTGCAAATACAAAAGCGTCAGGTCATTGCCATTTCCACACTGGACCTCTGAACCGCCATAAGTACAGGTAGACTGCGTATATCCTTCCGGAAGCAGGGAGGCATCAAATTCCGTCGCCACCGTATAGGAAACGCCGTCTATTTCCACATCCAGCCCGTTTTTCACAACCGGCGTTGTCCCAACTGCCTCTGTTTCAGCCCCTGTCTCCGCCTCTGACGGCACATCGACCGTATCGAGCTTATTGACTGTGATCGTGTAGCTCTTAGTTGTCTGTCCATCCTCCGCCGTCACCTTGCAGACAACGGTATTAGCACCTACCTTTAAGCCGGAATCACCGCTGACAAGGACTTTCGCCTTGCTGTCCTTCGCACTCGCGCTGACCGCCAGCTTATCGACGCTGGCTCCTACCTGCGCCGTATAGGAAGTCACATTTGGCGAAAATGCAGGGGAAAGTGTTCCTGGAGAAATCTTCAAGGACGAAAGCGCCGCTTCCGCCGAGGAGGTTGCCGGTGCTTTTACTTTGACGCTCGCCGTCCCCGTTTTAGAAACTGTGACTGCCTGTGCATCTGAGTCATAGACTTCATAACTTCCCACAGAGATCGAAGTATTTCCCGCCTGCACTGCCTTGAATTTCAGCGTATAGGAAAATGCCTTCGTCGAATTGGAATCCATCGTTCCAACTAGGCGGACGGAACCTGCACCGCCGCTTGCGTTATTTCCGCTCACAAACTCAATGACCGACGGATCATAGGAAAGTACCACGTCGGATGCCCCTAGATTTCCATCCTGAGAGGAGATCTTCACATTGACGCTGAACTCCTGACCCACCGTCGCACTCGGATCGGAAAATGAAATTTTTGCGCTGGATGCATAGGCGCTGATCCCGCCAACCGGCGCCGCCACCGTCAGCATACCTGCCGCAAGTATACCTAATATGATATTTTTAAACCTTTTCATTCAACTGCCCTGTCCTATATTCTTTATTGGTAACGGTCCCATATCTGCACCGTTCCCTTTCTTTACAAATTTTCACGTACCCGCTGCCATCTCTCAAGACCAGCCGCAGGTACGTGAAATATCCCTACAGTCCCAGAATCTTCTTCTGCATCAGAAGAATATCCAAAATATCTACTTTTCCATTTCCATTTAGGTCGGCGCGCGCGATTTCCTCCGCTCTTAACTTTCCAAGTCCCAGTATCGACCGCTGTGCCAGCAGGATATCCATGATGTTCAGCTTACCGTCGCCGTTGACATCCCCGCGCACCGACGATGCCGCATGCGTTCCCGATGTGGACTGGGATGGTGCCGCCGCGCTGGTCGGCGACTGGCCCCCCTGCGGACTGCCGGCGCTCCCGACAGACTCCCCATTTGGCGCAATCAGGGTTCCGGAACTGCCGCTCCCAAATCCATTCACATTCGATCCCGGTGCAGACTGCCCGGAAGGAGAGCTTCCTGAACTGCTTCCCGAAGAGGTCGGACCGACAATCTGCACATCCGAACCGCCGGAGGAAGAATTTCCTGAACTGCTTCCTGAAGACATGCCCGGTCCCGTCGCCGGACCGCTAGAGCTGCTTCCAGAGGAAACGCCGCTTCCAATCGAGCTTGAGTAGGTCGGACCGCCTGACTGGCGCACTACGTGAAGGACGTAATTTCGCAGATTTCCATTTGCCGCTTTGACCGTCACGGTGATCTCATTGACACCGCTCTGCAGATCGACCGTTCCCGTTCCGGCAATCGTTGCCTTGGAATCAATCGCGCTCGCTGCTACCGTCACGCTTGCCACCGACGGATCCACGATCAGATCGTAGGACTCTGTATCTCGGTTAAAGGTCGGTGTCAGTGCAAATCCATCGACACCCAGCGCCGACAGCTTGTTGTTCGGGCTGCCGTCCAGCGTCGGTTTGACGCAGGCGCCCGCCGGCATATTTTTATACACCGGAATCGAGAACTCAAGTGTTGTATTTGCCAATGCCGTGATCTTCGAAAGCGTCAGTCCTTCGGCAGCTGCCGCCTGCACATTCGTCATGTACTGGTGTTTATAAAGGTTGCTGCCCTGCACATTAAATTTCTTTAAGTACAGCGTATCCTGTCCTTTTTTTACATAATTCTCGCCGTAATAAACCGAACCGCCACGGATCGATTTCTCGATGCTGTTCCACGGGCGCAGATAGGTTCCCGACTGGGATGCCCACCAGAGTCCGCGTTCTACCGCACTCATCGAGCCGGACTGATATGCCTCTATATTAAAGAAGTTATAATAACCCTGATAGCCGGACACCGTTCCGGAAATACTGCGTCCGGTTCCCTGGCTGCCCTGTTCCTGCAGAATCATCGATGCCAGAATATATGGATTGACTCCCGATTCGGATGCCGCATTCATGATGATATCTACATAGGAAGTGCCGATTGCAGACTGCTGCGCCACTCCCGTGGAAGTTCCCGAACTGCTGGAAGTGCCACTTCCCGGTGCACTTGTTCTTCCGCTGCTGGTTGAACCAGAAGTTGTTCCAGTTGTGCTGCTTCCCGGTGCGCTTGTACTGCCACTGGTGGTTCCAGCCGTGCTGCTGGTTGTCCCCGATGACTTATTCGATGTGCCGCTGCTGACCGGCGCCGTCTCCCCGTCTGCATTGTTGGAAGAAAATCCATCTCCCGCCATGCCCGGTCCATTGGTCGCTGCCACCCGCTCCGTCTTATGATCGCTGATCGAAGCAATCGGAGACGACAGACCGGCGCTGCTTCCGCTCGAACCTGACGAACTTCCCGGTCCCGTCGCTGAACCGGAAGAAGAGCTTCCTGAACTACTTCCCGTACCGGCCGATACCGACGAGCCGCCCGACACCGTGCCGGAAAGGAAGGTTCCGCTCACCATGTTCTGCAGCCCCGTCTTCGTGTGAAGCGAACTGTCATACGACTGTTTCATGAACTGGTAAATATATTTATCATTTAAGAAATTCCGCGGATCCATATAATAGGCGATAATATCCGAAGACGCCTGTACCCAGGAGCTTCCGTCAAAACCCGGCCAGGTTCCGGTTCCCCAGTCATACGCACCTGTCTCGGTCGATTTCCAGGACGAAATGCTGCTGCTCGCAACCAGGTTCCGCCCGATCACGCTTTCATTTTTCAACGCTGTGTTCCAATCCAGATTTGTCTGGAACGCCGTGAACGTCCAATTCGGATATTGTGCATGCAATTCCCGGAGCCCCTGTTTATAGCTCTCCGGAAATCCCTGCTTTGTCAGATAGCTTTCAAAATCCGAATCCGATTTGATCGCAGTCGGAAACTTTATGTATTTGCTCGAAACATAACCCGTCTGCTCACCGCCGCTTCCGCTATATCGTATCTGATACCATACGACGCCATCCGTTCCCGTCTGCTCACCAAGTACTGTAACTGGTGCGCCCTTGGACAGCTTCGCTAGTGCCTGATACGAAGTGCCCGGACCACTCCGGACATTCAGGTTTGTCGCATTGACCGACGCGGTTCTCTCTTCCGCATAGCTGACGATCCCCAGCAAAGACTCTGCTGCAGTACCTGCCAGCCCTGGGTTGACCGCCATCACAGCACCCAGCAGAAACGCCGCCGCCCGTTTCCCCAATAACTTCCATTTTTTCATCCGTCTATCTCCTCATTCTGCTGCGTTTTCTGCAATTCATCCCCCGCAACGGAATTCTTATTCTGTCTGCCGCCGTATTTCCAGACAGCCGCTCGACTGTTTTCCATCTTTTTCACGTTTTTACAATCGTATCTATTATAATGAAAAAAGACCATATGTGTCAACCTTACCGAAAAAACTTCGCAAAATTTGGGGCCTTTGCGCGAAATTGTAAGATTTCCTTAATTTTTAGAAGCAGTATAAGTTGGCTTTGAAATGTTTTCCGGATATATGATTTTTGAATGCATAGTAGCATAAAAAGGAGTGCCAACCCGGTACACTCTACCGATTCTGGCACTCCTTTTGGCTCAAAATCCTTAAATTCTTTTTAGCTTAGATCTGGTAAGACTCGCTTTTTCTTCCAGCCCAGGTATTGATGCCGTTTCCATCCATCTCCTCAGTGGACACCGGTGCTTTCTTTACTTCCGGTGCAGCCGCTTTCAGGATCTCACGTTTCTCAACCGGCGGTTTCTTTGCCGGACGGGACTCGAAGAACTCTTTTGCCACCTGTGGGAACAGTGCATAAGTCAGGACATCCTCATCCTGCTGCTTCCACTGCTTCATCTCCGCCTCAATCTTCTCAAGCTGCGGCTCGATCAGATCTGCCGGACGACAGGTGATCGGTTTTGCATCGCCGATTGCTTTCTTCTGAACTTCTTTGTCGAACGGCTTTACAGTCTGTCCGAACTCGCCCATCAGAAGTTTCTTGGATTCCTTTGTGAACATCTTGTAGCGCTCGCCCATCAGGACATTTAATACAGCCTGCGTACCAACGATCTGGGAAGACGGAGTAACTAACGGCGGCTCACCGAAGTCTTTGCGGACTCTCGGGATCTCTTTCAGAACATCGTAGTATTTATCCTCTGCGCGCGCTTCTTTCAGCTGGGAAACCAGGTTGGAAAGCATACCGCCCGGGACCTGATAACGCAGGGTATTGATGTCAACGCCCAGAACCTTGGTATTCATCAGACCACTCTTTAACGCTTCCTCACGCATCGGGCGGAAGTAATCTGCGATCTCCGCCAGTTTTTCCTGATCCAGTCCGGTATCATACGGAGTACCTTTGAAGGTCTCAACCATAACCTCGGTCGCCGGCTGGCTCGTTCCCATCGAGAACGGAGACATCGCGGTATCGATCATGTCAGCGCCCGCTTCCACTGCCTTTAGGTACGTCATGGATGCAACGCCGGAGGTGTAATGCGTATGGATATCAATCGGAAGATCAACTGCTTCTTTCAGTGCTTTCACAAGGATCTCTGCATTGTACGGGGTCAGAAGACCTGCCATATCCTTGATACACAGAGAATCAGCGCCCATATCCTCGATTCTCTTTGCAATGTCTTTCCAATAATCCAGTGTATATGCATCACCCAGTGTATAGCTCAGCGCTATCTGTGCGTGTGCTTTTTCTTTGTTGGCTGCCTTTACCGCTGTCTCCAGGTTGCGGATATCATTTAAACAGTCAAAAATACGGATAATATCAATACCGTTTGCGATAGATTTCTGTA
>ENA-OWRC01003457-OWRC01003457.1-human-gut-metagenome-genome-assembly--contig:-NODE-3457-length-10181-cov-3.924057_pt1 | contig 10181 bp, 10 predicted proteins | sample MGYA00248268_ERZ651895 | MGnify/ENA primary metagenome ERZ651895 (study PRJEB26924, sample SAMEA4378242) | human gut metagenome | biome: human gut; feature: human-associated habitat; material: faeces...
TTTTATCTGCGGTGGCTTTCTTTGGTTCGTTTCTTTGCCATCAAAGAAATGAACACTTGAAAGTATTCTTTTTTTATGCTAAAATATCATTCATGAGCAGTTTCTCATGTAAGACTGCGGTATTCGGGTCTCGCGCAATGGAGACTCATGAACCCCGCCAGGTCCGGAAGGGAGCAACGGTAAGTGATCATCTTCATGTGCCGTGAGGGCGCCTGAATACCGTGTTCTTACCTGAGAAGCTGTTTTTTTTATATCCAAAAATAGGAGGGGAGCATTTATTATGGCTTATATGGCACTTTACCGAAAGTGGAGACCACAAGATTTTTCGGATCTTATAGGCCAAGAACATATTAGTGAAACTTTATCTAATGCTATAAGCACAGGTAAAGTAGCTCATGCATATTTATTTTCTGGACCGCGTGGTACAGGGAAGACAAGTACAGCTAAGATTTTGGCGAAGGCTTTAAATTGTGAGCATGGACCGACACCAACACCTTGTAATCAATGTGTATGTTGTAAAAAAATAAATGATGGTTCATTCATGGACGTTTTTGAAATAGATGCGGCTTCCAATCGTGGTATTGATGAAATTCGTGATTTACGTGAAACAGTGAAATTTGCTCCTGTAGATGGTAAATATAAAGTATATATCATCGATGAAGTTCATATGTTGACGACAGAAGCTTTTAATGCTTTGCTAAAAACATTAGAAGAGCCACCATCTCATGTTGTATTTATTTTGGCAACAACAGAAGTGCATAAGGTGCCAATAACAATACAATCACGTTGTCAAAGATATGATTTTAAACGCATAACAAAAGATGATATCTTAAAACGACTTGTGATGATTACTGATGAGATGGGGCTAAATGCAGATAAAGATGCATTGTCTATCATTGCCATTCAGGCAGATGGCGGTATGCGTGATGCACTCAGTTTATTAGACCAATGTCTTGCTTTTACCAAAGATGAACTCACTGTTACACAAGTGAGAAAAGTATTAGGGCTTGTAGGTCATGATTGGGTATGGCAGATAACAGATGCTCTAGCTAAAAAAGATAGTCAAACGATTTTAACTATCCTTGATGAAGTAATAGCTCAAGGTAAAGAAATAAAACAATTATTGAACGAATTAGTATTGCATTTTCGTTCGATTATGCTCTATAAAGCTTCAAATAAATTATTAAATTTAAATATGTATTTTGAAGATGAAGAGGTATTATCTCGCCAAGCTAAAGAATTTACGCATGACCAGATAATGCAAATTATTCAAAAAATACATGAGGCTATTAATGAAATAAAATGGGCAAGTCAACCTAGAATAACGGCAGAAGTTTTATTTTTAAAATTATGTTGGCAAGACGAAGCTGAAAATAATAATTCAGAAAAAATAATGCCGATGATGAATAATATACCTGCAGTAAATAACAAGGGAGCTTCAGAGGCAAAAATAATGGCGCTAGAACAGACTGTTTCTCGTTTAGATAGAATAGTCAAAGCACTTAGTAGCCAGTTGGCTAATATGCAAGAGCAGTATAAATCAGCTCCGATAACGAATGCGCCAATGATGAATACTTCTGTAGAGCCAAGACAAAATACAGTAAAAAGAGCTTCAAAAATAGTTAAAAATGAGCCAGTGCATACTAATATAATGCCGATGGAAAATGCTGATGCTACAGCTATTTGGCAAAATGTGTTGGCAGGGCTTAATGCTCGTCGCAAGAAAGTTGTAGTGGCTTGTGTAAATAGAGCTCTACCTTATCGTATAGCAGATAATCAATTTTTTATCCATTTTGATAGCCCATTTTTACAAGCTCGAACAGAAAAAGATGATTATCGTTTATTGATAGAAGAAGTATTAGAAAATGTAACAGGTCATAATTTGCGTTTAGTCTGTACTTGTGGAGATTTGAAAATAACGCAAATGCCACAGGTTAATACTACTTTAAATAATAATGTTGATAAAATACAGGAAATAAAAGCGCCAAAAGTAACAATTCCTATGATTGAAGATGAGGATGTATTGCCACAAGGTGATTATCAAGCAGATATTCCTATGCCTACAGATGAAGATTATGTAGATATAGCGCCAACAGATGTGGATTATGATAATATGACACCAGAAGGTAAACATACATTACAGACTGCGATTGAGATTTTTGGTGGAAAAATAATTCCTGAAGATAATAAATAATAGATAATTGACGATTTTATTTTATTTTGATACTCTAAATAGAGAAAAATATTTTATATGGAGGTATTTTGATGTTTAATCAAGGTAATATGGCTGGCATGATGAAAAAAGTTCAGAAAATGCAAGCTGATATGAAAAAAATGCAAGATGAACTTAAAAAGAAAACTGTTGAAGTAAGCGTTGGTGGCGGTGTTGTTAAAGTCGTTATGAACGGTGAAAAACAGATGCAGTCCCTTGTTATTGATAAAGCTGCAGTAGATCCAGAAGATGTAGAAATGTTACAAGACCTTATTTTATCTGCTGTAAATCAGGCTATGGTAAAAGTAGATGAAATGATGGCTAGTGAAATGAGCAAATTAACTAGTGGTTTAAATCTTCCTGCTGGATTATTCTAATGAGATATATTGAGCCTATGGCTAAGCTAATTGAACATTTTCGTGCTTTACCAGGAATTGGTTCAAAGACAGCTGTACGCTTAGCATATCATATTTTAGACATGGAGCCTGCCCAAGCAAAAGCCTTGGCGCAGGCTATTATTGAAGCTAAAGAAAAAATTGGCTTTTGCAGTTGTTGTTTTAATCTCAGTGATACAGATCCTTGTGCTATTTGTACTTCTCCAAATAGAGACCATTCTATTATTTGTGTAGTAGAACAGCCTAAAGATGTAGTGGCTATGGAACGTATGCGAGATTATAAAGGCGTTTATCATGTATTGCATGGAGCTTTATCGCCAATTGAAGGCGTAGGGCCAGAGGATATTCATATCAAAGAATTATTAAATCGTCTATATGATGATAAAGTAAAAGAAGTTATCATGGCTACTAACCCTAATATCGAAGGCGAAGCAACAGCTATGTACATTGCCAAATTATTAAAACCACTAGGTATAAAAGTAACAAGAATTGCTCATGGACTTCCTGTTGGTGGCGATTTAGAATATGCAGATGAGGTAACTTTAGCTAAAGCTATTGAAAATCGTCGAGAAATGTAAGTTCATTTAGAACAAAGGTTGTGATTTTATGGTTGAATCTACATTAGTTATTGCTTTTTTTGTGGGCTTATTGATTTTATGTGTATTCACTAAAATTTTTTCTATGCCACTAAAAATCTTATGGAATTGCATTTATAATAGCATAATAGGTGCTATCGTTTTATATATTATAAATTTCTTGGGATTTGTATACATTCCGATTAATTTTATAACGGCATTGATAGCAGGGATATTTGGAGTACCAGGAGTATTGGTATTAGCGATTTATTCTATGTTATAAGAGCTACAGTTTTGGCTGTAGCTTTTTTTGTAGGCAAATTTATAAATAATTAATTAGATAATTGATTGATTATGCTTTATATGTTAAAATAACTATTAATTAGACAAAAAATAACTATTAAAAAGAGAGTGTGTATAATGAATTTCAAAAAAATATTAGCAATTGTGATGGTGTGTGTTTTTGCTTTTAGTGGTATCGGCATGGCAAAAGCAAAATCTGGCGGTGGCGGGTTCAAAGCTCCAGCTAGTACAACAAAATCTTTAACACCTTCTACAAAATCAACAACAACTACAACACCAAAAACTGATGCACCAAAGACAAATGCTACAGAAGCACCTAAGTCTAATGCAACTACAAATAATACAACAAATAATGCGAGCACAAATACTGCAAATAAAACTAACACTACTACAAATACAGCAAACAATCAGCAATCTGGTAGCCGTTGGGGTAGTGCTTTAAGAAATATTGGTTTATTTGCTGGTGGTATGTTCTTAGGTAGCATGCTCAGCAATATGTTTGGTCTTGGCGGATTTATGGGTGATATTTTAGGTTTAATTGCCAATGTGGTACTTATCGGTATCGTAGTAATGGTAATTATGGCTATTTATCGTAAACTTTTTGGCAAAAAAAATGAAACTAATGCTTATGCTAGCAGTAGATATGATGAAAATAATTTCCGTTGCCCTAATTGTGGATGGATGGCACCAGATAGAAATAATCCTCCAAAATTCTGCCCTGAATGTGGAAACCGTTTAAATGGTGCAAATCAAAATGAATATCAACAATATAATCAATATACAAATGAACAAGATGCGGAATATACAGAGTCTAAAAGTGGTAAAATAATAGATATTACACCACCAAAAGATAAGGATAAATTTTAATTAAATAATGATTTTATCTATAAAAGCGACACTATTTAAAGGTGTCGTTTTTTATTTTTTAGATAAAATTTGCCTAGATGTGATAAAATGAAAAATATGTATATTTAGGAGGCGATAATTTTGAATGTATCACAAGCACAAAAAGGAAGAACTTATCTTGTAAAAAAAGTAAATTTAGAGGGAAATATTGAACGTCGTTTAGAGATGCTCGGCATGACTGACCAAGTAAAACTTATGGTTTTAAATAAAAAAAATCAAGGTGCTGTAATTATAAAGGTACGTGGTACTCGTTTTGCCATAGGTAAAGAAATAGCAGATGCTATAGAAATCGAGGAAATAGAAAATGAGTAAAGATGTTCATGTAGCTTTTATTGGCAATCCTAATTGTGGGAAAACTACTTTATTTAATGCTTATACTGGTGCTCATTTAAAAGTTGCTAATTGGCCCGGTGTAACTGTAGAAAAAAAAGAAGGAGCAATGCAATTTCACAATGAAAATTATAAATTAGTGGATTTACCAGGAATTTATAGTTTGACTTCATATACTATGGAAGAGCAAGTATCACGTCAATATATATTAGATGATGAAGTTGATATAGTTGTCGATGTGGCAGATGCTTCTTCTTTAGAGCGAAATTTATATTTAGCATTGCAACTTATTGAATTAGGTAAGCCAATGGTTCTAGCTTTAAATATGATGGATATTGTTGAAGAGCGAGGCATGGATATCGATTTTCATAGATTGCCGGAAATGCTAGGGATACCAGTAGTTCCTGTCAGTGCTAGAAAAAAACGTGGTCTAGAAATCTTAATGCATGCAGTTGCTCATCATCAGGGTGAAAAAATTAAAGATAAAATAGAACATCATCATGGTGAAGAAATTTTAAATCGCAAGCATAGACATAATCATCATAAAGATTGTGTAGTTGTTTATAGTGATGAGATTGAAGATAAGATAGATATTATCGAGGAAGCTCTCGTTGAAAAATATGGTCAATTACCTAATTTGCGTTGGCATGCAATTAAAGAATTAGTACAGGATAAAGAAATTATTGAAAAATATCCTTTAGATTTGCCTGATGTATTGGATAGAAGTTATGAAAAAGATATCATCAAGCAAAAATATGACTTTATCGAAGAAATAATACAAGAAGTATTGGTAAATAAAGATAAAGAAGCACGTTCTACAGATAGAATAGATGCTGTGCTTACTGATAATGTATGGGGTATTCCAATTTTCTTGGCTATTATGGCATTTATTTTCTTCTTAACTTTTACTATAGGTGATATTTTTAAAAATTATTTAGTAGAAGGAATAGATATTGTAAGTAATGATTTGATGGCAATATTGAATTCTATAGATGTCAGTCCAATTATATCGTCATTGTTAATTGATGGGGCTATAGCTGGTATTGGTGGTATATTAGCATTTTTACCGAATATATTTATTTTGTTCTTAGCTTTAGCTGTGTTAGAAGATAGCGGATATATGTCGCGTGTGGCTTATGTCATGGACTCAGTAATGGGGAAAATCGGTTTATCAGGTAGAGCCTTTATTCCTTTATTATTGGGATTTGGTTGTTCAGTGCCAGCAATTATGGCATCAAGAGCTTTAGAAGATCCGAAAGATAGATTGCGTACTATTTTAGTAACGCCATTTATGTCATGTAGTGCTAGACTTCCAATATATATTTTATTTTCAGGAATGTTTTTCCCAGAATATGCGATGTTTGTAGCTTTTTCTATGTATGTAATCGGCATAGTCATGGCGATAATTATTGCTAAAATCTTTTATAAGGTGAGCGATAAGAGCGATAAAAAAGTATTGTTGATAGAACTTCCTGAATATAAATCACCAAATGTAATGTCTATATTTTTATATGCTTGGGAAAAAGTTAAATCATATTTAGCAAAAGCTGGTACAACGATTTTTGTAGCTTCAATAATTATTTGGTTTATCTTAAACTTTAATTTCTCTGGTATGGTAGATATCAGTGATAGCTTTGGAGCTCAAATCGGTCGATTAATAGCACCTATTTTAGTTCCTGCTGGACTTGGATTATGGCAGATTGCAGTGGCTTTGATATCTGGTATTGCAGCAAAAGAAGTTGTTGTAGCAAGTTTGAGCGTATTGTATGGTATTTTAAATATCAATTCAGCAGAAGGCATGAATACTTTAGTTGGTCAATTAGCACAAGTTGGTTTTCATGAATTAAATGCTTATGTTTTGATGGTATTTTGTTTATTATATACTCCATGTATAGCTAGTATTGTAACTATAAAAAAAGAAACTAATTCTACAAAATGGACTTGTTTTGCAATATTTTTCCAAAGGCTCCAGCAGCCGCTTGTACGAACCTCAGCATCTCCGTTTGGAGCGTGGTTCTGGTCACCGTAGATAGTTCCCTCTGTACAGCTTCCGTTGGTAACAAATACGTAGTCATTCTCAGTAAGAAGGATTCCCTTCTCAACACCCTTTACCTTGCACTCAATAGCAGTTGCCACTTTTTTACCATCGTGAATATCGAAGATTACATTGGTAACCTCTGTGTTGAACTGGAAGTCAACACCTGCATCCTCCAGATATTTCTTCATTGGAAGGATCAGGGACTCATACTGATTGTATTTGGTGAATTTCAGAGCACTGAAATCCGGAAGTCCGCCGATATGATGGATAAAACGCTGGATGTAAAGCTTCATCTCCAGTGCGCTGTGCCAGTTTTCGAACGCAAACATGGTTCTCCAGTATAACCAGAATGTGGAATTCAGAACCTCATCATCAAATACATCCTCGATGGTCTTGTCGTAAAGATCCTCGTCCTTTGTGAAAAACAGCTTCATGATCTCCATACAGCCCTTCTGGCTCAGATTGAATTTTCCATCTGTGTGAGCATCTTTGCCCTGATTTACAGTAGCACGGCAAAGGGAATAGTTTGGATCATGTTTGTTCAGCCAGTAGTATTCATCCAGTACGGAAACACCAGGTGTTTCAATAGAAGGAATGCTGCGGAACAGATCCCAGAGACACTCGAAATGGTTTTCCATTTCACGGCCGCCTCTCATGACATAGCCACGTGTTGGATCAAAGATACCATCGCAGGCACCACCGGCGATGTCCATAGCTTCCAGAATGTGGATATGGGAACCAGGCATCTGACCGTCACGAACGAGGAAGCAGGCAGCAGCGAGTGAAGCAAGCCCGCTGCCTACGATATAAGCGTTTTTGTCATCGACGCCTTCTGGCTTTTCCGGACGGGCGAATGCTTCGTAGTTACCGTTTGTATAATAAATACCTTTGCTGTTCTTTTCATATTTGCCGCGTTCTGTGTTGCGGTAATCAGATCTGGCAGATTCGGCTTTTTTGGCCTTTGTAGCTTTGATCTTTTTATTTTCCTGAGACGTTTTGGTAAGAATAGCTGCTGCGCCGGCTCCGGCTGCAAGTGCAACACCAAGTTTTAATCCTTTTTTAGACATGTAAAAAACCACCTTTCATTTGTTTGTGATGATGTGTAGCTTTCCTTTTCTGTCTCTTATAGTATTGCCATTTGCGTTTGAATTCAATTTACAAAAAATATGGAATGAGTAAAAACTTATCATTTGGCATGTTTTGTAAAGTTTTGAATAGAATTTGTGATGTTTCCATGGATTGTGATGCACATGTTTTTCCAGATGTCGGTATAGTCTGATTTCATTCCCTGTCGGATCCAGTCGAGCATGATGCCGACAAAACTGTATTTATAAAAATCTGCGATAAAACTTTTCTGTTCCTGCGTAAGGGAAGTGGATCTTGCCTGCTCTTCGACGACACTCATGATCAGGTCGTGGGTCAGCTGGAAGAGAAAATTCTCAATTTGTTCCCGACTGACTGCATTATAAGCATTTATAATGAACGGTTTGTTTTCATAGACTGCTTCAAAAATCTGAAGAAGTCCTTCCTGCCAGGTATCATAGGTCTTTTTTCCCTGGAGAGCTTTACGTGATTCTTCGAGACATGCCCATTCGACCAGATCATAGATATCTTTGAAATGATAATAAAAAGCCATACGGCTGATGCCACAGTCGGTGGTCAGATCGTTGATCGTGATTTTGTTCAGCGGCTTTTTGAGAAGAAGTTTTTTCAGGGATTCTGCCAGAGCATGTTTGGTAATGTTTGACATGGGATTCCTCCGTTTGTGTGTTGGTTTTGAAGTGCATATTTCGGGATTTTGCCATATTTATGACAAAACACTTCACGGGATAGTGCCAGTGAGCAGTAACTGTTTATTATTATAATAGGATAACGGAATGTCTGCAAGGTTGACAGTTACTGGCACTGGTGAGAAAATTAGGATACAATTACTGTTTACTCAGTTGTTGTGAACGGTCAGATATAATGAACATCGGAGGCAGGAGATATATGAGTGGATTAAAAATAAAACAGGAATGGATGCAGAAAACAGTTGTTGTCTGGTTTGGCGCACTTTTATGCTGTCTGTTGTGGGGAAGTGCATTTCCCTGTATCAAAATCGGATATCGGCTGTTTGAAGTCGATGCAGCGGATACGGCATCGCAGATCCTTTTTGCCGGCTGCAGATTCACGCTGGCAGGAATTCTGGCAGCTGGGATTGGAAGTGTAATGGAGGGACGTTTTTTACGTCCGGAGAGAAAAGCAGCAAAAGAAATTATCTGGTTAAGTCTGCTTCAGACGATCATTCAGTATTTCTTTTTTTATATGGGACTTGCACATACCAGTGGAGTAAAAGCTTCTATTATAGAAGCGGTGAATGTATTTATTGCGATTCTGGTAGCCGGATTTTTGTTTCATCAGGAAAAGATTACATCAAGAAAAATCACCGGCTGTATTCTGGGATTTGCAGGAGTAGTATTGATTAATCTGAATGGAATGAACTTTCAGTTCAGTCTTGCAGGAGAGGGAGCCATTTTCTTTTCTACGATCGCTTATGCATTTTCTTCGGTGTTTGTAAAGAAATTTTCTCAGAAATTTAATCCGGTCATGCTCAGTGCTTATCAGTTTATTATCGGAGGAATCGTGCTTATGGCAGCAGGAGGCGTTATGGGCGGACATATTACAAAAGTAACACCAAGTGGAATCGGACTGCTGGTTTATCTGGCGCTGGTTTCAGCAGTGGCATATTCCCTCTGGGGCATTCTTCTGAAATATAATCCGGTTTCAAGAGTTACAGTATTTGGATTTATGAATCCGGTATTTGGCGTGCTTCTTTCGGCACTTCTGCTGGGCGAAACAGATCAGGCATCCGGAATATTGGGATTGCTTTCACTTCTGCTTGTAAGTGTTGGAATTTATGTGGTAAACAGTGGAAAGTGACCATGGATGATCGAACATGAAATACAGCGTAAAAAATCGTAAAAATTATGGAAAAAACTGTTGACATATGAATGCCCTTATAGTAAAATAACCCAATGTGACATAGTGCGATGACTCCTGAGCCAAAGCCCCGGCAAAGGTGTTTTTATCAGCGGTTTCGGACATTTCCGCAGTATAGATTTGCACTGTTCACCAGGAATTTTATACATGATATTACGGATGACCGTAATTACACAAACTATCGTTGATAAATAACAGGAGGTAAAACCATGCAGACTTATATGGCTAATCCAGATAAAATCGAAAGAAAATGGTATGTAGTTGACGCTGATGGATGCACTCTTGGCCGTCTGGCTTCCGGAGTAGCAAGCGTTTTAAGAGGAAAGAATAAACCACAGTTTACACCACACGTAGACACAGGTGATTATGTAATCATCGTAAACGCTGACAAGATCAAAGTTACAGGTAAGAAATTAGAGCAGAAAATCTACTACAATCACTCC
>ENA-OWRC01003459-OWRC01003459.1-human-gut-metagenome-genome-assembly--contig:-NODE-3459-length-10174-cov-2.803044_pt1 | contig 10174 bp, 7 predicted proteins | sample MGYA00248268_ERZ651895 | MGnify/ENA primary metagenome ERZ651895 (study PRJEB26924, sample SAMEA4378242) | human gut metagenome | biome: human gut; feature: human-associated habitat; material: faeces...
AAGATGGCCTGCTGCATGACCAGAATCGGTGCCACAAGAGCCGGATTGCCCAGAATGTAGGTGGCGATTGGCAGGCCGATGTTATTGGAATTGAGGTACAGCGAATTCAGGGCACCGATGGTGGCGTCCGGGGCATTCAGGTGGAAGAACATACGGTTGAGCACCAAAAACACCACGCCTACCAGCACGGCGGAGAAGAACGCCACGATAATCGAGGGGTGGAAGATGTCGAAAATCGGCTCCTTGGAGAGAATCGCGAACATCAGGCACGGGCTCGATACGAAGAAGGAGAACCGGTTGAGCACCATCTGAGCGGACGGCCCGCCGATTCGCATTCGTGCGGCAACATATCCCACCGCGATTACGATGCCGATAACGCAGAAGCCTTGCATGGCGCTGATTAGACCTGGCATAATCCTCCCTTTCGCCACCCCAGTGTGGCACATAAAAATGTATTCGGCCGCAAAATCTCATGTAGTGAGTGTGCTGGGCCCGCCGCCCACGCGGTACGCTGTTCACATGACGCTTGAATTGAACCGCACCGCATCCACTGCCGAGCAGCTGAACAGCCTGCTCACCCAGATCATGGAGAACTTCTCCGTGTCCGACCACGAGGGCCCCCTCACCGACGAGGTCGAGGCCTTCCTTAACGAGCAAGAGCACCTGACCGTCCGCCGTCACGGCGACACAGTGGTGGCCAGCACCGACTTCGGCAAGCCGAGCCGTGTGATCTTGGCCGGGCACCTCGATACTGTGCCGGTCATCGACAATTTCCCACCAAAGTGGCTGGAGCCCGGCGATTCGCTGATTCGCGAAGAAATCGCCCACGCTCATCCCGAAGACCGCGTGCTGTGGGGCCGCGGTGCCACCGATATGAAGGCCTCCGACGCGGTGATGCTCTACCTCGCCGCCACGCTCGACGGCCGCACGCCGGAAACCACCCCGAAAGTCGACCTCACCTACGTCTTCTACGACCATGAGGAAGTCGTCGCCGAAAAGAATGGCCTACGCAAAGTCGTCGAGGCCCATCCCGATTGGATCACCGGCGATTTCGCCATCATCGGCGAGCCCACCAACAGCGGCATCGAGGGCGGTTGCAACGGTACGATTCGCTTCGACGTCGTAACCCACGGCGTGGCCGCGCACTCCGCCCGTGCATGGATGGGGGAGAACGCCATCCACAAGGCGGCCGACATTCTGAACCGACTCAACGCCTACGAGCCGGCCACCGTGAACGTGGACGGGCTCGATTATCGCGAGGGCCTCAACGCCACGCTGATCTCCGGCGGCAAAGGCACGAACGTCATTCCGGATGAATGCCGCGTACACGTCAACTACCGCTTCGCCCCGGACAAGTCGTTGGCCGAGGCCAAGGCTCTGATGATGGGCGCGGACGCCGGTGCCGAACTCGGCAATGGCGAGCATGTGGCTACCGGCGGCGTGTTCGAGGGCTACGGCATCGAAATGAAGGACGAAAGCCCCTCCGCGCGCCCGGGCCTGAACGCCCCGCTCGCCCAGGATCTGGTCCGACTGGTTAAGGAGCGCACTGGCCGCGACCCGCTGGCCAAGCTCGGCTGGACCGACGTGGCACGCTTCTCTCAGCTCGGTATCCCGGCCGTCAACCTCGGTGCCGGCGATCCGCTGCTGGCTCACAAGCACGACGAGCAGGTGCCTGAATCCGACCTGACCGCCATGGCCGCAATCCTTACCGACTGGCTGGTCTGACACCTCTCTAGCTCCCCTCCCTGAGGGGAGCTGTCACCGCGGGGGAGGGGAGCCGAGAGAACGTCAGCCTCGCCGGGCCACGCCCGCACAAAATATGTGGCATACTAAAGGATGGTGGTTCTGCATAACCATCAGCGTGCGAGATGGCGTCGATCCCCTTGCGGCTCTTGAGAATGAGACAACGCAAGCGCCGGTGTCCGCCACCCGCAGGACAGACTTGAGACGAAGTTGCCTTTACGCGGCGCGTTTTCGTGCGGCCACGGTGAGAGCGTGGTGTGAGACAAGCGTATAGGCCTGGAAATAGGCGTCGTGATGCAGCGCGCCGCGAGGAGCATTGTGCCCACTGACAACCGTGAAGGTTTCGTCAACGACGGAACCGATAATTCAACCGTATCCAATGCCGATTCGGCTGCAGCCGTGAACGCTGCGCCTGCCGCCGCCTCCCAGCCCGCCGAACCTGTTCGCCGTCGTCGTGGCGGCCGCCGCGTGGTCCGCGGCACCGGTGCTGCCGGCGCTTCTCTGGAACTGCAAGTGCAGGAACGCGCCCCGCTGTTCGAAGCCCCCGCGCTTCCCGATGCCGGCACTGCGGCCGATTCCAAGTCAGCCGATTCCAGCGATTCCGATGAATCCAGCGATTCCCAGGATTCCGCCGAACGTCCAACCCGCCGCCGTTCGCGCCGCGCCGCTTCCGCAGTGGCCGACTCGGATAGCGAGGATGATCGTCCTCGTCGTTCGCGCCGCACTGTCAGTGCCGATGATTTCGATGACGATGACGCCCCACGTTCCCGCCGCCGTTCGGTTGTGGACTACGACGAGGACCGACCGGTTCGCCGCCGCTCTCGCTCCCGCCAGTCCGACGATGATGACTACGAGGATCGGCCGGTTCGCTCCCGCTCTCGCCGTGCGTCTATGGATATGGATGATGATGACGAGGACCGTCCGGTTCGCCGTCGTTCTCGCCGTGCAGTTGCGGATACGCACGAGGACACCCCGGATGAGCGCCTGTTCGACGCGGTCGAATCCCTGCCCTCTGGCCACGAGACCGTGCGCCGTGGCAAGCCGATGACGTCCCTGCTGTTCCAGGAACCGGTGCTGCCCGCCGCCGTGGATGCGCACGATACCGCTGACACTCGTGATGACGATGTTGACGCCGACGAACGCCCGTCTCGTCGCTCCCGCCGCTCGCGCAGCCACGATGATGACGACGCGCAGCCGCGCAGCCGCCGCCGTGACGACCGTGACGATCGTGGCCGCAATGCCGCCGACCGTGATGCGTCTCGTGACGCTTCCCGCAACGCTGCCGCCGGTGACGCCAATGCCAGCGCCAACACGGACCATGATGATTTCGATTCCGATGACGCTTCCGACTCTCGCCGTTCCCGTCGCTCCCGCCGCCTGAACGCCCAGGAGCGCCGTGCAGCCGCCGAAGTCGAGCAGATTGAGGAAGACCTCGAGCTGGACGATATCGCCTACTCGCCGATTGCCGAAGAGGAGGGCGACGAAGAATCCGACGCCACCCGCACCCGTTCGCGCCGTCGCCGCCGTCGCGGCTCACGCGGCGAAACCGGTGCCAACGGCGAGCACGATACCGCCGAGAACGATGCCGAAGATACGCGTTCCCGCCGTCGTGACGATCGCGATGATCATGACCGTGATCGCGATGAGGACGATGAGGAGCAGACCGTTACTCGCCGTCGCCGTCGCCGTCGTGGCGGCAAGAACGGCGAGGGCACCGACGACCAGAGTCAGAACAGCGAACAGCCGCTGGTCCGACGCTCCCGCAAGCAGCAGTACATCGACGAGATCACTGATGTGGAGGGCTCCACTCGTCTCGAGGCCAAGAAGCAGCGCCGCCGTGACAACCGCCGTGAGCGCAGCCGCCAGAGCCAGCTCATGGAACAGGACTTCCTCGCACGCCGCGAGAACGTGGACCGCCTGATGGTGGTGCGTGAGAAGGAACATCACACCCAGATTTCCGTGGTGGAAGACAATGTTCTGGTCGAGCATTACGTCTCCGACATCCAGGAAGTACAGACCGTCGGCAACATCTACCTTGGCCGCGTGCAGAACGTGCTGCCCAGCATGGAGGCCGCATTTGTGGACATCGGCCAGGCCCGCAACGGCGTGCTCTACGCCGGCGAGGTCAACTGGGATGCCGCTCGTCTCGAAGGCCAGCCGCGCCGCATCGAGCTGGCGTTCAAGTCCGGCGACCCGGTGCTCGTGCAGGTCACTAAGGACCCGATCGGCCACAAGGGTGCCCGCCTGACCTCTCAGGTCACGCTCGCCGGCCGCTTCCTGGTGCTCGTGCCATCCGGCGGCATGACCGGCGTGAGCCGCAAGCTTTCGGAGCGCGAACGCAGCCGTCTGAAGAACATCGTCTCCAAGATCGCCCCGAAAGACATGGGCGTGATCATCCGTACCGCAGCCGAGGGCGCATCCGAAGACGCCATCGTCAAGGATCTCGAATCACTGGTCCGCCAGTGGGAGCGCATCAACGCCAAGCGCGAGGAATTCTGGCACGGCAAGCGCCCGAAGCTCCTGCAGGGCGAGCCCGACGTGGCCATCCGCGTGGTGCGCGACATCTTCAACGACGACTTCAGCAAGCTCATCGTGGAAGGTGACAAGGTCTACGACCGTATCGAGGAATACCTTGACACCATGGCCCCCGACTTGAAGGACAAGCTGGAGAAGTGGGACCCGGCCGAGCATGAAGGCAAGGACGTGTTCGACAAGTGGTCCATCGACTCCCAGCTGCGTAAGGGCATGGAGCGTCAGGTCTACCTGCCGTCCGGCGGCTCGATTGTCATCGATCGCACCGAAGCCATGACCACCATTGACGTGAACACCGGCCGCTTTATCGGCAAGGGCAAGTCCTTGGAAGAAACGGTGACGCGTTGCAACCTGGAGGCGTCTGAAGAGATCGCCCGCCAGCTGCGCCTGCGCGATATCGGTGGCATGGTGATGATCGACTATGTGGATATGGTCATGCCCGCCAACCGCGATCTGGTGCTGCGCCGCTTGGTCGAATGCTTGGCACGCGACCGCACCAAGCATCAGGTGGCCGAAGTCACCTCGCTCGGTTTGGTGCAGATGACCCGCAAGCGCATCGGCCAGGGTCTGGTCGAGGCGTTCTCCGAGGAATGCCCGACCTGCAAGGGCCGTGGTTTCATCCTGCATGATCAGCCGACCGTTTCGGCCGACTACGACGATCCCTACGCGCTTCGCGGTGGCGACCCGTTCGTCAAAACCAACAAGCACGGTCGCGGCACCGCTCCCGCTCCCGAACCGGCTGGTTCCAGCGCCGACGTCAAAGCCAAACTGGCTCAGATTGCCGCCGCTGCCGTCGCTGCCAACAACACGGCGGAAGAGTAAGCGGAAGAGTAACAGGTGTGTCGTGCTTGACACGCGGGCAAAAATCATTTGATTTAGTCCGCATGGTGGTGTAGATTCGAAACTCGGTGTCTGACCGCAAGCTCGGTGCGTGTTAGGCAAGGTAGCTTTCCAAAACATAAAAGGAACGATAATGTACGCGATTGTGAAGGCCGGTGGCCATCAGGAAAAGGTCGAGGTTGGCGACGTCATCCTCGTGAACCGTCTCGACGCTAAGAAGGGCGATACCGTGGAATTCCCGGTCTCCCTCGTTGTCGATGGTGACAAGGTCACCCTTGCCGCCGCCGATCTGGCCAAGGTGTCCGTCAAGGCTGAGGTTGTGAACGACGAAGCCAAGGGCCCGAAGATTAGCATCCAGAAGTACAAGAACAAGACTGGTGTTGCTCGCCGTAAGGGTCATCGCCAGAAGCTGACTATCGTCAAGATCACGGCGATTGCCTGAGTTATAGAAAGGACCATGAATCATGGCACATAAGAAGGGTGCGTCCAGCTCTCGCAACGGTCGCGATTCTAACCCGCAATACCTCGGCGTGAAGAAGTTCGGCGGCGAAGCCGTCGTGGCCGGCAACATCATCGTTCGCCAGCGTGGCACCAACTTCCACCCGGGCCACAACGTCGGCATGGGCAAGGATCACACGCTGTTCGCCCTCACCGATGGCTCCGTGAAGTTCGGTGTGCGTCGCGACCGCAAGGTTGTCGACGTCATCGCCTGAGCGATATAGCGTCAAGCTTTTTTCAAGCCGCGCCCGTAAGGACGCGGCTTTTTTGTAAGGTAATCAATATGAGTGATTTTGTGGATCGAGTAACCGTCCATGTCAAGGGCGGCGATGGGGGCAACGGTTCGGCCGGCATCCGTCGTGAGAAATACAAGCCGTTGGCCGGCCCGAACGGTGGCAATGGCGGCGACGGTGGTTCCGTGGTGTTCGTGGCCGACCGTAACGCCACCAGCCTGCTCGACTATCGTTTCATGCCGCATCGTGTCGCCGGCAGCGGCACCATGGGTTTGGGCGACAATAAGGACGGCTCCAAGGGCGAGGACCTGATTCTGCCCGTGCCCTGCGGCACCGTCGTCTTTGAGGCGCGCGGCGAACAGGGCAAAGCCAAGCATCCCGGCGCGCAGCTCGCCGACCTGCGCCACGAGGGCGACCGCTGCGTCGTCGCCCAAGGCGGTGCCGGCGGCCTCGGCAACATCGCCCTGGCTAACAAGACCCGCCGCGCCCCCGGCTTCGCCCTGCTCGGCGAACTCGGTGAAGAGCGCGACGTGATTTTGGAATTGAAGTCCATCGCCGACGTGGCGTTGGTCGGTTTCCCCTCGGCCGGAAAGTCGTCCCTGATTGCGGCGATGAGTTCCGCCAAGCCGAAGATCGCCGACTACCCGTTCACCACGCTGGTGCCGAATCTCGGCGTCGTTATCGCCGGCGACTCTCGATACACCATCGCCGACGTGCCGGGCCTGATTCCGGGCGCCTCCGAAGGCAAGGGCCTGGGACTGGAGTTCCTGCGCCACATCGAACGTACCGAAATCATCGCCCATGTGATCGATTGCGCCACGCTTGAACCGGACCGCGACCCGATGTCCGACTACCACGCGCTGGAAAACGAGTTGGCGCTCTACGCCGACAAGCTCGAGCTGCCGTTGGGTGCCATCCCGATTCCCGAACGCCCGCGCATCGTGATTCTGAACAAGATCGATGTGCCCGAGGCCAAGGAATTGGCTGAGTTCGTGCGTCCGGAGTTCGAGAAACTCGGGCTGAAGGTCTTTGAGATCTCCACTGCCTCGCACGAGGGTCTAAAGGAGCTCAACTTCGCGTTGTCTGCGCTGGTGCACGAGATGCGTGAGGAAGTGGCCAACCGCGAGCAGGCCGAAGAGGAGGCTCGCGTGGTCATCAAGCCATTGGAGACCAAGGGCCGCCGTCCGCGTCGTGCTGACGAGGGCGGCAGTGCGCTTGAGTTCACGGTCGAGCGCCGCGAACTCGGCAATGGCGAAGTGTTCTTCGAGGTGCGTGGCGTCAAGCCGGAGCGCTGGGTCATGCAGACCAACTTCGACAACGACGAGGCCGTGGGCTACCTGGCTGACCGCTTGGCCAAGCTGGGCGTGGAGGACGAGCTGCGCCGCAAGGGTGCTCACCCCGGCGACGAAGTGCGCATCGGTCGTGGTGCCCGTATGGTCGAATTCGATTGGGATCCGACCATCTCCGCTGGTGCCGAAATGCTCGACGGCTCCAACCTCGGTGCCCGAGGCAAGGATCTGCGTCTCGAAGAGCTGGACCCGCGCACGCACCGCCGCTCCAACGCCGAACGTCGTGCCCAATACCACGAGATGATGGACGCCCGTGCCGCCGTGCGCGACGCGATGATGGCCGAACGCAAGGCCGGCCACTGGGCCGACCCGACCGTTGACGACGATCGCCATGACGAAACCAGCCTGTTCGGCCACGGTGAGTCCAGCGAAGATGGTGAAACCGAGGAATAAATGAGCACTCCGAGTCAGGCCGAGGTGCGGCGCATGATCGCCGCAGCCGGAACCATTGTCGTGAAAGTCGGCTCCAGCTCGCTGACCCAGCCGAGCGGTCACCTCGACCCGGACAAGCTCGACGCGTTGGCCGCGGCCTTGGCTCAGGTCCGATTGATGGGCGGACGTGTGGTGCTGGTCTCGTCCGGTGCTATCGCCGCCGGTTTCGGGCCTCTGGGCTTTGACTCGCGGCCGGTGGACGTGGCCACTCAGCAGGCCACCGCAGCCGTCGGCCAAGGGCTACTGATGGCCCGCTACGAGACTGCGTTCGGTCGATTCGGTATTCGCGTCGGCCAGATTCTGATCACTGCCGAAGATACGATTCGTGCCACCCAGTACCGCAATGTGGAACGCACGCTGGACCGTCTGCTTGACCTCGGCGTGGTGCCGATCATCAACGAAAACGATTCGTTGGCCTCGAACGAGATTCGCTTCGGCGACAACGATCGACTCTCCGCGTTGGTGGCCAACCTGGTGCGGGCCGAAGCCTTGGTGCTACTGACCGACGTGGACGCGCTGTACACTGCGCCGCCCTCGCAGCCCGGCTCCCGCCGTGTGGAATATGTGCCCAACGTGATTGATGCGCTGGGCGACATCCAAGTCTCCGGCTCCGGCTCCAAGGTCGGCACCGGCGGCATGGTCACCAAACTCGAGGCCGCGCGCGTGGCGGCCGTCTCGGGCATCCCCACGGTACTCACCTGCGCCTCGAACGCGGGCCCTGCGATGATGGGCGATCCGGTGGGCACCGTGTTCGCACCGGTTAAGGCCCGCGGCTCCTCACGCCGTCTGTGGATCGGCTTCGCCGCCGACCCGCGCGGCACGATTGTGGTCGATGCGGGTGCCGGCCAGGCGATTCGCGGCGGGCGTGCCTCGCTGCTGGCGGCCGGCGCGCTCGAAGTACATGGCGATTTTTCCGCCGGCGATCCGGTCTGGATCGATGCCGAAAGCGGTGAACACCTGGCCCGAGGCCTCGCCGGCTTCGATTCCGAAGAAATTCCGCAGATGCTCGGGCGTAACACCGCCCAACTCAAGCGTTTCCTCGGCCCCCAGTACGCCCACCCACTGGTTCATCGCGACAATCTCGTGCTCGTGTGACTGATGGAATCTGTCACACGACAGATTCCATCACCATAGTGCGGCTCTGGCGATTTTTCGTGCTGTAGGTTTAGCATGGGAGCCATGACTATGGCGCAATGGCAGACTCTTTCCGACCGTATCAACACTGTGGCACCGAGCGCTACGCTCGCCGTCGATTCCAAGGCCAAGGCCATGAAGGCCGCCGGACTTGACGTTGTCGGCTTCGGCGCAGGTGAACCGAATTTCCCGACCCCCGCAAACGTGGTCAAGGCTGCGGCAGATGCCTGCCTTGACCCGAAGAATTACAAGTACACGCCTACGCCGGGCCTGCCCGAGCTGCGCGAAGCGATTGCGGCTAAGATGCTGCGCGATTCCGGCTATGAGGTCAATGCCGATCAGGTCGTGGTGACCAACGGCGGCAAGCAGGCCGTGTATGAATCCTTCCAGATCTTGCTCAACGATGGCGATGAGGTCATCATTCCCGCTCCGTACTGGACCAGCTACCCCGAGGCTGTGAAGCTTGCCGGTGGTGTGCCGGTCGAAGTATTCGCCGGTGCCGACGTGAACTTCGAGCCCTCGCTTGAGGCGCTGGAAGCGGCCCGTACCGAGCATACGAAGGCAATCATCGTCAACTCCCCGAACAACCCGACCGGAGCCGTCTGGAAGCCGGAAACCGTGGAAGCGATCGGTCGTTGGGCCGTCGAGCACCACATTTGGGTTATCTCCGACGAGATCTACGAGCACCTGAACTATGACGATGCGCACACCACCTACATCGGTGCCGCCGTGCCGGAATGCCGCGGGCAGTTGCTGGTGCTGAACGGCGTGGCCAAGACCTATGCGATGCCGGGCTGGCGTGTCGGCTGGATGGTCGCTCCGCTTGAGGTGGCCAAGGCCGCCGCCAAGCTGCAGGGTCATATGACCTCCAATGTGGCCAACATCTCCCAGCGTGCTGCTTTGGCTGCTGTGGCCGGCCCGCTGGATGAGGTGCACGAGATGCGTAAGGCCTTCGACGCGCGCCGCCGTGCGATTGTGACCGCCTTGAACGATATCGAGGGCGTCAACTGCCCGACTCCGACCGGCGCGTTCTACGCTTTTGCGGACATCACCGCTTTGCTTGGCAAGCCGCTGGGTCCCAAGGGCACAGTGTCCGATACGTCCGCTGACTTTGCCGCTGCACTGTTGGATGAGGCCCACGTGGCCGCCGTCCCCGGCGAGGCCTTTGGTGCTCCCGGTTACCTGCGTTTCTCCTACGCACTGGCCGACGAAGACCTAGCCGAAGGCATGCGTCGATTCAAGGAATGGGCTAACTGAGAAGAGTCGCGTGCTACGCGCGCGACACGCGATTTGCGATAATCCACCGGAGCCGTTACTATAACGACTTGGCGGTTTCGCCGTGGCGAAGCGTTCTCTACGGAACGCACGCCGAGGTGGATTTTCACCTAGGGAAGTGGCGCAATTGGTAGCGCA
>ENA-OWRC01003462-OWRC01003462.1-human-gut-metagenome-genome-assembly--contig:-NODE-3462-length-10156-cov-3.067122_pt1 | contig 10156 bp, 8 predicted proteins | sample MGYA00248268_ERZ651895 | MGnify/ENA primary metagenome ERZ651895 (study PRJEB26924, sample SAMEA4378242) | human gut metagenome | biome: human gut; feature: human-associated habitat; material: faeces...
CGGCAAATTCCGTTACTGGGCACGTATGCGTGAACAGTAACGAAATAAAACGGAAAGAGGAAAAAAGTGGCAGCAAAATTGACACGGGAAGAAAAATATATGAAAGCGGCGATCCGCGAGGCGAAGAAAGCCTGGGCGCTCGGAGAAGTGCCGATCGGCTGCGTGATCGTGTATGAGGACAAAATCATCGGCAGGGGTTACAACCGCCGGATGGTCGATCATAGTGCGCTGGCACATGCGGAGATCGCGGCAATCAAAAAAGCGTGCAAGCGCATGGGCGACTGGCGCCTGGAAGAATGCGAGCTGTACGTGACGCTGGAACCGTGCCCGATGTGCGCAGGGGCGATCGTGCAGGCGCGGATTCCAAAAGTTTACATCGGTTCCATGAACCCGAAAGCCGGCTGCGCCGGTTCGGTACTGAATCTTCTGGATGAAAAAGGATTCAATCATCAGGTGGAGACAGAAGAAGGACTTTTGGGCGAGGAATGTTCGATGATGTTGAAAGAATTTTTCAAAGAATTGCGTGAAAAGAGAAAAAAGAAGAAAGAAGAAAAAGCTGGTGAATGATTTCCACCAGCTTTTTGCATTCCATATTTCCCGTTCAAACCGAAAAATACAGTCCTTATTTGATTACGTGGATCCAGCCCTCCGGAGCTTTGATGTGACCCATCTGGATGCCGGTCAGTGTCTCGTAGAGTTTCTGGGTAACCGGACCCATCTTCTCCATACCTGCCGGGAAACAGATTTCCTTGCCGTGGTCAACGATCTTGCCAACCGGGGAGATAACAGCTGCGGTACCGCACAGACCGCACTCTGCGAAATCTTTTACTTCGTCTAAGTATACTTCACGCTCTTCGGTCTCCATGCCAAGGTAATCTCTTGCAACCTGCAGGATAGAACGGCGTGTGATAGACGGAAGGATGCTGTTGGACTTTGGAGTTACCAGCTTGCCGTCTTTGGTGATAAAGATAACGTTTGCGCCGCCGGTCTCCTCGATCTTGGTACGTGTCTGCGGATCCAGGTAGATGTTCTCATCGAAACCGTTCTTATGAGCATCGACGATCGCATGCAGGCTCATCGCGTAGTTTAATCCGGCTTTGATGTGACCGGTTCCGTGAGGTGCTGCACGGTCGAAATCGCTGACGCGGATGGTGATCGGTTTAGCGCCGCCCTTGAAGTACGGGCCAACCGGTGTACAGAATACGCGGAACTGATAGATGTTTGCCGGTTTAACGCCGATGATGGAATCATAACCGAACATATACGGGCGGATGTACAGGGTTGCACCGGAACCATACGGCGGTACGAATGCTGCGTTGGCTTCTACTACTTTTGTGATGGCGTCTACGAAGCGCTCCTTCGGGAATGGCGGCATTTCAAGACCTTTTGCGGAATTCTCCATACGCTCGCCGTTTAAGTCAGGACGGAACGTAACGATATGGCCGTCTTCGGTCGTATACGCTTTCAGACCCTCGAAGCAAGTCTGTGCATACTGCAGAACACAGGCACATTCATTCAAGGTAATATTCGGGTCGGAGGTAAGGACGCCTTCGTCCCAGGAACCATTCTGGTACATGGAAACATAGCGGTAATCCGTTGGCATATAGCCGAAACCGATGTTGCTCCAGTCGATATTTTTCTTTTCCATAATCGTTGCTCCAATCTTACAGAATTTTATGATTTAGTAACTGTTTGACTTTTTGCAGTCGCTAGATTTATACCTATTATAATGATTTCTTTCTTCTGTTGCAAGATTCTGGGATAAAAAATGATAAAAAAACAATAAAATGTATTCTTGTGTATTTTTATACAATGCTTGTTAGTCAAGCTCCGGCTTGACAAAACGGCGGCTGCCATGTATACTAAACAGGCTGACGGTCTGCAAGTCATTCCGTCATATAAGATCAAGTCATAAAGTTTCCGCACAGCCGGGGAGTTAGCGGTGCCCTGTACCTGCAATCCGCTATAGCAGGGGTGTTGTCCGACCGAGGGCGTTTTTACTGTGGGGCTGCCCCTGAAAAGTGGCGTTGAAGTCTGGGTCTTGCGCAACAGAAATCTGTGAACCGTGTCAGGGCAGGAATGCAGCAGCACTAAGCAGAAGCTTCTGTGTGCCGCAAGGCAGCCTGGACCGAGTTAACTGTCAGGGTAACGTCCATGGCATACGTTCGAAGCCGGGCGTGCGGATTTTTTTATTTCATAGGAAATTGCTTCCTATGAAATAAAAAATAGAAAATAATAGATACAGAAACAAGCATTTTTGCAGGTGTGTGAATATAGCCGGGATATGTGGAATTTGATTTGCCAGGGGGTAGGAATACCGTGCCGGGGCAGATTAAAAGCGCGTATCCCGGTATTTTTATGTCTATGATATTTGTAAGGAATTTTTTCTTGCCCGCGGGATATGATTGTATTATAATTACAAAATGGGTGTAGTTTATCCTGATATGGGGGTTGTTGGAAACTTAGAATAAGGGTAACTGTGAAGGTACTGGACGGTTATGAAGAAAGGGAAAGCGCTCATGAGAAGAATCGGTATGTTAACCAGCGGCGGCGACTGCCAGAGCTTAAATGCGACGATGCGAGGCGTGGCAAAATCGCTGTACAAGATGTTCGATGACATAGAGATAGTTGGATTTGAAGACGGCTATAAAGGTCTTATGTATGCAGACTACCGGATTATGAAACAGTCGGATTTTTCCGGGATTCTGACACGCGGAGGTACGATTCTGGGAACTTCCAGACAGCCTTTCAAGCTGATGCGGACGCCGGACGAGAACGGTCTGGATAAAGTGGAAGCGATGAAACACACCTATTACAAGCTGAAACTGGAATGTCTCGTCATTTTAGGCGGCAACGGCAGCCAGAAGACGGCAAATCTGCTGCGGGAGGAAGGACTCAATATCGTTTCTCTTCCGAAGACCATAGACAACGATCTCTGGGGCAGCGATCTTACGTTTGGATTCCATAGTGCGGTTGATGTAGCGACCAATGCCATCGACTGTATTCATACGACGGCGGCGTCTCATGGCAGAGTCTTCATCGTGGAGATCATGGGCCACAAGGTGGGATGGCTGGCGCTCTATGCAGGCATCGCGGGCGGAGCTGACATCATTCTCCTGCCGGAGATCCCGTATGATATTGATGTGGTGGTAAATGCGATCCGCAGCCGTACTAAAAATGGCAAGAATTTCACGATTCTGGCGGTCGCAGAGGGCGCGATTTCCAAGGAAAATGCAGCCCTGACCAAGAAAGAATTAAAAGAAAAGAAGAAAAATGGACCGGTTTATCCGTCGGTCGCTTACGAGCTGGGCGCCCAGATTTCCGAGCGGACGGGGCAGGAGATCCGTGTGACGGTTCCGGGGCATATGCAGCGCGGAGGCGAGCCATGCCCGTATGATCGCGTGATTGCGACGCGCCTCGGCGCGGAGGCAGCAGAGATGATCCGCCGCAAAGAATACGGCTATATGGTCGCTTTAAACAACAATAAGATTGAAAAAATTCCGCTCGCGGACATTGCCGGTAAATTAAAGATGGTCGATCCGAAGAGCGATATTATCCGGGAAGCTAAGGATGTAGGCATCAGCTTCGGCGACGAATAGTAAGGAAGTAGTAGTTTATGTCATATACAGCACTGTACAGAAAATGGCGTCCGACGTCCTTTGAAGAGGTCCGGGGTCAGGACCATATCGTAAAGACCCTGAAAAATCAGATCAACTCCGGGCGGATCGGGCACGCGTACCTCTTCTGCGGGACGCGCGGAACCGGTAAGACGAGTATTGCCAAGATCTTTGCACGGGCAGTCAACTGTGAACATCCGGTGGACGGCAGCCCCTGCGGCGAGTGCAGTATGTGCCGCCAGATTGCGGAAGGAGCTTCCCTCAATGTGGTGGAGATCGATGCGGCATCCAACAATGGTGTGGAAAATATCCGCGATATCCGGGAGCAGGTGCAGTACCCGCCGACGGATGGGCGCTACCGCGTCTACATCATTGACGAGGTTCATATGCTTTCGATCGGCGCGTTCAATGCGCTCTTAAAGACGCTGGAAGAACCGCCGTCCTACGTTATATTTATCTTGGCGACGACGGAGGTCCACAAGATCCCGATCACGATCCTGTCCCGGTGCCAGAGATATGATTTCAAGCGGATCTCGATCGATACCATCGCGGGACGGCTGGCGGAGCTGACGCAGGCGGAGCAGATCGATGTAGATGACCGAGCACTTAGGTATGTGGCACGTGCGGCGGATGGCTCGATGCGAGATGCGTTAAGCCTTCTCGATCAGTGCGTGGCGTTCCATTTCGGGGAAAAGCTGACGTATGACAATGTGCTCGAGGTGTTGGGCGCGGTCGATAACCGCGTGTTTGGCAAGCTGTTTCAGGCGGTGCTTGCAAGTGATACGAAGGCGTGCATCCGTGAGATTGAGGAAATGATCATCCAGGGGCGCGATCTTTCGCAGCTTGTCAACGATTTCGTCTGGTATATGCGAAATCTCCTGATTGCCAAGACGACCGACGAACCGGGCGATATGCTCGATATGTCGGAGGAAAATCTGGCAGTTTTAAAGGAAGAGGCGACAGGCGTTGATACGGAAACGCTGATGCGTTACATCCGTATTTTCTCGGAGCTTTCCGGGCAGCTGCGCTACGCGTCGCAGAAGCGGATTCTGGTGGAGATTGCCTTTATCAAGCTGACGACGCCGTCGATGGAACAGAATCTTGATTCCATTTTACAGCGGATTACGCTATTAGAGCAGAAAATGCAGGAAATGCCGGACAATCTACAGAAACTGGCGTCCCTTGCACCGGCAGCGGGGCAGGCGGCATCCTCCAAAACGGCTGTGGTGGAAACGCCGCCTGAGCCGAAGACGGTATCCCTTCCGCCGGCACAGTACGAAGATCTGATGCTGATGCGGAAAGAATGGGGACGGATTGCGTCCCTGAGCCAGCTTGTGGGTTCGATTAGACTCAGTCTTCCCAAGACAAGTGTAGAACCGGCGGGCGAAGGCTGCCTTTGCATTGTGTGTACAGATGAAAATACGTTTGGAATTATCAATCGGGAGCCTGAGCTTAAGAATTTGCAGGAAGTAGTGCAAGAAAAATACAAAAAGACTCTGCAATTTAAAGTCCGTTTAGAATCATCTGCTGTGCCGCAAAGAACGGTTTATGTCAGTGATGAGGATTTAAAGAACGCAATCCATACCGATGTGATTGTCGAAGAGGATGATTCCGTGTAGTGGAGCTTGTCAAAGATGAGCCTTGTTTTGTAATGCAAGAAGCTGTGATTAAATGCAGATAAATGATATTAGTGGGTTTATATGATATATAGAACCGGCTGCAATCGGCAGCCAGTCTGAATATAAATAAAAAGAAGTGAAAGAGAGGAATGACACCATGGCAAAACGTGGCGGTTTCCCAGGCGGTATGCCGGGCAATATGAACAATTTAATGAAGCAGGCGCAGAGAATGCAGCGCCAGATGGAAGAGAAGCAGAAAGAGCTGGAGGAGAAGCAGTACAGCGCATCCGCGGGCGGCGGCGCTGTAACCGTGACCGTATCTGGTAAAAAAGAGGTTCTTTCCGTGAAACTGTCTGAGGAAGTAGTGGATCCGGATGATATCGAGATGTTAGAGGATCTGATCGTGGCGGCGACCAACGAGGCATTCCGTCAGGCGGAAGAGGACAGCAGCCAGATGATGTCCCAGTTGACCGGTGGCCTTGGCGGTCTGGGAGGCGGATTCCCGTTTTAAGCGATGGATTATTACAGCAGCCAGATTAGCAAGCTAATCGAAGAATTGTCAAAACTTCCCGGAATCGGAAGTAAATCGGCGCAGCGTCTTGCATTTCATATCATCAATATGCCGGAAGAACAGGTCAGGCACTTGTCCGGCGCGATTCTGGAAGCCAAGCAGAATGTGCGTTACTGCAAGGAGTGCTGCACGTTGACGGATAAGGAACTATGCCCGATCTGCAGCAGCGACCGGCGAGATCATGAGACGATCATGGTGGTGGAAAATACGCGCGATCTGGCGGCATATGAAAAGACAGGAAAATACAACGGGGTCTATCATGTGCTGCATGGGGCGATCTCCCCGATGCTGGGGATCGGGCCGGGCGACATCCGGCTCAAGGAGCTGATGACTCGCTTGCAGAAAGAGGAGGTTCGTGAGGTCATTATCGCAACCAACTCAAGCCTGGAGGGCGAGACGACCGCGATGTATTTGAGCAAGCTGATTAAGCCGACAGGGATCCGGGTGACGCGAATCGCCAGCGGCGTTCCGGTCGGGGGCGACTTGGAATATATTGATGAGGTAACGCTTCTGCGCGCGCTGGATGGGCGTACAGAGCTGTAGCCGGTGAGCAAATAAAACGTTACTGGGCACGTATGCGTGAACAGTAACAATAAAACTTCTGCCGCGGCAGGAAGTTAGGAGATGCATAAGATGGATAAATACGAGTTTAACATCAAGGTAGAGCAGATTAAGAAACTGGTTAACAAGGGAGATTTCGAGACGGCGATGAAGATCGCCGATACCATCGACTGGCGTCGTGTACGCAGCACCAGCCTGCTTACGATGATTTCCCAGATTTATGAGAAAAATGCAGAGTATCAGGATGCCAAGGATATTTTATTGCTGGCATATGAGAGAGCGCCGCTTGGAAAGGGGCTTTTATATAAGCTGACCGACCTTGCACTGCGTGAAAATAATATTCAGGAGGCAGAGGCATATTACCGGGAGTTCTGTGAGCTGTCCGGCGATGACCCGCGCCAGTACCTGCTTCGTTTCCTGATTCTGGAGGCGAAGGATGCGCCGTTAGAGCAGCAGATCAATTCTCTGGAGAGATATTGTCAGGAAGAGCTGGATGAGAAATGGCTGTACCACCTGGCAGAGCTTTATCATCAGGCGAACCAGGCGGACGACTGTGTGCGGATCTGCGACAAGATCATGCTGATGTTCGGTCTTGGCAAATATGTGGACAAGGCAATGGAACTGAAACTTCAGTATGCGCCGCTGACGAAATATCAGATGGATCTGGTGGAAAACCGCGAGAAGTACGAAGAAAAGCTGCGTGCGGTGGAAGAAGAGTACAAGAACGGTACATACCGCAAGCCAGAGCCGGAAGGAGAGTATCTGGATACGGATGAGCCGGAGGCAGAGCTGGACGACGAACCGGAGAACGAGCCGGAGGGACAGCCGGAGCAGGCAGAGCCAGAAGAGAAGGCTGGAAAACCGAAAGCTGAGACAAAACCGGCGGACGAGAAAGTAGAAAAGGCTGCGCTGGACGAGGATGTAGTAGCAAGCCTTCATGAAGCACAGGCGGAAGAAGCGCTGGCAAAAGAAGTGTCCAAGATCAAGCCTTACGATGAGGAAGAGGGCGCATCCGAAGGGGAGACACGTGTTTTCAGGAATCTCCGCGACCTGGAACCGGCAGAGGCAGAGGAAAAGAGCGAGGAAGCTCCGATTCATGAATTTGAAGAGGAAGAAGAAACCATAGTGGAAGACTGGGATTTCGAACCGGAAGAGGAAGAAGAGGAGATCAAGGAATCAAATCATCTGATGATCGAGGCGGAAGATCCGGCAGCCGGTCTTGCGATGGCACTTGATTCCCTGAAAAAGATTCACCGCGAGCTGGGAACCAAGCATCCGGTTGCCAAGATCAGCGGTGCAAACCTTTCCCATCGCGGCATCGCATCGGTGGCGGAGCGCCTGGCAGGCAAGGATCTGGTGGTCGAGCATGCAGCTGATCTGGACGATTTGACGGTGGAAGAGCTGGAAGAACTGATGACACAGGATGAAACCGGCATGGTCGTTGTTCTGATTGATACGCAGGCACGTTTAGAGCAGATGCACCGCGCATATCCGGCATTAGCAGAGCGTTTCCAGTATATCGGCTGTGAAAACCAGAAAGACGATGCAGCGAAGCTGGCACAGGCGCGCGAGGAAGAGCTGAAACGCCAGCAGGCGCAGCAGGAAGCAGAAGCAGCCAGAAAACGCCAGGCAGAGCGTGAAGCGGAGATCCGCCGTCAGGCAGAAAAAGAGGCAGAGGAAAAACGCAGACAGCAGGAAGCAGCAGCCCGCCGTGAGGAAGAAGAGCGCGCCAAGGAAGAAGCACAGGCACTGGCAGCCAAAGAGGCAGAAGAAGCGCGTAAAGCGGAGGAAGATCGCCGTCTGGCAGAGCAGCAGAGAGAAGAACTGCGCCGTCAGGAAGAGGCAAGACGCGATGACGAGCCAGAGTATGAAGACGAAGAAGATCACTACGAGAAGGACGAGTATGAGCCGGAGGATGATTATGCGCGTGGCGGCTATCGTGATGATTATAAGGACGATTACAAAGACAGCTATAAAGACGAACGCGAGGACGACGAGTATTCCAATTATCCAGAGGATGAGCCGGAAGAGAAACCGTCCAAAAAGTCCGGCGATATGGATGTTGAGGAGTTTGTTCAGTACGCCTGCAAATATGCATCGGAGATCGACTGCAGTATTTCGGGAAAGAGCATGCTGGCTCTGTACGAGCGCGCTGAGATGATGGAGGAGGACGGAGAACCGCTTACCAAGACAAGTGCCGAAGATTTGATCGAGGAAGCTGCAGATAAGGCGGAGAAGAAATCCTTCAGCGGACTGTTCTCATCGAAATATGATAAGGATGGACTTCTGATTCTGAAAGAGAAACATTTCTTTGATTAATTAAAACAATTCGAGAAATTTTAAAATTAAAACTAATTAGTAAAAGAGAGCGCTGCGGGGGAATGCTTCCCGGCAGCGTTTTCTGGTAGTGGACAGTAAAAAGAGATACGGGAGAGAAAGATGGGAACACGGTTAATAGCCCTCGATTTAGATGGGACACTGTTAAATGAAAAAATGCACGTGTCGGAAAAAACAAGACAGGTGATGGAACTGTGCGCGCAGCGGGGGATTGAGATTGTCCCGGCGACCGGGCGCGCGCTCCCGGCAGTGCCAGAGGAGGTTTTGAGCCTGCCGGGCGTCCACTATGGCATATTTACAAATGGGGCGGTCGTCCGGGATTTCGGGAAAAATACCTGGGTGTCGGAAAGCTGCCTGAGCTGGGAAGAGACGATCCGGGTGATTGAGGTGCTGCGCCGGCATCCGGTTATTTACGATATGTATGTATCGGAGGGCGGCGTCAGCGAGACGCGATTGCTGGCACAGCTGGAAGAATACGGGATACCGGAACGTGAATGCGCCTATATCCGGGCGACGCGCCGGGCAGTTACTGACATGGTGGAGTATCTGCGGGAGAAAAAATGCCCGGTGCAGAAGATGAATTTAAATTTTAAGGACCGGGAGAGCAAACAGGCAGTCCGGGCAAAGCTGGAAGCGATGCCGGAGGTTCTGGTGACCTCCTCGCTTCCGTGGAATCTGGAACTCAACGCGGCGGGCATCACAAAGGGGAGCGGGCTGCGGAATCTCTGTCAGTATCTGGGAATTGAAGCGGAGGAGACGATGGCATTTGGAGACGGCGAAAACGACTGGCCCATGCTGGAGGCAGCAGGAATCGGCGTGGCGATGGAAAATGGCGCCCCATTTTTAAAGGAACGCGCAGACCGGATTGCCGCTTCGAACCGGGAAGAGGGCGTAGCGGAGGCGATCAGACAATGGGTGCTTATATAAAAGAAAACTGGCTGTTCGTGGTGGTGGCAGTCTATCTGGTTTCCATGGTACTGTACGGGCATTACCGCGGATTCGTCCGCCTGGCAGTCTCAGCCGTTTCCCTGGTGCTGTCGCTGGGGGTGGTTCATTTTGGTGCGCCGTCTGTCGCGAATCTGCTTCGCAGCAATGAGGTGGTCTATCAGGCGGTGGAGGACAGCGTGACGAAATTTATCCAAAAGGACGATGAGGCGGAAAATGAGGCAGCTGACGCGGCGCCGCCATCCGTACAGCGCAGGATTATTGAAGAAATGGAGCTTCCGGAACAGTTAAAGGATGCGCTTCTGGAGAATAATAACAGCGAAGTTTACGAGGCGCTGGGTGTAAGCAGCTTTACCCACTACGTCAGCCGTTATCTGGCAAACAGCCTGATCAATATTATAAGTTTTTTTCTGCTGTTTGCAGCCGTGTTCGGCGGACTGCGTGTTCTGTCCGTATCGCTCAATGTGGTCTCCCGGCTGCCGATCATATCGGGGCTGAACCGTCTG
>ENA-OWRC01003476-OWRC01003476.1-human-gut-metagenome-genome-assembly--contig:-NODE-3476-length-10126-cov-6.388343_pt1 | contig 10126 bp, 9 predicted proteins | sample MGYA00248268_ERZ651895 | MGnify/ENA primary metagenome ERZ651895 (study PRJEB26924, sample SAMEA4378242) | human gut metagenome | biome: human gut; feature: human-associated habitat; material: faeces...
GCAAAGATTCGAGGTTGTTGGAAAAGTTTTGAACTAAAAAGATGGGAGGAGTTTTCGTGGATACGATCAAGCGTGTTCAGGATTTGATGCAAGCGCGTGATATGAATCTGTGTGTGTTGGCAAAGAAATGCGGAATATCGTACTCCACAATCCAAACCACTGCTCGTCGGGGAGGCCAGTTGAGCGTAGAGACGATTGAAAGAATCTGTCAGAGTTTAGGAATTACATTAAAAGACTTCTTCGATTCCTCTTACTTGTAAATATGACAGCAAAAAAACTCCCCGACATCCTTCTTGGAAGGAATGCCGGGGAGGCGTTCAATGTTTTATGGGCTCAGTTGTCCGGTATCAGCCGCTGACGAAGTACTTATCAGTGCAGCTCCGGCCAGTAAGCCTTGTTGGCAACGATCATATCGTCCAAGATCTTCTTGGCGACCAGCAGGCTGGGCACGGTCTTGGACAGAGTAAAGGCCATCAGTGCCTTCTCGTAGGAGTGCTCCACAGCGGCATCCACGATCAGCTTCTCCACAGCCTCCTGCTGCTCGATCAGACCCTTGTAGAAGGTGGGAATCTCGCCCACACGCACGGGTTCCGGGCCGCGATCGGTGATGTAAGCGGGAACCTCCACCATGGCGTCGGAGGGCAGGTTCTCCACAGCACCGTTGTTTTCCACCATGACCAGATAGCGCTTGCGCAGGTCGAAGGCAAGGCTCATGGCAACGTCCACGATGAACTCGCCGTGCACACCGCCGAAGAACTTGGTCAGGTCTACGTCCTTGCCGGCACGATAATCCGCCACAGCATCAAAGATGCGCTTCTCGCGGCCTTCCATGACCTCGTTGGCGCGGGTGTGGTTGGGATCGCTGCTCTTTACAACTTCATCGCCCAGCAGGTAGTACTGCATATAGGTGTTGGGCAGATAGTCATGGAAAGCAGAGCAGATGTTCTTGGCGTTTGCGTAGGTGTGCAGCCAGGACGGATCGCTGTGCAGCACATCGCTCTTGGCGTTCTGGGGCATATAGCCGTGCTCTGCCACATAGCTCTTGAGCTTTTCGGTCACATCCTCGCCGTTCAGGCGCACCTTGGTGAACCAGCCGAAGTGGTTCAGACCAAAGTAGTCCACTTCCAGATCATGACGGTCGCACTCCAGAATCTCGGCCATGTTGCGCTCGATGGCAACCGGCATATCGCAGATGTTCAGGATACGAGCCTTCGGGCGCAGACGGAAGGTTGCCTTTGCCACGATGGCAGCGGGGTTGGAGTAGTTGACGATCCAGTAGGTGGGCTTTGCGTACTTTTCGCAGTAATCGATCAGCTCCACCATGGGGTAGATGGTACGCAGGCCGTAAGCCAGACCGCCGGGGCCGCAGGTCTCCTGACCAACAACGCCGTACTTCAGCGGGATTTTCTCGTCCTGCTCACGCATGGCGTACAGACCAACACGCATCTGAGCAAAGATGAAGTCAGCATCGGTCATGGCAACTTCCGGGTCGGTGGTCAGGGTCAGTTTCAGCTCCGGGTCAAACATCTCCACCACATGGCGGACGATGACCCCCACAGCCTCCTGACGCTCGGCGTTGTTATCGTAGAGCACCAGCTCATTCAGCTTGAAGCGATCCTTCTGCACCAGCAGGCTCTTGACGATGCCGGGGGTATAAGTGCTGCCGCCGCCGGCGATGACCAGTTTAAACGTTTTCATGGGGTAAACCTCCTAATGATAGTGTTTTTGTATGATGAATAAAAGCGGATATCTTATTCTGCGCGGCCAAGGTGGCTGTCCACGATGGCACGCATCTTCCCCACTTTGGGGCCGTAAATGATCTGGATGTTGTTGCCTTTTACCACAAGACCTGCGGAGCCGGTGGGCTTGAACCACTCCTTGTCCTTGACCAGAGCGGCATCCTTGACCTGCACCCGCAGACGGGTCATGCAGTTATCGGTGTTCAGGATGTTCTCTGCACCGCCCAGTCCTTCCACGATATGGGCTGCGGTCTGTGCATCGTCTGCGCTGGCAGCAGTCTTTTTGGCTGCGCCGCTGCGAATCTGCTGCTTGACGGCAGCGGCGTTTGCGGCAAGGTCGGTGACTTCTTCGCCTTCCTCACGACCGGGGGTCTTGAGGTTCATCTTCACAATGAGGAAGCGGAAAACGAGGCACATTACCACGATCTCCACCAGACCCACCAGCACATACAGCGGCCAGTGGGTGCGGCCAATGCCTGCAGGCAGGTTCAACACCAGAAAATCAATGATGCCGTTGGTGGCGCAGACCCGGATGCCCACAAGGTAAACGATCATCTGGAACAGACCGTCCAGAACCGAGTACACCAGCCACAGCGCGGGAGCTGCAAACAGGAAGGTGAATTCCAGCGGCTCGGTCACGCCCACCAGACAGGCGGTAAGGGTAGCCGGGATGATCTGTGCCTTGGTGGCGGCCTTCTTCTCCTTTTTGGCGGTGGAGATAAAAGCCATTGCCACGCCGATCACGCCGAAGGTCTTCATCAGACCGTAGGTCAGAAAACGTGCGGAATCCCGCATCATTGCCACGCTGGGGTCACTGAGCAGGGCAAGGAACACAGGCTTTGCGCCAACGATCTGCTCACCGCCGATGATCATGCTGTCGCCCAGTGCGGAGTAGAGGAAGGGCGACCAGACCAGATGATGCAGACCCGTGGGGATCAGCACGCGGTTCAAGAAGCCGTACAGGAACACGCCGAACGCGCCTGCACTTGCCATGACACCGGTCAGGGCGTTGATACCCGCCGCAGCCACAGGCCAGACGTAGCTGGCAACCACCGCCATGACCAGAACGATGGGCAGCAGCACCACAAAGACGAACTTGCTGTTGCCGTACATGGCCATGGCACCTTCAAACTCGGTGTCGATGAAGCGGTTGTGGACCAGCGCCACCACCACGCCAAGGATCATGCCCAGAAATACGCCCATGTCGGTAACGTGATAGCCGAGGCAGATGGTCTGACCGGTGCCGTACAAAGCGCTTGCCGTATCACCGGCGATGGTCAGTCCTGCCACATCCAGCCAGCGGGAATTGGCTGCCAGCCAGACCAGATAGCTGATCAGTGCCAGAAATGCCGCATCTGCCTTGCGCTTTTTGGCAAGGCTCATTGCGATACCCACGCAGAACAGGATACCCAGATTGCCAATGACTGCACCAACGCCGCCATTGATGAATTTGCCGAGGGTCCAGACAACACCGCCCTCTGTCACCAGTGCCGTGTTGCTCATGACCGAAGAAATCGCCTGCAGCATACCCGCAATGGGCAGGAACAGAACGGGGCCCATCAAAGCTTTGGAAAAGCTCTGCATCGCATCCATAACTTTTTGTTTCATTGGTGTTCTCCTAACGTTCCATGAATCTCTCTTTTCAAATTGTCTCTTCGTTTCGGGGGTGCACCTTACCGTTTCGATGGCTTGATTATATCACTCTGCACAAAAAAATCTACCGAATTGGACTTTTTTCGAACTTGTTCACAAAAGCTGAAACATGTTTCACTTTCATGTTGGATACATCGAAATGTTTATTGACAAAACACGCGATTCAGCGTATACTTTATGAAAACAAGCCGTTCTTTGATTCAAAAATCGGAGCAAAATATGAAACACGACCTTTACAAACTGGCAGATCAGCACCATCTGAATGCCAACGAGCAGCAGCTTTTGCAGGCGGTGTTGGAAACCGCAAAAAACGGCGGTCAGTGCAGCGTGCGAGAGTTTGCAACGCAGAATTATACCTCCCCGGCGGCCGTGATTCGGCTGAGCAAAAAGATGGGCTATACCGGCTACACCGATATGATCTACCGCATCGGTTTTCTGATCCAGAACGAGATCGATAACAAAAACCATGCCTCCGACATTACCGCCTTTATCGGGGATATCCCCGAAGAAAAAATGCACAGCTTTGTGGAGCTGTTCCACAAAAACCGGCAAAAGCCCATTCTTGTGACCGGCACCGGGTTCTGTGCCCCTTTGCAGGAATTTATGGTGCGGAAGCTGCTGGTTCTGGGCTACTGCGCCATCGGCTCCAACAGCTATGAGGTCTACGAAAGCGGTGCACTGAATGCTGGGCTGGTCATTGCCATCAGCAAGAGTGGAAAGACTGGCACCATCCTGAAGCCGGTACAGGATTCCTTTGCACAGCACCGGAGCATCATTGCCTTTGTGGGTGCCGACAATTCTCCCATCGCCCGCTGTGCAGACCCTGCCTTTGTGCTGCTGGACGACAAGATGCTGGACGACCGGAACCTTACCGCCAACTATTTCTATGCGCGCGTGCTTATCACCTTTGAATACCTCATGGATCTTGTTCTGGAGAAGGACGAACATCCGAACGGAAAAGAAGGGCAACGAGCGGTTTTCACGCCTGAGAATACGGTCTCTCCTTTCCAATGCCATCAGAAAAGCCGCCCCGGCTAAACCCGGAGCGGCTTTTCTGATGCAGATATAATTAGAAGAGAAGGAAAACGTTGTAATCAGATGCCAGCGGCAGCGTTCTGACCGGCAAGGCGGCCGAAGGTGGCGCTGCGGCCTGCGGCGGCACCTGCCATCAGGCTGGGATAGCTGCCGGAGAAGTAGTTGCCGCTCATGTCACCAATGACATACAGACCGGGAATGGCCTTGAAGTCCTGGTCAATGGCGTGCATATTGTCGTCGATCTGGATGCCGTCCATGGTGCAGATCAGGTAGCCGCCCGCCTGACGGACGCCGTAGAAGGGTGCCTCGCTCAGGGCGGAGAGGCGGTAGCTCTCCTTGCCGTAGTCCTCATCCTCGCCCTTGGCGGCCAGCTCATTGTAATGGTCCACCGTAGCGGTAAAGGTCTCCTTCGGCAGACCCAGCTTGTCGGCCAGCTCCTCGATGGTGTCGGCCTCCACGATGTAGCCCTGATCCTGCAGGTCGGTGTTCATTGCCTGCACATAGTCCATGGGGAACACCGGGTTGGTGCCGTTGACATGGGGGTACAGACGGCTGCAGCCGTGGGTGGCAAACTTCTCGCAGTCCTCGGCATACTTGCTGTCCCAGATGGTGCAGTAGGTGTGGTAGGGCTGGCTGGCGGCAGCGTGCAGCACCAAATCGTAGGGCATATACTCGTTCATGAAACGTTCACCCTTCAGGTTCACCTTCAAGAACGGCTGGCTGCCCATCCAGAAGAGGGCACCGTCGCTGGCCTTGCCGTACTCGCCGGTCTGGTCCGGCTTGATGGCACCACGGTCGAAGATCATGGAGGTGTGGGTGGTGTCCATGATGGCACCAGCCCACAGGCACGCCTTGATGCCGTCGCCCTTTGCGCCGGGCTTGGAGTAGTTGACGCAGGTCTGCTCCACGCTCTGGGGCTGCAGGGCGTTCATCATGACGTCGTTTCCGCTGTAGCCGCCGCAGGCGAGGATCACGCCCTTGGATGCGTTGTAGCGCACATATTCATCGTTGGCATTCTTGGCAATCAGGCCGGTGACGCGGTCGCCGTCCTTTTCCAGCTTGACCATGGTGATCTCATACTGAACTTCCAGACCGTCTGCCTCAGCGTGCTTCAGCACGGCATCCATGGTCAGCTGCTCGCTGTATTCCTCGCCATACTGGGTGCTGTGGCCGACATCCAGAACCTCGTAATTGTCGCCCTCGTGCTTTTCGTCGATCTCGTGGCGGAAGTCGATACCGCTTTCGGCCAGAACATCCGTGAACCAGTCCATGGTCTCGCCGCTCTTATCGGCCCAGACCTGTGCCAGACTGCGGCGGGTGTAGCCCTGACTCCAGTTGCACAGGTAGCGCACGGCGTCCTTCTTGCTCACGTCGTCGCCGTCCTCCTGCTGCTGCTTGGAGCCGCAGGCTGCCAGCGTATCCCGGATGCCGCTGGCCATATCGTGACCAAACTTCTCGATGAGGATGGTCTTGGCACCAGCCTCGGCGGCAGCGGCGGCGGCAAAGCTACCGGACGAACCGGCACCCACCACCAGAACCTCGCAGTCCACGGTCTGCTTGATATCGCTCTCGGCGATCTCCGGTGCCTCACCCAGCCAGTCGGCGGTAGAGGAGGTTTCCTCGGTGGACTGCTGTGCAGGGTTAATGGCACCGCCGCTGGCCTGCTGGATGCAGTCTGCCACAGCGTTCTGCACGGCCTTGCTGGTGACGGTTGCACCGGTCACGCCGTCGATCTGGCTGGTCTGGGCATTCATGATCTGCTCAATGAGCTTGTCCTTGGCTGCAACGCCGATGCTCTCGGTCTCGCCGGAGAGGTCCAGCTCCACCTTGGTGATGGTGTTGGCATCAAAGGTGACAGTGGCGGTGATCTCGCTCATGCCCTTGGCAGTAGCGGTGTAGGTGCCGGGGGTGTAGATACCGGTTGCACTGGAAACGCCGGAGGCGCTGCTGGCTGCATTGCAGGCAGCCAGACCGGCAGCGGTGACACCGCTCATGGCAGCTGCTGCTGCGATCTTCAGAAATCCTTTACGGGAGATCTTTTCCATAATAATTCCTTCCTTTTCTTGCTATATCCTTCGCATCGACAAAAATCTATTGCCGTTCTTGTTAAAAGTATCACATTTACAAACAAAGAAAAAGAAGATATAATATCCTTATAAGTATCAAGTAAAACTTGCGTTTTGAAAAAAGGAGCACATCATGACCATCCAGCAGCTGCGCTATTTTCTGGCACTGTGCGAAGATTTGAATTACACCCACACCGCCGGGCGGATGTATCTGTCCCGGCAGGCCTTGCGGCTGAGCATTGCCGCACTGGAAGAAGAGCTTTGCGGCAAACTGTTTGTCAACAACCGCAATCATCTGGCTCTTACTGAAAAGGGTGAGCGGTTCCGGGCACAGGCTACGCCGGTGGTGCAGCAGTTCGATGCCCTGTGCCAGCAGGCTTATCAGGACATTCAGTCTGCACCGCTGCGGCTGGGCATCAGCGTGGCACTGGTTCCGGACTATCTGCCCAATCTGGGGGAGGTGCTGGAAGCATTCCGGCAGCAGTACCCCGGCATCCCCTTGGAGCTTGCTTCCCTGTCCAACGATGAAGTGCCGGTGCAGCTGCAAAACGGCGCACTGGATGCCGGGCTGGTGATGGACCTGGGCGGCTGTGCTGCGGGGCTTGCACGCACTGCCCTCTCCCAGCATACCACCGCCGTCATGGTCTGCCGCAGCAGCCCCTTTTGGGAGCGGACGCATATTACACCGGCAGAGCTGGACGGGCAGACCCTTCTGGTTCCCGGCTTTGCCCCGGATGCCCTCGCACCGCTGTGGCAGGCACTGCGGGAGAGCAGTGCACACCCACAGCTGGAGCTGGTCGAGCAATTTTATCAGGTACTCTACCGCACGCAGGAGCAGAATTGTGTATCTCTGAACCGTTTTGAGGAAGCCTCCCACAACCAGATGTCCAACGTCCGGGATGTGGTATTAGACGGTCTGCCGCCTATTTGTGCCGGATTCCTCCGTCCCCAAAAACAACACAACGCCTGTGCGGAGCTATTATGCCGCTTTTTGCAGGAGAGGTTGAAGTTTTAAAAAAGAGTGACAGCATTTCGCTTTGAACACTGCCACTCTTTTTTGTATTATGAATAACATCAAAACGACCACGTTTTTCTTATCATCCTTCATCAGCGCGAGCGATGGTTGATTATTTTATCAGCTTAATCCAGAGAGTGACCGCATTACAAGATCAATGTCCTGATTTTCCAGTTCCTGAATGATGTGCAGGTAGGTTTTCTGCGTGGTTGTCATGCTGGAATGCCCCAGCCGCCTTGCCACGCTTGCAATAGATACACCTGCAAACAGAAGCACCGAAGCGTGGGTATGCCGCAGACCATGTACCGAGATGACCGGGATCTTGGTCCGGTTGCAGTGCCGTTCCAGAACATCGTTGACGGTGGAATTGTAGGCGTGTTCCTTGAACACGAAAATCGGCTTATCTTCAGGAACGTCCTTTACCAGTGCTGCGAACTGGATCACCGTCTGCCAGTCGATCTGAATTTTGCGGACAGACGATTTATTTTTTGTCGGCAGAAATCCGCCGTTCCCCTTATAATCCCATGTTTTATTGATGGAAAGCATCTGCCGTCTTTCCCAGCTGTACCCATGCGGGTTCATGGTCCATGTTCTCAATGGTCTTTGCGGTCTTGAAATCAATCGTGGTATTCATAGTCGTTTCATCACCCCCTGTTCGATAAATCATGATTGGTTTGGTTCTGGTAATAAAGCTGCATGGTCGTGGGTGCATTGTAGAGTGCAGCCAGCAGATACTGCTTCATATTCCGTACCGGTGCGGTACTTTCCGCAAAACACTTCAGCACAAAGCGGATATGGTCTGCATTCAGCTTCATGAATCGGCTGCGCACGACCTCCGCAGGCTTGTCGTCCCCTGCCACCCGCAGCAGCTTGCGTTTGGTGGAACAGGTGTCCACAAGCAAGTCCACGATCTGGTAGATGGTGTCCTCATCGTCCGGGCAGAGCCGGAGTAGAAGGTCAACCTCCAAAGACCGAGAAAAATATTCTTCCAGTCGTGTGCGCTCATCCGCGTCGTCCCCTTCCTCGGAAAGGAAAGGGTCAGGTTCACTCCCCTCGGTTTTATTCCACTCAGTCTTATTTCTTCGTTGTTTTGCCGCATCCTGTTCCCCGGAATCAGCGTTCCCAGAATCGTTCTTTCCACGATTGCGGCATCGTGGGTCCGCAAAGTTTTTGACGTAAATCAGATTGGGTTTTCCAAGCCCGCGCCGTTTGCGCTCAATCAGACCAAACTTTTCCAATTCCCGGAACAGTTTGGTTGCCTTGTTGTCTGCGCAGCCCAGTGCATCCATCACTTCCTGCACAGGAAAAATGATATACACCCTTCCCTGCTCATCCAGCCATCCGTTTTTCACCGACAGCCCCATGCGGTCCAGCAGGATGCCGTACAGCGTCTTTGCATCGGTGGACAAGTCAACTAGAGTGGGAAATCATTGCTCGCTTTGCATCCATTGAAAAACGTACATATTTAAAAGCATGTTGTGCTACCAAAAGTAACGGGCAAAGATGAGATATTTTCAGTTTTGCTTGGCATTTTGTCTTTTTTTCAGATCTCAGCGTATAAAAAAAGCGGACAACCGTTTTGGGGTTATCCGCAGAAGGATGTATTGTTTTCGTCACTCGATAAATGGGAATTTAATGAACTAACCTCTTTACTCTTTCAACATAATCATCTGCATGATTTATGCTAATATCTCCGTGATAATATCCTTGTAATACTTCAAGTTCACTATTTGGTATTAAATGAACAATTTTAGTTGCTGATTTTTTCATAATAGGTCTTTCTTTACTTCCAACTAATACGAGGGTCTTTGCTTTAGTATGCGATAAAGTGTTTTTTACTTCATAATTAGAATTTGACTTCATAAAAGCAATTAAATTATCTTTTGTAATTTTACAAGTATCTTCATAATATAGAGCAAACAAGCTTTTTTTAAGTTTCAAACTTTTAAATTGTAGTTTTGAAAACCACTTTTTACTTATCAAACAATATGATAAATTAAATATTGGCTCTATCATTTTATAGGTAAAGTCCATTGGCATCACCAAAGCGCTTTCAACAATAGCACATTCACATATATCAGGATTTTTAGATAATATTTCTAATAAAATTTGTCCGCCTAATGATAGTCCTCCAATTAGTTTTACTTTTCCATTATAATTTTTATTTATAAAATTTATTATTTCTAGAGCATTGCTTTCAATAGAAGTAAAATTTGTATCACTTCCTGAATGTCCATCTAATATAGGAATAACTATGTGAAATTCATTTTCAAGCAAGGATATTTCATCTATATAATTCCACCAAGAAAGACCTCCACCGTGTAATAAAATTATAATATCATTATTCTTTGATCCATATTCTTTATATTCCATCTTACACCTCTAAATTCCGAGTTATCCCCCTCAATATACCACACTTTTCCCCCGCAGAAAAACTGCTGCGCACAAAAGGCTCTCCGGCAACTATCCGCGCCCCGGCTCATACAATCTAACAACTATGTACCGGGAGGGATATCGTGTGCTGCTGACCTTACTGCAATTTTTCGCCACAAAATTTCTGTTTCTGGCGCTCCATCTGGAAGCGGGCAGTTTCCCCCGCCCGCTCAGCCCACAGGAAG
>ENA-OWRC01003484-OWRC01003484.1-human-gut-metagenome-genome-assembly--contig:-NODE-3484-length-10082-cov-2.714072_pt1 | contig 10082 bp, 7 predicted proteins | sample MGYA00248268_ERZ651895 | MGnify/ENA primary metagenome ERZ651895 (study PRJEB26924, sample SAMEA4378242) | human gut metagenome | biome: human gut; feature: human-associated habitat; material: faeces...
TCGTCTTCTCAAACTGATCCGGAATCTCGCGTGTCTCATAGCACTGATAGCGATCCATATATTCCTGTTCGCCTCTCTTGGCTCGCATTGCCCACTCATGCGTATCTGCTGTATGATTCATAACAACATCCAGACACAGACTGATTCCGCGTTTTCTCAGCTCTTTTGTCAACTTTTCCAACTCTTCGTTTGTTCCAATTTCAGGATCTACCTGTTTAAAATCCTCTACCGCATAGCCACCGTCATTATATGGATGCGGCATTTTCAGAAGCGGCATCAGATGAAGATAGGTGATCTTCTGCTCAGACAAATAATCCAAATGCTCTATCACACCGTTTAATCCCCCTGCAAATAGCTTCGGATACATCGTTATCCCAAGCATATTTCTGTTTCGATACCAATTCGGTTCTTTTTCTCTTTTATTATCTAACCGTCTAAGTTCAGCAGGTCTGTTCTGATAAGCCTCTTCCAATGACTGCATTAATTCTTCATAACATTGTTCATTATGATACAACTGCATATATTTTTCGTGCAGTTCGTTTTCATGTCTTTTTCTTCTTACTTCTATCATCAATACTATACTCCTATACTACATAGGGGGGATTCCTTAATCAGGAATCCCCCCTATCATTATCCATGCATTTTCAATCTCAATGTATATTTATCATGTAACTTCTATACCAGATCATATTTCACTACATCGATTTTAGCTGCACCATCAGCAAAGAATGAAATTCCGTTTGCTTCCTGTTCTGTAAACATAACAACAGACATAACCTGCTCGCCATCGTTAATAAATACTTCTGCGCTGAATCTGTCCAGAATCACACGAAGCTTTAACTCATTGGCATCTCCATTTACCAGACATCTTCTCTGATGAACCAGTGCTCGTTCGGTTCCTGAAAATTTTCTGTCAATTTTCAATACAGACTCATACGGGCGGAAGCTCAATTCTGTATGGAATTTCTCATTCTGTGCAAAACGTAATGCGAATTTCTTATATACATTTTCTTTATCTTCCGGACGTATCACGAGTTCCATGTCGATGGTTCGTCCTTCGACGCGATCTAATGTGATCGTATCATTATCTATTACTACATCGTTGTACTCAACTCTGTTTTTGCGCAGTGCATCGAGTTCTTTGATTGGAGTTTGATAAAGTCTTCCGTTCTTCACAGACAATTCTCTCGGCAGACTCATTTGCGCAAACCATTTTGAGTCGTTACAACGATGAGCAAGCGTATCCCAGTTCTGCATCCAGCCGATCATAATTCTTCTTCCGTCTGGTGCTTCCACTGTCTGCATTGCATAATAGTCAATACCATAGTCCACTGCCTGGTCTTTTTCCGGGATAAAGGTTTTGGTCTCCTCATCAAATTTACCAATCAGGCAAAGAGTTCCGTCACCATTGTGGTACTCAAAGTCTTTTGGAAGCATATCCTGAGGGCTTACGAGTACTACGTCTTTTCCATCCAGGGTAAAGAAATCCGGGCACTCCCACATTTTTCCGAATCTGCCATCATTAGAAAGCATTACGGATTCAAACTCCCAGTTAAATCCATCTTCACTTCTGTACAGAAGAATACGGCCGTCTGTTCCATCCGCTCTGTCATTTACGATCACACAACGGTAGGTGCCATCCTCGCATTTCCACATTTTCGGATCGCGGAAATCAAAGGGACTGCTGTTTTTCGGCATGTCTTCTACTGTAAGGATCGGATTTCGTACATCCTTTTCATAGTCCATTCCATCACCAACTGCAAGGCTTTGTGTCTGTATGTCGCGGACACCTCCATCCGGCTGTGCTTCCTTACGCACACTGGTATACATAAAAAGCTGTTTTCCATCTGGAAGCGTAATGGCACTTCCGGAAAAACATCCCACGTAGTCATATGGCATATCCGGAGCAATGGCTGCCGGAAGGTATTCCCAGTGAAGAAGATCTTCACTTACTGCATGTCCCCAGTGCATTGGTCCCCACTGGGAATCATATGGATAATACTGGTAAAATAAATGAAATTTGTCTTTGTAATAAGAAAAACCATTGGGGTCATTCATCCATCCAACTTTTGGAGATAAATGAAATTCCGGTCTCTCCAAAGGTGTAATATTCTGAGCCATTGCATCTTCGTATCTTCTGGCATCTCTTAAAGTCTGACTTATCATAATCATATCTCCTGTTGTTGTTTATTATTAATCAAAACACATTTCAAGATAGCACTTATGGAGCCCAAAAATATTACTATCATTGGACCCCATTTTGGTTTTAGCCTTTTACTGCTCCGGAGGTAACACCTTCAACGATGTAACGCTGCAGGAACAGATACAGAACCAGGATCGGGAGCATAGCCAGAAGGAGGGCGGCCATTACCAGTCCAAGGTCTGTTGAATAAGTACCATAGAATGCCTGTGTTGCAATCGGAAGAGTATACAGTTCTTTACGTCCGAGAACAAGGCTTGGAAGAAGGTAATCATTCCAGAATGCCATTGCATCAATAATCGCAACTGTTGCGATGGTTGGTTTCAGAAGCGGAAATACAATTTTCCAGTATGTCTGCCATCTGGTACATCCATCAATAAATGCTGCTTCTTCCAGCTCCATCGGAACGCTGGTGTGAATTGCACCATGGAACATGAAGGTTGCCATGGAAAGGGAAAATCCCACATGCATAAGGATCAGAGTAATACGGCTGTTCAGTACTCCAAAGATACCACCGTAAAGAGAAACCAGCGGGATCATAAGTACCTGGAACGGAATAACCATAGATGCAATCATCAGGGAAAACAGAATACCGCATGCTTTCCATTTATTACGAACGATTACAAACGCTGTCATTGCAGAAAGCATAATTGTAAGGATCGTAGAAACTGTAGTAATCAAAAGAGAGTTTGTAAAAGATGTTGCAAAGTTCATCTTTTTCATAGCATCTGTGAAGTTGGTCAGGATAAATCCGTGAGAGCCAACCAGTGCCAGCGGATCTGCCGTGATATCACCTTTTGTCTTAAACGCATTGAAAATTACCATGATAAACGGGAAGATAAATGCCAGAAACAGGATAACCAGCACTGCTATTGTAATAAAATGGCTGACTTTTTTCTTCTGAGCTGCTTTTTTGTTTTCATCCATCATGCTGCCACCTCCCCTTTCTTACCAATGTAAACCTGAGTAACTCCTACGATTGCGCAGACAACAAACAGAATTAATGCCTCTGCCTGGCCGGTACCGTAATTTTTGTAAGTAAATGCCTGATTGTATACGTGCATAGCTGCCATTACAGAAGAGTTAAATGGCTCACCTTTTGTCAGGGAAAGGTTTACATCATATACCATAAAGCATCTTGTGATCGTTAAGAAAAGACACTGTACAAAAGAAGATCTCATAAGTGGGATCGTTACGTTAATGGTTGCCTGTGTCTTGGTGCAGCCGTCGATCTGGGCTGCTTCCATAAGGCTCTTGGATACGCTCATAAATCCGGCTACATAGATCAGCATCATATATCCTGCGTACTGCCACACAGATACGATGATCAGACATGCCATTGCACCGTTGGTGGTTGCCAGCCAGGAGGTGGAAAGAGCACCTACAGAAAGAGATTTTCCAAGTGATACAAATGCACGGTTAAATACGAATTTCCATACATAACCAAGTACGATACCACCGATCAGGTTCGGAACAAAGAAGCCTGCACGGAAGAAGTTCTGACCTTTAATTCCGCTGGTAAGAAGGTATGCAAGGAAAAATGCTACCACGTTTACCAAAATTACAGCGATAACAGAATAAATCAAGGTACGTCCAAGTGCCTGCCAGTAAGCTGCATCCTGGAATGTAGCAATGTAGTTTGCCAGTCCAACAAATGGTTTGTCTTTTGAAACACCGTCCCAGCTTGTAAATGTAAGATATAATCCGTAGATAAATGGAAGGATTACAACTGCACTAAACAGGACAGTGGAAACGCCAGCGAACATCAAGTACTGTTTTACTTTATATTTCATGGTGTTTTGTTCCATAATCACGATCCCCTTTCCCTTTTCTTTTTTGTCTCCACCCTTTTCCCGCTGCCTCCGAAAATCTATAATCCAGTACTTTTCTTTTTGTGAGGGAAAGAGGCCGCACGCCGCATGGCACAGGCGTGCAGCCTCTTGAGGGGTGGCAAATTTCTATAAAACTACAGTATGTTTGTTAAATTAATAAGTTGTTACCAAAGGATAATTCTTAGTGCTCTACAGGAGTTGTGTTCTTCCAGTAGTCTTCAATCTCTGCTGCAAACTCAGCTCTGTCAATCTGTCCTGCGAGATATTTCTGGAAGGTTGCACCACAAATGGAAAGATGATCATCCGGAAGGTAATTGTAGTTATCAATCAGAGAGCCTTCATCTGCATATTTCTTAACAGATTTTCCAAGTGGATCGGATACTTCTTTTTCATTGTTAGAGAATGCAGGTACAAGTGCACATGTCTCAGCAATGAAGCTCTGTCCTTCATCGGAATCAGCAAGCCATGTAAGGAAGTCCTTAGCTGCCTGACGCTGCTCATCACTTGTTGCATCAGAGGAATCGATCATCATGAATTTGGAACCTCCACCAACAAGCTTCTCATTGGATCCGTCATCTGTGTTCTGCGGTACCGGCATCATTCCCATATTCTCTGTATAATCATATGCATTGATTACAGACCAGTCCCAGTTTCCTCCGAACATGAATGCGATCTGTCCTTCAGCAAGCATCATCTCGGTTGTCTCACGCTCTGCAGCGATTGCAGAATCTTTTGCGTAGTTATTCTCCATCATTACATCGAAGAAGTCCATAAGAGAATTGAATTTCTCATTGTTTGCAAGGTCTGCTGTTCCTTCATAAAGAGAGGAAACAAATGCTTCTACATCTGGCTGCTGCTCGTAAACCTCAGCAAGGAAGTGAGCTGCAAGGGACCAGTCCTCTTTCATGATACCGGTAGGTGTTTCCATTCCACCTTCTTTCAGTTTCTCAAGAAGCTCTTTAAAAGAATCAAGTGTCTTGTAATCATCCGGATTGAAGGTCTCGCCTGTGATTGCTTCGATTGCATCTGCATTGTAAATAACACCGCGTGCTTCAAGGCAGGTCGGGAAACCATTGATCTGTCCGTCAACTCCGATTGCGTAATCAGTCTCATTAACCCAGCTCTGATCGCTTAAATCAATTGCATGGTCTGCTGCAAGTGAATAGATATCTTTCGGGTCTACCATAGCGATTGTATATGGATCATTCGCAGAATATCTGGTAGCCAGATGAGCAGATACTGTATCACTATTGTAATAAACCTCTACGCCAACGCCGGTCTCTTCTGCATACTGAGCAGCTAATTCTTCGAACTGGCTCTGAACCTCCATTTTGGAGTTAAAAATTGTGATGTTCACATCGTCTGCCATAACCGGTACAGATACACTTGCCATTGTTGCTGCTGCAGTTGCAACTGCAATTGCCATTGAAATACGTTTTTTCATTTTTGCTTCCTCCTGTTTTTTACGTTCTTGTTCGGACGTTTTCTTTATGGTTGTATGATAGCATTGCGTCTCAAATATGTCAAGCGGTTGTCATATATTTTTGTCCATTTCACATCACTTTGTTACATTTATACTATTTAGCTCTTTATGTTTTGTGCACTTTTACATGCTTTTTTCGTGTCTGTAGTTCATTTATTTTATTTTTCTTGTTTTTTACGAAAATTGCTTCATTTTTTATCACAACCGCATGTCATATTCCTTATGCATCTGATCAATTCCGCGCGAAGCGTTTTTTTGTATAGCAGAAATATTACAGAGTAATTTCCTGCTATACAAAAAATCAGCTGTCATATTGTATTCTGAAATGTTTCAAAAACACCCCAGAATACACAATATGACAACTGACTGGAAAATTTTTCGAAGATAAAAAAATATTAACAATTCAGTAAAGCGGACATTCGCAATCCGCTTCGCTGTTTGCTCATGAACGCAGTCGCTTCGCGATCTGTCAGTGGGAGCTGAAGGCTCCCACTGACAGAAGCATCCCCCCTCACTCGCCGCTTAGTGCTCCGCGCACTTGAAGCGGGGAAATGCTTATCTGCGTTCAAGTCGTCCCTCGCTCAACCAGTGTAACCGGAAATACTGTCTTAGTAGGTACAACTTTCCCCTCATCAATCTGCGCAATAGCTGCTACTGCCAATTCTGCCATCTGTTCCACAGGCTGATGAATTGTCGTAAGTCCCGGACTTGTAAACTGGGCAATATTCACATCATCAAAACCTACGATCTTCAGTTGCTCCGGAACCTTGATTCCCAGATCTGCGCATGCCTGCAGTACATAGGCACCAATAACATCTGAACTGGCAAATACACCGTCCACATCAGGATTATCCACCAGTGCCTGTCTTACATATTCATAATATTCCAGAGAATCAAAAAGACGGTTATCCGTTACCATAACCACATTTTCTTCATTTCGATTCTTACAGATATCACGAAATGCAACCTCGCGGAGATCTCCTGGCATATGAATGTCAACCCCTGCACTTACTCCGCCGATAAACATCAGCTTCCTGCAGCCTTTCTCAATCAGAAGCTCCGTTGCCAGCACACCGCCCTGATAGTTATCACATTCAATCCCGGATGTCCCTTCATCCATAGAACGTTCCAATGTGATCAACGGGAAATCAAGATCTTCAAATTTCTCAGTTTCAAAACTTCCACTGCAAAGAACAACGCCGGTCACTCTTTCGCTCTTGCACATCTCAATACACTGTTCCTCACGTTCTTCTTTATACCTGGAAACAAAAAGCATGATACGATATCCCTGCTTCGCAGCCTCTCGCTCCAAACGGCTTAGTACCTTGGCAAAATAAGGATGTTCAATATTCGGCAAAATAACTCCTATCGTATTACTCTTCTGCTTTGACAGTGCGCGAGCTGTCTCATTAGGCTGATAATTCAGCTCTTTCATCACCTGATATACTTTCTCACGGGTCTTATCACTGATATATCCTCTGTTATTCAGGACTCTGGAAACTGTTCCTACCGTTAGGCCTGAGGCCTTCGCCACATCCTTAAGTGTTGCCATATATGTAAATCTCCTTTATTGCGAGCTGCAGTTTTTTTATTTCATCTTGATTTTATCACCTCGTAGTTTCTTGTGTCAACCGGTAAATACATCCTGTTTCTACATCCACCCGGCATCCATGTCACTGCAGGCCATCACCACGCAGTCGATTCCAAGAAGGAGCAGATAACCGCCAATAATAAAGCCCGTTGAAAACAACGCTACCCACGGCCAGATGATCATCAGACAACCAAGGGTGATTCCAAGGATATTTACAATCAAGGTAAAGTAATAGTAAAATTTTCCTGCCAGACGGACCAGAGGGATGTGGGTCAATCTGGAAACAGAATGAGCGATGAACCAGATTGGGAGAAGCAGGGTCATGATCAGCTCTCCGGCATTTGGGTACATCAGAAGCATTAGTCCTGCAAGGAGACTTAAAATTCCAGTCACCAGAGCAATGGTAGGTCCGAAGCCGATATAGCGCTCTGTTTTTGCATAAAATACAATATCTGAAATTCCGGTGATGACAGCAAGAAAACCATACGCAAAGGTAATTCCGCGGAGCATGCCGCCCGGATTACACAACGTATAAATCCCAAGAAGGATCAGCAGGATTCCCTCAATGAGTTCCAGCCAGCCATAACGTGAACGTCTTCTCATTTTTCCTCACTCTCCTCTTTGTTATTTAAAATTTTCATAAACTCTTCGCCAGTTATCGTTTCTTTTTCATAAAGGAACATAGCCAGTTCATCCAGTTTTTTACGGTTGTCTGTCAGGATCTTTTTGGCTTTTTCATGTTCTCGATTTACTAATTCTACGACCTTCTCATCGATTTCCTTCTGGGTATCTGCAGAGCAGGAAAGGGATGCATCGCCGCCAAGGTACTGGTTGGTAACGGTTTCCATAGCCACCATGTCGAACTCGTCGGTCATTCCGTAGCGAGTGATCATAGCTCTGGCAATCTTGGTTGCCTGCTCGATATCGTTGGAAGCGCCTGTGGTGATCTCGCCAAACACGATTTCTTCTGCAGCACGTCCGCCGGTGAAGGTTGCAATCTTATTTTCCAGTTCTTTCTTTGTCATCAGATACTTGTCACCAGTTTCTACCTGCATGGTATAGCCGAGTGCACCGGAAGTACGCGGAATAATAGTAATCTTCTGAACAGGAGCGGAATGGTTCTGAAGGGCTGCCACCAGGGCATGTCCGATTTCGTGATAGGAAACCACTTTTTTCTCCTGGTCAGAGAGAACTGCGTTTTTCTTCTGGTAACCAGCGATTACCACTTCAATGCTCTCTTCCAGGTCTGCTTCTGTAACGATTGTACGTCCGTCACGGACTGCACGAAGTGCTGCTTCGTTTACAATATTTGCCAGCTCGGCTCCGGATGCACCAGATGCCATACGTGCGATAGTGTGGAAATCCACGTCATCGGATGCTTTGATTTTTCTTGCATGAACCTTCAAAATTGCTTCACGTCCTGCAAGATCGGGAAGCTCAACTGGTACGCGGCGGTCTAAACGTCCTGGACGGGTAAGTGCCGGGTCAAGGGATTCCGGGCGGTTGGTAGCTGCCAGAATGATAACCCCATTGTTGCCTTCGAAACCATCCATCTCTGTAAGCAGCTGGTTCAGTGTCTGCTCACGCTCATCGTTGCCACCAACCTGGCCATCACGTTTTTTACCGATGGCATCGATCTCATCAATGAATACGATACATGGGGCTTTCTCTTTCGCCTGCTTAAAAAGATCACGAACTTTGGAGGCACCCATACCTACAAACATTTCTACGAATTCAGAGCCGGACATGGAAAAGAATGGGACATTCGCTTCTCCGGCAACGGCTTTGGCAAGCATTGTTTTACCGGTACCTGGAGGGCCTACAAGGAGAACGCCTTTCGGCATGGAGGCTCCCACGTCTGTGTATTTCTTCGGGTTGTGAAGGTAATCTACAATCTCTGCAAGGTTTTCCTTGGCTTCATCCTCTCCGGCTACATCTGAGAAACGGATTCCTTCACTGGACTGAACGTAAACCTTTGCATTGCTTTTTCCCATGCCAAATGCCATGGAGTTTTTGCCTCCAGCCTGTTCCATCAGCTTCTTCGCCATATAATTTCCAAGAACTATGAAAATGATCAGCGGCAGTAGTCCGGTTACCAGGAAGCTGAGAATCGGAGAGGCCTGCTGGTCAATGTCTTTGGTAAAGGTGGCACCGCACTCATACAGACGGTCGGTGAGAGCGGGGTCATTCATAAGACCGGTTTTATAAATTTTTTCGTTGTTCTTATCGGTAAAGACGATCTGGTTATCTTCTACTTCTACTTTACCGATGTTTTTGTCATTGATCATGCTCATGAAGGTACCGTAATCGGTTTCTTCTACCTGATGCTCCATTAAGATTGGGGAAACCACCAGGTTAAAGACGATCAGTACCAGAAGCACAATGCCGTAGTAATAGATCAACGGCTTTTTTGGGGTTTTTACTTCTTTCATGGTTGTAGTCCTTTCTTATGTAAACTAATAGTGCCTACTCTTCTGCCTCTTTCTTCTCTTCTAGACGCTGGGCTTCAATAGCCTCCAGCGATACCAGAAGTGCCCGGTTTACTGCCTGCATTGCAAAATCAAGGGCGTATTCTGCGGTGAGGATTTTCTTCTCCGTTCCCGGGAGCACATTTCCAAATATTGGCTCCTTATTTTTCAAATTAATGTTTTCTGCCTCCAGCACTTTTCCAACTGCTGCCTCCACCTGGTCGTAGACGCCTGCCAGCTTCATTACACAGTCTGTCTTGGAATGGCGAAGTCTGTTTTCCAAAGTGATACGGCTTTCCTGACATTCCTGTCGAAGGTTCTGGATCTGTTGGTGGAGTCTTTCCGTATCCATACTCTCCGCCAGCTGAATCCGACTATGGGTCTGTTCCAGTTTTTTATCCAGCTCGTACATTTTTACGGATAAAATTTCATGTGCCATATATGGTTCCCTCCTCTCCTTGCGAATTACGTTATCATTTCCATCCTTCCTCAAACAGGCTCTAGAACA
>ENA-OWRC01003493-OWRC01003493.1-human-gut-metagenome-genome-assembly--contig:-NODE-3493-length-10050-cov-22.005403_pt1 | contig 10050 bp, 6 predicted proteins | sample MGYA00248268_ERZ651895 | MGnify/ENA primary metagenome ERZ651895 (study PRJEB26924, sample SAMEA4378242) | human gut metagenome | biome: human gut; feature: human-associated habitat; material: faeces...
TGCGCCTGTACGACAAGCTGTTCACCGAGGCCAACATGAACGCCATCCCCGAGGGTAGCGACTACAAGGACTACCTGAACCCGGAGAGCGTTGTGGCCTGCACCGGCTGCAAGCTGGAAGAGAGCCTGAAGGACGCCAAGCCCGGCGACAAGTTCCAGTTCGTGCGCACCGGCTTCTTCACCCCGGACAGCAAGAACCCCGGCGTGTACAACCGTGTGGTCACCCTGCGCGACAGCTTCAAACCTGCAAAGTGAAAAAAGCAACCCGTCAAGTCAAAAGGAGCATCTGATTTTTTATGAAAAAGACAATGACCCGCAACATCGTCATCATGGCCATCGTCACTGTCATCATGGCAGTGGTGCTGAGCCTGTACATCAAGAACACCGGCACCGTGCCCGCTGCCGACAACACGGCTTCTCTGGCCGACGGCACCTACACCGCCAGTGAGCAGGGCTGCCTGAGCGAGGTGGCCGTCACCGTCACCGTCACCGGCGGCAAGGTGACCAATGTGGCCATCGACGCTTCCGGTGAGACCCCGGAGCTGGGCGGTGCTGCCGCTGAGACCCTGGCAGATGAGCTGACCAAGGCCGGTTCCACTGCCGGTGTGGACGCCGTTTCCGGCGCGACCCTCACCAGCAATGCCGTGTTCACCGCCATGGACAGCTGCCTTGCACAGGCAGGCAATGCAGCATCCAACCTGAAGGACGGCACCTACACCTCCAGCGCCAAGGGCTGCCTGAGCGATGTGAACGTCACCGTGACCGTTTCCGGCGGCAAGGTGAGCGAGGTGGCCATTGATGCTTCCGGCGAGACCCCGGAGCTGGGCGGCGCTGCCGCTGAGACCCTGGCAGATGCCCTGACCAAGGCTGGTTCCACCAACGGCGTGGATGCTGTTTCCGGCGCGACCCTGACCAGCGAGGCCGTGTTCACTGCCATGAACGACTGCCTGAGCCAGGCCCAGTAAGACAAGAACGCAGAATGCCCCGTGGGTGACCGCCCACGGGGCATTTTTTGATGGGTGCACGCACCCGGATGCAAAAGCGCCGCCCGCAGGGAGATTCTCTGCGGGCGGCACTGGTTTTTATGGGGTCAGGGGTTCAGGCTGCATCAGACCGCACGGCCGGCGTCGTTGCCGCCGCGGATGGCCAGAGCGATGTTGAAGGGATTGGCGCAGTCGCCGATGGTGTACACTTCCTTGCAGTCGATGCCGTCCACCAGACTGGTGTTGGGCAGCATGTCGGCACCGTTGACGATGGCATCGCACTTGATGTTCATCTCCACACCGCTGTCCAGCGTGAGGGTGGCCACATTGCCGCTGACCGTCTTGATAGCGGACTGCGGATAGGACTTCACGCCCAGAGCGTACAGGGCGGTGGTCATCATGCGCATGGCGTGCTGGGACTGCTGCATGTCGAACTCGGAGGCCGGGTTCGGGGTGACGATGGTCACGTTCTTCTTGTGCACGGTCAGCCACAGGGCGGCGTCAAAGGCCTGCGCGTTGGAGCCGTAAACGATCACGTTGTCGCCCATCTCGGTGAACATGAAGTTGTCCATCTCCACCACGGGGGCGCTGCCGTCACCGTCCACGGTCAGGGTGTCGCGCAGGCCGCCGGCGGCCAGGATGACGGCATCCGGTGCTTCGGAGTTGATGAGCTCCTGGGTGACCTCGGTGCCGGTCTTGACTTCCACACCGTTCAGCTCCAGCTGACGGATCAGGTAGTTCTTCAGGTCGGCCAGATTCTCATGGGGGCCCTTGACGGAAGCAGCAAAGTCCAGCATGAAGCCCAGGGCACCGCGCTTCTCGTACAAGGTCACGTTGTGGCCGCGGGCAGCTGCGATGCGGGCAGCCTCCATGCCGGCGGGGCCGCCGCCGATGACCATGACCTTCTTGGAGGTGGCTGCAGGCTCCAGCTCGTAGGTAGCGGGGCCGCCCTCGCGCATCACGCGCTGGGTCAGGGCGTTCACACGGCAGTAAGCCATCTGTGCGTTGGCCTCGTTGCTGCCGATGTGGCAGTGCAGGCAGCGGGTGCAGGGTGCGATCTCGTCAATGCGGCCTTCCTTGAGCTTGTTGACGTACTCCATGTCCACGGTCAGGGGGCGGGTCATCAGGAAGAAGTCGGCCTTGCCGTCCTCCAGAGCCTGCTCGAAGAAGTCGGGTGCGTGGGCAGGATCGTTGTAAGTGACAACGCCGCAGGGGATAGACAACGCCTTTTTATACTCGGCGGCAACGTTCAGGCCGATGCCGCAGCCGCTGGTGTTGCCGATCAGCATGCCCTGCCAGTTCTTGCTGAAGTCGTACTGGGTGCCGAAACCGGTGCAGCCCTCGATGCCGTTCAGGATGAAGTACAGGTCGGCACCGAACTGGGCAACGTGGTGGCCCAGGGGTCCCAGACGCAGGTGCATGGAGTCGCAGCCGGCCTGCTCGAACAGCTTGGCGGCGGCAATGCCTTCTTCCATGGTCATGGCCAGGGTGTGCGGGGTGGTGACGGCAGAATCCAGCGTCATTATGGTGGGGTTGTTGGAGATGTTGTCGTTCTCTTCGATGCAGTTGATCAGGATCTGCATGTTGAAGTCCGGGCCGCACTCCTTTTTCACGCCCTCGATGATCTCGGTGATGAAGCGGGCACGGTTTTCGATGGAGCCGATGCCGTACTCGTCGGTGCGGGTGTTGTGGAAGCGGGACAGGAAGTGTGCGGGCATATTGAAGCCGGCGCAGTTCAGTTCCACGCAGTCAAAGCCCATCTGCTGCAGACCCTTGGCGACCTCCACAAAGTGTGCCTGCTTGGCATGGATGTCGTCAATGGTCATGTCATTCTCGCCCATGCCGAAGCCGGACATCTGGTAACCCATCTTGGCACCGTACTTGTGGCACTCGTCCACCAGCTTCTGGCCAAAGGCCAGGGTGTCGGCGTCGTAGGAGCCGCCTTCCGGGACCTCCAGCGCTGCGATGGTCTCCACATAGATCAGGGCCACGCCGCCCTTGGCCAGGTTGACGTAGTAGGTGAGCAGCTCATCGGTCAGACCGGCCAGATAGGTGGCGGAACCGGCAGCGGACTTGACCATGCGGTTGGAAATTTCCATAGAGCCGATGGTCAGGGGGCTGAACAGGGTGGTCAGCTCCTTGGTGTTGGAGCGGAACTCGCTCTCGTCCAGCTGAGGGTTGATGGAGGCGGTGTAGAGTTTGTCGGTCGCCGGAGCGGCGGCAGCGGGGGTGGTGGTGCCTTCGGCGGCGGACCCGGCCGCAGAGGCAGCAGCGGAGGAGGCGGGGGCTTCGGTCTTGGAACAGCCGTTCAGCAGGCCCAGACCGGCGATGCCGGCGGCACCGGCAGCAACCTTCATGAAGTTGCGGCGAGAGATGTTTGCCATGATGTGTTCTCCATTCTTTTTCGTTCTTCTGTGTTTGGTACTTCTTCTTTCGCGGCACATTGATTGTGTTTTCACAAACGATGTGGTATAATTATAAACCCTGTAGCAAATACATGGTCAATACAGAAATGGTGACAAAAAGGTGACGAAATATCTATGAAAATCCACGAACTGGCGCGCCTGTCCGGCGTCAACCCGGAAACCATCCGCATGTACCGGCAAAAAGGCCTGCTGCACCCGGCAAGGCTTGCCAACGGGTACTTTGATTATTCGGCCTGCAACCTCTATGAGCTGATGTTTGTGCGCAAGCTGCGGGGCGCGAATCTGGGGCTGGAGACCATTGCGTCCTTTTATGCGGAGGATGGGCAGGCCGGTGCGCTGCGGAACATGAAGCAGGAGATCCGTGCACTGGAGGAAGCCATCCGGGAGCTGGAGCAGCGCAAGAAGCAGCTCATGTCCACACTGGGACACTATGTGCTGTTCTCCAACCAGCCGCAGCAGGTGCAGGAATTGACCCTGCGTTCGGAGTGCTGGTTCGTGCCGCTGGAGCTGGAACCGGCGGACAGCGTGTGCCGACGGTGGATGGAACACGCGGATGCTTTGTTCACCGGCATCCGCATCGCCCCGGCGTATCTGGAACAGCCGGCGCAGCAGGTGCCTTATACGATGGAGCTGGGAGCCTACACCGAGGACCTGAAGCGTCTGAAGCTGCCCTTGCCGCCGCAGGCCCGCCGGATGCCCGGCGGCACCTACCTGAGCAGCTTTCTGGAAGCGGAGACCGACGGCACCCTCAGGGGCGGTCAGCTGCAGCCGGTGATCGACTATGCAGCGGCCCACCACTACCGGTTCTGCCCGGAACAGGGAGCCTTCCTCTACTGCCTGAATGGTGGGGAGGAGGCACTGCAGCTGGTGTTCTGCTTTCAGGTCAGGGTGGAACCGGAAAACGGATAAAACAAAAGCGCCGCCCGCAGGGAATGCTCTCTGCGGGCGGCGCTGGTTGTTCAATGGGGAGAAACTGCGGACAGGATCTGCTGAATGAGTTCACGCTGCAAGGAGGTGATACGGTGGCTGCGTTTGCCATAAATGAAAAATTCCCATTGGAGCTGCAGGTCCGACAAAGGCCGAAAACACTCATTTTCGGCCAGAGAGCTTTCTTTGCCGGCATAAAAAGAAACAAAGCCTTTTTGCAGAAGATCGGAAGCAAGTTCTCCATCGGCATCGCCCAGAAAGCTGTCAATCGTCAGGCCTTTTGCTTGCAGGCATTCCAGCAGACGGGCCTGTGAGCGATTTTCCGTGTTCAATGTAATAAGCGGAACGGTTTTCAGATCCTCTGTAGTCAGAACGTTCTTTTTTGCGAGGGAATGATCGCAGGACAGGATCACGCCAATGGAACTTTCTGAATGAGCCAATTCAATGAAGTCGCTGCTGGTCAAGGGCGAAGTTGTGATGACAAGGTCACAGTCGTAATTACGATAACAGCGGCTGTGTTCGGTATCGGTATAACTGTGGTAATGCAGCTGGACTTCTGGATGGAATTCCTGGAATTGCGGGAAGAAATGCGGAGGGAGCTCCTGCAGGAATCCCATGAAATATCCGATGTGAAGCTGCTGCTTGGAGTGAAAGCTGCGCATCTGCCGTAAAATTTCGTCCCGCTGGTTCAGATGCGGCCGTGCCAGTTTTTCAAGCTGCTGACCGGCTTCGGTAAGGGACACGCCGTTTTGATTCCGCACGAATAATTGAACACCAAGCTCTTGCTCCAGGTTGGAAAGCGACTTACTGATCGCCTGCTGGCTGACGTAACATCTGGCGGCAGCATTCCGGAAACTTTGTGCTTCGCACACGGCAAGAAAGAACTGTAGCTGTTTGTAATCCATAAAGACCTGCCTACAACTGAAATTTGGAACGGGTAAAATGATTGATGTTTGCCAAAATCTTAACAATAGATTAAACTATACATAGTATAATGCTTTTGTGCATACGACACAAGAGCGGATAAGCTGTTGGGAAGAGAAAGGAAGTACAATACGATGAAAAAAATCTCTCGTTCCGGTTTTTTGAAGCTGGCCGCCGCGGCTGCTATGAGCGGTGTGACTGCGGGTGCATTGACTGCCTGCGGGAATTCGGCAAGTTCCTCTTCGGCTGCCGCTTCGGGCGCTGCTGTTTATACACCGGGCACTTATACCGCCAAGGCTACCGGTATGGGTGAGGTGACGGTCAGCATGACCTTTACCGAGAATGCTATTACCGACGTGACGGTGGACACCGCCAACGAGACCATCGACCTGGCCCGCAACTCGGCTGAGGATTTCCAGAAGGCTCTGATGGAGGCCCAGAGCGCAGAGATCGACGGCGTTTCCGGTGCGACCTACACTTCGGATGCCGTGCGGGAGGCAGCTGCTTCCTGCATCCAGCAAGCAATGGGTGTGGCCGTCGAAGCGCCTGCCGAAGCTCCGGCTGCTGCAGAAGTGAAGAGCGGTTTCCCTGCCTGTGAGGAAAACCTGGGCGGTGCCACAGCTGCCGGTCAGGGCGAGATCGCTTTTGTGGCAGACCCCATCGTGGACAGCGAGATCAAAGAGACCGTCAATGTGGATGTACTGGTCTGTGGTCAGGGGCCTGCCGGTATGGCTGCCGCCCTTGCCTGCGCGGAGCAGGGCCTGAAAACAGTCGCCGTGGAGAAGGGCGCTTCGCCCACCTGGCGCAGTGCCACCATGGGCGCTTTCCACGACCGTGTGCACCAGAAATTCGGCGTGGAATTTGATACCAAGCAGTGGCTGGATGATGCCATGGTCAACTGTGCGTACCGCGGTGAGCAGACTGTGTATCAGAAGTGGATCGATACCTGCGACGAAGCTGTTGACTGGTTCTTGGATCAGCTGGAGATTCCGGTGGAAAACTATTCTCTGACCTTCAACGCCGGTGATTTCCCGGAGTTCAACGCTGCCTATGATGAGCTGAGCCTGTCCCGCAGCTGGAACACCTCCCTCAACATCCCGATGGCAGCCGATGAGATCGCCGCAAAGCTGCAGGAAAAAATCACTGCTGCCGGTGCGGAAGTGCTGTTCAACACCCCGGTCGTCCAGCTGGTGACCGAGGGCGAAAAGGTCGTGGGTGCTGTCGTCAAGGGTGAGAACGGTTATGTGAAGTATCTGACCGCTAAGGGCGTCGTTCTGGCCACCGGCGGCTATGAGTTCAACCCGGAAAAACTGGCTGCCTGCTGCCGCCCGCGTGACCTGGCACTGGGCCACTGGATGAACGGCACCAAGACCAACACCGGTGACGGCCACGAGATGGCAAAAGCCATCGGTGCAATGGAGGACGAATATCCGCACCCGCTGATGTTGGATCCGGAGCAGCTGATGCCGTATCTGCGCGTCAATAAGCGCGGCGTGCGTTTTACGGCCGAGTACGAGGCCTATAACCATCTGGCAAACGCCATTCAGGCACAGCCGGGCGCATACAATTACTACATTGTAGACGCCAACGTGATGGACATCGTCACCAGTATCTGGACGCCGTCCTCCAGCTGCTACGGCCCCAAGGAGGTCTGGGCCGGCGCTGCTACCAGCGACAAGGCACTGAAGGCTGATACGCTGGAGGAACTTGCAGAGAAGATGGGCGTGCCCGCTGATGCCTTTGTGGCGACCATCAACCACTGGAACGAGATGTGCGATGCCGGTGAGGACACCGATTTCCATTTCCCTGGCAAGATGATGCACAAGATCGACACCGCGCCCTTCTATGCAACCAAAGAGATGGCGTCTGCCCTGTGCACTTGCGGCGGCCTGCAGATCACGGATAAGAGTGAGGTGCTGAACGCCGAGGCACAGCCCATTGCGGGCCTGTACGCCATCGGCAATGTGTCCGGCAGCATGTTCTCTGGTACCTATCCCCACAATGAGAACTGCCTGAGCCACAGCCGTTGCGTTACCTTTGGCTACAATGTTGCCAAGACCCTGGCTGCCCTGTAAAATTCAATAAGCAACAAAAGCGCCGCCCGCAGGGAATGCTCTCTGCGGGCGGCGCTGTCGGTTCCGTTCAGGAAATGGGAGAAGTGCTTACAGGGCGAAGTAACGCTTTGCGTTGTCGAAGCAGATGCCCTTGACGATCTTCTCCAGAGCCTTTTCGTCGTTGGGGTACTCGCCATCCTCGACCCACTGGCCGATCAGGTTGCACAGGATGCGGCGGAAGTAGTCGTGGCGGGTGTAGCTCAGGAAGCTGCGGCTGTCGGTGAGCATGCCCACGAAGTTGCCCAGCAGGCCCAGGTTGGCCAGGCTCTTCATCTGGTTCTCCATGCCGATTTTCTGGTCGTTGAACCACCAGGCAGAACCGTGCTGGATCTTGCCGGGCACCTCGCTGCTCTGGAAGCAGCCCAGGATGGTGCCGATCTGCTCGTTGTCGGCGGGGTTCAGGCTGTAGATGATGGTCTTGGGGCACTCGTCGGTGTCGTTCAGGGCGCTGAGCAGGCTTGCGATCTGGCCGCCGCAGGTGGTGGTGTTGATCATGTCAAAGCCGGTGTCGGGGCCCAGCAGGGCATTCATCTTGCGGTTCACGCCGCGCAGGCAGTTGTAGTGAATCTGCATAGCAATGCCCAGACGGTGGTACTGCTTGCCCAGGTGGATCAGGATGTAGGTCTGGTACTTCTCAGCCTCTTCCACGGTGCAGCTCTCGCCGGCCATCACCTTCTGGTAAATGGCGTTGACCTCTTCCTTGGTGGCCTCACGGTAGGGGATGTAGTCCAGGCCGTGGTCGGAAGCGCGGCAGCCCATCTCGGCAAAGAACTCGATGCGCTTGGTCAGGGCATCGGTCACGCAGTTGATGCAGGCCAGCTTTTCCTTGCCCACAACGGCAGCCAGCTTGCCCATGTACTCAGCGAAGCCGGGCTTGTTGATGTTGAGGGCCTTATCGGGGCGGAAGGAAGGCGCCACGGTGAACTTGATGGTGGGGTCTTCCTTGATCTTCTTGTGCCAGTACAGGTCGTCGATGGGGTCATCGGTGGTGCCGATGAAGGCCACGTTGCTCTGCTCGATCAGGCCCCGGACAGTCAGCTTGGGGTCGTGCTGCAGCTTGTCGTTGCACAGGTTCCACACTTCCTCGGCGGTGTCGCCATTCAGCACGCCGTCATAACCGAAGAACACATGCAGCTCCAGGTTGGTCCAGTGGTACATCGGGTTGCCGATGGCCATGGGCAGGGCCTCGGCAAACTTCTGGAAACGCTCGCGGTCGGGCTTGTCGCCGGTGATGTACTCTTCGGGCACGCCGTTGGAACGCATCACGCGCCACTTATAATGATCGCCGAAGTAGCTGCCGTCCGGGTTGCGGCCGCCCAGCCACACCTGAGCGATGTTGTCGAAGCGGCGGTTCTCGTAGATCTCGCGGGGCGGGATGTGGCAGTGGTAGTCGCAGATGGGCATGCCGGCTGCGTAGTCGTGGTACAGGTGCTGCGCGGTGGCAGACTGGAGCATGAAGTCCTTATCCATAAATGCTTTCATGGGTCGTTAACTCCTTTTTTGATCGGTGAATGAACGATTGTTTGTGAAATAATAGACAAACCTATATGCATCGGTGCGCCTGTCAGCTGTGACAGACTGCCTTGCCCCTAGTATACCGAAAAATGAAGTTGTATACAACTGAAAAAGTGCCAAAATTTATCCTGAGGAATTGTGAAATCCGCTGGAAATACGCAAAACCGCCCTTTTTGCTCTAAAAAAGATGCACAAACCACTTGACTTATTTGTATACAACAGCATAAAATAGGGGTATGAGACAGGGGCGTGTGGACCCCTGCATGATATGCTAAGCGACGATGCAAAAAGGAGAACACAGAGATGGAAACTTTGAACTACAAGGTTCTGGCTGAGACTGGCTACAACGGCTACATCCTCAAGGATGCCCCCGTCAAGGTCATGCAGTTCGGCGAAGGCAACTTCCTGCGTGCTTTCGTGGATTATTTCTATGATATCGCCAATGAGAAGGCTGGCTACAACGGCAAGGTCAAGCTGGTGCAGCCCATCGGCAACTTCCCCCAGATGGCGGACTGGATCAACGAGCAGGAGGGCCTGTACACCCTGTACCTGCGCGGCAGCGAGAAGGGCCAGAAGGTCGATGCCAAGCGCGTGATCTCCTGCGTGTCCGACTGTGTGTGCCCCTATGTGGACGGCAAGTGGGACGAAGTGCTGGCTCTGGCCCGCTCCGAAGAGCTGGAGACTGTTGTATCCAACACCACCGAGGCCGGCATTGCTTACACCCAGGGCGACAGCGCGTTCGACCAGGTGCCCCCCAACAGCTTCCCTGCAAAGCTGACCCGTGTGCTGTATGAGCGCTACAAGGCCTTCAACGGCGCTGCCGACAAGGGCCTGGTCATCCTGAGCTGCGAGCTGATCGACAACAACGGCAAGGAGCTGCAGAAGTGCTGCAACAACTACGCCAAGGACTGGAACCTGGACGCTGCCTTCATCGACTGGATGAACAACGCCAACACCTTCTGCTCCACCCTGGTGGACCGCATCGTTCCGGGCCGCATCCGTGACCCGAAGGAACTGGCTGCGCTGGAAGAGGCCAACGGCTACCATGATACCGTGCTGGACGTCGGCGAAGTGTTCGGCGTCTGGGTCATCGAGGGCCCCGCAGGTCTGGAGGACAAGCTGCCGTTCAAGAAGGCCGGCGTCAACGTCATGGTCGTGCCCG
>ENA-OWRC01003496-OWRC01003496.1-human-gut-metagenome-genome-assembly--contig:-NODE-3496-length-10015-cov-3.636647_pt1 | contig 10015 bp, 10 predicted proteins | sample MGYA00248268_ERZ651895 | MGnify/ENA primary metagenome ERZ651895 (study PRJEB26924, sample SAMEA4378242) | human gut metagenome | biome: human gut; feature: human-associated habitat; material: faeces...
CTTGCTTTCTTCGATAGTAATAACGCCATCGTTGGAAACCTTTTCCATCGCATCTGCAACCATCTGACCAACTTCATCGCTTGCTGCAGAAATCGCTGCAACTCTTGCAATGTGGTTCTTACCGTTGACCTTCTGGCTCATCTTCTGAATGGAATCTACGGCACACTCGGTTGCCTTCTGCATACCTTTTCTTAAAATGATCGGATTTGCACCTGCTGCCAGGTTGCTCATGCCAGCGCCGATCATTGCCTGTGCCAGAACAGTTGCGGTTGTGGTGCCGTCACCTGCAACGTCATTGGTCTTTGTTGCAACTTCTTTTACCAGCTGTGCACCCATGTTCTCGAATGCATCTTCCAGCTCGATCTCTTTTGCGATGGTCACACCATCGTTGGTGATCAGCGGAGCACCGTAGGATTTATCCAGTGCTACGTTACGTCCCTTGGGTCCAAGGGTTACTCTGACGGTATTTGCCAGCTTATCAACGCCGGCTTCCAGTGCTGCACGCGCTTCTGCGCCGTATTTAATTTCCTTTGCCATAATAAATCAGCCTCCTAATTCAAGTTTAAACTCACGCTTCGATTACTGCCAGAATGTCTGACTGCTTTACAACGATATATTCTTCGTCATCCAGTTTCACATCAGTACCTGCGTACTTGGAGTAAATGACCTGATCGCCAACCTTAACTTCCATTTTCACTTCTTTGCCGTCCACCACTCCGCCGGGGCCAACTGCAATGACTTCTGCCTGCTGGGGCTTCTCTTTATTCTGTCCGGGAAGAACAATTCCGGATTTGGTTGTCTCTTCTGCAACCAGCTGCTTTAATACAACTCTGTCACCTAACGGTACTAACTTCATGATAACTGCCTCCTTATATGAAAATTCATACTTTCGTATTTACTGTTAGCACTCATTTGTCCTGAGTGCTAAACACTATATGTATATTATGTTTCTTCGGTCGATTATGCAACACAGCTGAGCGCCGTTTATATTCCATTTTCTTTTATTTTCTTTTATTTTCTCGTTATTTCTTTCATTTTCATATCAGGTTTATGAAAGTAGAATTTCATACTTTTTTTAGAATTCCACTCTGCCGCAGTAGGATCCCCACAGAGTATTTTGCATCGTATGGGAAATTTCATTTCTTATATGCAAAAATTCTATACACAAAAAGGCACATGCAAAAGCTGTTACCCTTTTCCATGTGCCCTGTATTTTCCATTCCTGACAATAGAATGTTCGCAGAACAAGCATTCTATTGTTTCAGATTTCGAAAGCTGCTTCCCCTATAAAGAAGCTGCAGCCTGCCGATAAACCAGTCTGTCCAATATTGCCAGAATTTATACTCTGGACAGATATTCACCGGTTCTGGTGTCGATCTTGATGACATCGCCTTCGTTTACGAACAGCGGTACATAAACCTGTGCGCCGGTCTCAACGGTAGCAGGCTTATTTGCGCCAGTAGCGGTATCGCCCTTGAAGCCAGGCTCGGTCTCAGTAATTGCCAACTCTACGAACAGAGGGGGCTCCACTGCGAATACGCTGCCGTTATGAGAGCAGATCTTGCAGACTTCATTCTCTTTTACGAACTTCAGAGCATCGCCGATTGCATCCTGGTTCAGAGAGATCTGGTCATAGGTTTCCATATCCATGAAAGTATACAGATCGCCGTCGTTGTACAGGTACTGCATATCTCTTCTCTCGATACGGGCAGTAGGACATTTCTCAGTAGGACGGAAAGTCTTCTCAACAACACCGCCGCTCTTAATATTCTTTAACTTGGTTCTAACGAAAGCAGCGCCTTTACCAGGTTTAACGTGCTGGAACTCAATAATCTGGTAAATATTGCCCTCAAACTCAATGGTAACGCCGTTTCTGAAATCACCTGCAGAAATCATATAAAATCTTCCTCCTAAATAATCACGGTTTCAATACTATACAAGTGTATCCTAAAAAACCTCATATTTCAACTGTTTTTTTCAGAAATTGCAGGGGTAATCTCCGATTCTTCCCCGGCAAGCTCCAGTTCAAACCAGAACCTAACGCCGTTTTCATAATTGATTACGCCGTATTTCTGGTTCATCGACTCCATAATTGCCTTGACAATCGACAGTCCGATACCGCTTCCGCCGTATTCCCTCGTTCTCGCCTTGTCCACCTTGTAAAACTTCTCCCACAGATGCGGCAGAGAATCCTCCGGGATCGGCATACCGGTATTGAACACCGAAACTCTGGCGTGCCCGTCCATTTCCTCGATCTTTACCTCGATAACCTTTTCTTTTTCGCAATGGTTGACCGCATTGGAAAAATAGTTCATCAGAACTTCTTCGATCTTGAATTCATCGCCCCAGACATAGATCTCCTTCGTCTGATCCATATGGACGGAAATGCCGCTCTGCTTCGCAAGAAGATCTGCGGACTGCAGATAGTTGTGCACGAGTGCCGTAATATCAAAGCGTTCCATCGAAACAACGTCGTTGCCGGCTTCGAGCTGGTTGAGCGTCAGAAGCTTTTTGACCATGTTGTTCATCTTCGCCGCTTCGTCCACAATGACGTCGCAGTAAAATTTCCGACTCTCCGGATCGGAATTGACGTCCTCCAAAAGTCCCTCCGCATAGCCCTGGATCAGTGCGATCGGCGTTTTTAACTCATGGGAAACGTTCGCCAGAAATTCCCGACGCATCTGGTCGATCTCTTCTTTTTTCTGGATGTCCTTTTTTAATTCATTGTTCGCCGTTTTCAACTCTGAAATCGTATGCTCCAGCGTATCGGAAAGCTGATTGATATTCTCGCCGAGAATGCCGATTTCGTTTTTGCTGTTTCCGCTGTAACGGGCTTCAAAATCCAGATGGCACATTCGTTCCGAAATGTCCGCCAGCTGCAGAATCGGCGTCGTCACCCTGCGGGAAACAATCCAGATCACAATACCGCTGATAATTGCTGAGAAAATACCGACGCTTGCAAGGAACGTATTCGCAATTTTCGCGCTGTCCCGGATTCCTTCCAGCGCACTTCTTACAATAAAAAAGTATCCGCCCGTCAGAATGCCCCAGCCTTCTATATATTCCATTTGCGCCCGACTGTCTGAAACGCGTGCGACAATATAATTATTGCCGTTTTCCATAATCTCGTACTTCTCGCCGCTTAGTGCAAACAGATGCTGTAAAAGCTGCTGCTTCAAAAATTCAGAACCGCCGCCGGAGTCCGCAACCACCTCGGAATTCGCATTAAGCACGAGCAGAGACAAATTATACTTCGAGCACTGCTGCTGGAGAGAAAGCTGATATTCGTCCGTATCAATCTCGCCGTTTGCAACCGCCTCTCCCAGTTCCTCATACATCCGCATCAGAACTGCTTTTTTATTCGAGATATAATATTTCTGCAAAAAACCGCTGTTTAAAAACCAGCAAAGCAGAATCGTCCCCGCCATCAAGCCGATAAAAATCCCTGCAAACTGTTTGCGAATGGACGTCCGCTTTGCGGTCTTTTTCTCTTTTTTATGCATCGAGCTTATACCCCATTCCCCAGATGGTCTTGATCAGTTCGCCTTTATCGCCCAGCTTGCTGCGCAGCTTTTTTACATGCGTGTCAATCGTACGGGCATCGCCGAAATAGTCATAATTCCATACGTTATTCAGTATCTTTTCTCTCGAAAGAGCGATTCCTCTGTTTTCCATAAAATAAGTCAGCAGTTCAAATTCCTTATAGCTTAAATCGACGCTTCTGCCGTCGATCTCCACCATATGCGCCGCTTTGTCCAGATGGATTCCTCCAACGTCCAGTACCTCATTTTCCTGTGCGCTTTTACCGGTGCGGCGCAGAATCGCCTCTACTCTCGCTACCAGAATCTTCGGGCTGAACGGCTTGGAAATATATTCATCCACGCCCAGATCAAAGCCCTGCAGCTCATCCTTTTCATCGCTTCTCGCCGTCAGCATGATAATCGGCACTTTGGAATAGGACCTGATCTCCCGGCATACCTGCCAGCCGTCCATCTTCGGCATCATCACATCCAGAATCATCAGCGCGATATCCTGATGGGCAAAAAAGACATCCAGTGCCTCGCTTCCGTCTCCTGCTTCCAGTACCTCAAAATTTTCTCTCTGTAAAAAGTCTTTTACAAGTTTGCGCATTCTGTTCTCATCGTCTACCACAAGAATCTTCTGTCTGTCCATATAGCCTCCTCATCTGCCGCAGCGCGGCAACTGTCATCACTCATCTATCCGCAGTGTAGCAGAAAAATATGTCAGAAATGTGAACTTGTGATGCCAGGGGCAAAAAGTCAGAAATCCGATGTAGGCTTGCTTCCAGGAGGTTTCCTGATCTTTGTTCCGGTATCACCAAACCGCTTACAGCTGCTCCCGTTTCCCGGCAAAGAAATCTTCCACCCGCCGCATGACATACAGATACGCCGGAATCAGGAACAGATCTGCAAACAGCCATGCCAGCGGATTTGCAACACACGCGCCCAGAAATCCGAACATCGGAACGAGCACGAAGCCTGCAATACCACGGGCGATCATTTCACTCACGCCGGAGAAAATTGCCAGCGTGCTGAAGCCGATTCCCTGAATCAGGAAGCGGACATTGTTGACCAGAATCAGGAACGTATAGCTTCCGCTGTTGATCAGAAGCATCTGCTGAATCCGGTTCATCAGCTCCGGATCGGTTCCGTCCACAAACAAAAGTGCCATATACTTACCGGCAGCTGCCAGGATACCGAATGCGATAAGTGCATACGCGATTCCGTAAATATTTGCCATCCGAAGTCCTTCACGGATTCGCTTCGGCTTCTTCGCGCCCATATTCTGTCCTGCCCAGGTCGCCATCGTCGCACCCAGCGCATCGGACGGGCAGACGAAAAATCCGCTGATTCTTCCGGAAGCCGTAACCGCCGCAACTGCAGTCGAGCCAAGCGTATTGACCGCGCTCTGCAAAATAACACTGCCGATCGCAGTAACGGAATACTGCAGCCCCATCGGAACCCCCATCACAATCAGCCGTCCCATCAGTTCCGGGTCGGCTTTTCTTTCTGAGCCCTGCATCCGAAGGATCTCATATTTGCGGATCATGTAAATCAGGCAGCAAACACCGGAAATTGCCTGAGAAATCACGGTTGCCAGCGCTGCCCCCGCGACACCCATTTTCAGTACCAGAATACAGAACAGATCGAGTACAATATTTAACAGTGCCGACATCACCAGAAAATAAACCGGTGTTTTGGAATCTCCCATCGCACGGATAATCGCTGAAGTCAGATTGTAGAGAATTGTCACAGGAATTCCCGCAAAAATGATGACGATATACATCCATGCATCGTCGATGATATTTTCCGGTGTCCGCATCCACTGCAGGATATTTCTGCACAGAAGCACCGTCACGATCGTGAGCACCACTGCAAAGATCACAGATACCCATGCACTGTTGGCTACACAGCGGCGCATTCCGCTCTCATCCTTTGCTCCAAACCTCTGCGCAATCGGAATCGCAAAACCGCTGCAGATTCCCATACAGAACCCGATAATCAAAAAGTTGATCGAGCCGGTGGAACCTACCGCCGCCAGCTGATCCACGCCCAGAAACTTTCCAACGATCGCAGTATCAACCAGACTGTAAAACTGCTGGAATAAATTTCCCATTAAAAGAGGGATAGCAAATTCCAGAATCAGTCTTCCGGGCTTGCCTTCTGTCATATCCTTTACCATAAAAAATCCCCTTCCCTTTGTAAATTACTCTGTGTAGTATATACCACAGACAATTTCAAAAGCAATGGGGATTTTTGCATTTTACATGGAAAAAAATGATCCTTGTATTTTGTGGCACCAGACGGCACTGCACATTGGATTACACGTCATGATCCGATCCGTTTCCAGACCTGTACCGCAAAATCTGCTGCCGCTGCCTCATCTGCCCGATCCGGATGCAGCATCGCCCGGTCGAAATTTCGGATCATAGCCTGAATCTGTTCGGTATTTTGTCCGCTCTTTGCCATTTCCTCGTAGCGTCTGCGCACCTGAATCGGCATCTTACCCTGGCAGAGAAATGCATCCATATATTCATTATCTTCCGGAATCCATGTCTTTACCCGGTCGATCACTTTCTGGTAATAGGCAGGATCGTTTCCCATCCCGCAGGTTCCGAACAGGGCGATCTTTTTGCCATGCAGACCTGAAAGCAGTTCTACTGTCTTTTCGTCACAGTCGCCTCGATCCACCCAAAAACCGACAAAATAAAGCTCTGCGTCCTTTTCCCGATATTCGTCAATATTTTTTAAGTCCTTGGAATCGCCAGGAATCGCCGCAAAAATCTGTGTTGCAAGCTTTCTGGTATTTCCTGTCTGACTGGAGTAAATCACAATTGTCTGCATAAAGTATCTCCTTTCTCAACAATAGAATGCACGCTCTGCAGCATTCTATTGTCATAAATGATATCCCGCCGGCATACCGCCGCAGCATAATCCCCCGCCTCCACAGCAGAGGTTGCAGATCAGGTTTGCCAGACACAGCTTCCAGCAAAATCCGCTGCCACTGGATACCGGCATTCCACCATACTGCGTCTGTCGTCCGGTATACCAGCTGCCGCCAGACTCCATCCGCTGCCGCCAGCCTGCGTATTCTGCGTTCTGCGGTTCCATCTCCGTCGCCTTTTTCGCCTGTTCCAGCGCCGCCGCATTATTTCCAAGTCCCTGATTTGCGATGGAGCTGTAATAATACCACTGCGCGCTGTGCTGCGGAATATTGTTCAGCACATTCAACGCTTCTTTATAATGTCCACTGCTGATATAGTTAAGCGCAGCCCTGAAATAAACGGATTCTTCGTCGTCCGCACCGGCGTTTGACCGTCCATAGCCATTCTGTCCATAGCCGCCCGCCGAACCGAAGCCGCCAAAGCCAAAGCCGCCGAAAAAATCATCGAACCCGCCAAAATCACTATAACCTCCGTAGCCATTCTGTGCATTCCCGCCATTTCCATAGCCGTTGTTCCCGTAGCCATAGCCCTGATTGCCGTAAGGGCTGCTGCCCTGCTCGCGCTGCTTCATGATCTGCTGGTACGCCTGCTGGATTTCTTTAAATTTTTCTTCCGCCTGTGCCTTGTTCGGATTGTTGATATTGGCATCCGGATGATACATCCGGCTCAGTTTCCGATATGCCTTTTTGATTTCTTCCTCCGACGCATCCTGAGACACGCCAAGTACCTGATAAGGGTCACGCATCCTTTTGTTTCCTCTTTTTCTGTATCATCTCATAACGGCACCATACGCCGGAATACAGGATGTTGCGTAAAATTTCCGCATGCTCCAGTATCGGAAGCTTTTCAAATATTCTGGAGCACTCCGCCATCATCATCTGCAGAATCTGATAGGCTTCCTGTTCGAATGCTTCGTCATCGGAAAGCTTCTTCCTGCGCAGTAAAAATACGTTGTAATTGCCGTCTTTTTCGTCCTTTTCCATATCCTCGTAGGCATCCATCAGATAAATAAACTTTCCGAGGAAAAATCCCATCCTGCGCAGGTCGTCTTCCCATTCGTCCTTCCGACAGGCGAGGATTTCGCCCATAATTTCGCCAAAACAGCCGCTCGCCAGATCCACGTCAGGCTCCTGCGCCTTTTCGTACAGATGGATGTGCTCCAACAAGGTATAAATATGCTCCGCTTTCTCCGGATAGCGCGCTTCCACCATTTTGTCACGGCCGCGCAGCGCTGCCGCCCGCAGACGCCCTTTCCATTTGCGTTCGTCCGTCCAGTCGTCCAGACATTTATAATAAGACAATAATAGATTCATATCCGCCGCGTAATCGGTAAACACGCTCCGACTCGTCGCATGCGCTTCAAACGGATGCGCCACGCATTTGCAGGTGGAGCTTTCCACCGGCTCGTCATACAGTGCAGACAAAAGCAGCGCAACAAACGTCATGTCGTAGCTTAACGTCAGCTGTCCGCGTCTGCCGAAGCGTTCTTTCAGGCTCTGGCAAAGCCCGCAATAATAGGACTGATATACGTCAAATTCCCGAAATTTCAATTCTTGTTTATTTACGATAATATATCCAAACATAGGCTTCTTAACTCTTCTTTACAAATCTGGTATTGCATTTAGGACAGCGGATTTCGATTTTGCCGCGCCCCCTGGGCACACGGATTTTCTGTTTGCAGCCAGGGCATCTGTAAATATGGTAAATTTTGCGCTGTGCAAGCTGGGATTTCCAGGAAGCAAGCTTTCTCCGGATTCCCGCCGTCATCTTCAGATATTTCTGGTTTTCCGCGTAGCGCTTTGAAATATTTTTGGAAAACATCCGAAAATAATTGTAGACGATTCCGATCACCGCCAGCAAGAACCATGCCTGATTTCTGGAAAACAGGGAAATGATCAGAAACACCATGCTGACTGCCGAAAGCATCTGTCCCATCTGATCTGCCCCGTAGCGTCCCTGCATAAACTGCATCATTTTATTTTTCCAATTATTTTTCATGCTGCCTCTCATTCCGCCGCCGGTTTGCGGCTTTCTCTTCTGATACCAGTCTATCTTACTGCATTCCGCCCAAAATGCAATATACCAGTCGGGAATTAAATATTAAAAAAGGATAAACTTTCCTCCCCACAGCGTCCCTCGTTACCTTTCCTCCAGCATGGAAAAAAGCAACGCAGTCCCGGCGCCTGCCGTCAGGCAAAGCAGGCTCACTGCAGACGTTTTCGGATTTCCAAACGCAGAAAACGGCACAATCACCAGCGTCGCCGCCAAAACAATCCCGATGATCCCATGAAACACGACCGAGTAATGTCGTTCCAAAAGCCGCGTGATCTGTTTTGCCAGAAGCACCATCGTCACGCCTGCGCTCAGCACCGCCGGAACAACCGCAGGCAGGTACACTGCTCCGACGTCTTCCATAAACGGCGTATAGAGCCCGAGCGGCATCAAAAGTGCAGAAAAACTCATTCCGGGCACAATAATGCTGAGCGCCACGCAAAAGCCGCAGAACAGATTTCCAAAAAGCCCCTGCGGAATCGAAACGCTGATCCGACGCACGAGACTCAAAAGGATCAGCACCGTAAAAAATGCCCCCGCCAGCGTATACAAATCCCACCTGCTCCTTCCTTTTTCTCCTGCCTCCCGAAACATCGACGGCAGCATTCCGACGATCAGCCCGACAAACAGGCACACCGACAAAACTTCATAGCGTGTCAGGAAAAATCCGATCGCACGCGCAGAGAGCAAAAATCCGCCCGCTGCCCCCAAGAGCACCGGAAGCAAAAGTCTGCCGTATTGTGAAAGCGCCTCCCTGGGGTTTGACAAAAATGCCATAATCGGTTCGTAAATGCCAAACACTACGCTCAAAACACCACCTGAAATTCCCGGAAGCACTGCCCCGATCCCGATCATCGCGCCCTGCAGCAAATGCAGCACAAACTTTTGCAGCTCCGATCGGTCTGTCAAACTGCGACGGCACTCCGGATTGCTTTTCTCTACGCTTTTCTTTTTTGTCATCTGACCTCCTGATCCGTACAAACAATTCTTGCTGGAACGTTACAAGTTCACACGCAGCATTTCATTCGTAATATTATTTTATGGGGAAAAAAGTATAAATATGCGTTAAATCGAAACAGCAAAGGCATTGACATGCCGTCTGTAAACCTTTATAATAATTCTGATCAAGGGCTAGTCAAGGTTTCGACAGGGGTCTTGCAGCTGGAGAAGCTATCCGCAGGTGATGCGTCAAATCACAAATTAAATACAAACGCTAACAACGAATTAGCATACGCTGCCTAATGGCAGCTGTCCGACTTAGAGCACTCACACTTTAAGACCCGGGCATCAACTATGTGAGAAACGATGCAGGTTAAGCTTTGTCCCTGCAGGCGTATCATGAAGCTACCGAATGGATCAGGGTGTCTGCTCCCGGATTCAGGAGGGAACGTGCCGGAGCAAGACCGGCGGCAAATAGACAGACTATGATAGTAGAAGGACAGGGAATGGGCTTTTGGACACGGGTTCGACTCCCGTCTAGTCCACTAAAACGGAACA
>ENA-OWRC01003501-OWRC01003501.1-human-gut-metagenome-genome-assembly--contig:-NODE-3501-length-10004-cov-2.779475_pt1 | contig 10004 bp, 5 predicted proteins | sample MGYA00248268_ERZ651895 | MGnify/ENA primary metagenome ERZ651895 (study PRJEB26924, sample SAMEA4378242) | human gut metagenome | biome: human gut; feature: human-associated habitat; material: faeces...
CAGAATCCATTTTGCCTCTTCAAACCGTTTGCCCAAAAGACAGATATGTGCATGTACCAGAAGATACATCTCATTGTCCTCATCCAGACTCCGCAAATGCTCGATCTTCTTTAAGGACTCCTCGCACCAGGTGTTCATATCCAGCTTGCCGCTCTCATAAACAAGACAGCGCTTTAAAATACTTGCAAACCGCCCTGAGTGCAAAGGTATTCGCAACTACATCGCCTACAATAAAGACAAACGCAAAACCGGGAAGTGAAGACGAGAAGAAAACTGCAATAATAATTATCAAGGCTATATTTACGGCAAAAAATGCAAGCGAAAGCAAAATTATATTTCTTACAAACGTCTTTGGCTTATAAGCGTAGAGCTTAAATGTGCCAAATAGCTTTTTATTAAACCTATGCCAAGCCTTAAAGAATTTGACAATCAGCTTAATTATAAATTTGAAAATATGGAAAAGTGCAAAGCCGAGCCAATAAAGAAGCAGATGCTTGTAAAATTTCTTTCCGCTTTTAGAATACCTTGCAACCGAACAGCAAAGCTCAAAAAGAAGCACCCAACAGCCAAGACTAACACCTGCAAAAATTGCTAAGAGAATCGTTATATCATAATACTCATCAAATGCGCTTATCAAAAGCGCAACAAGCCCGAAGCCGCTACCGCCGACTATACCAAGCTGAAGAAGCAGAGGAATATAATCTATAAATATCAGCTTTGCAGGCGAGTCATCGTCTTTTTTGCCCACTATTTTGAAATAATAAAACGCAATAACAAAAGAAGCGGCAAGCAAAATGACATCAATAATTGCAAGCTTAACAAGATTATCGTTAACCTTGCCTGCATAATCGTTAAACTGCCTCATAGCTTCAAAATAGTTTGAAACATTAGGCTCGTTTTTTGAGGTGTTTATATAAGCATACAAGGAATAGTCCTTTGCCTTAAAGTTTCCACTGTAGCTTTGCATTATGCTTTTAAGCGTTTTTTCGGGAATTTCCTCACTGAAAATTTTTCCGTTTTCAATCTTAAAGCTGTCGTGCTTTGCCATAATCTCTTTTACGGACAAATCCGAGGTCTTATAAGCGACCTTATTATTTTTTATGATTATGTATTCAATGCCGTCCTTAATACCCCAATATTCATAGTTTTTATATTGAGACACTTGAGTTTTTACGTAATTATCATAACTTTTTTCAATATCCTTATAAAGCTTACCCTTATAATTTTTTAGAGTTATGCCGTCGGGAATGTCGTATGAAAATTCGTCTAAACAGATATCCAAATATTTATAATAATTTCCGCTGTCTACACTATATGAAACAGCATCATCTACATAATAGCTGATTGGATTGGTTTCGCTGTACTGTATATCGTTTTGGTCAAAGCCGTACTCATCAATCGTGAGCTTATCAAGATAAGAATTAAGCTGTTTCACTACCTTATTATAAACACTTTTGCAAGCCTTCGTCTTTTGAGAATTAAGATGCTTTTCAAGCCCCTTTGGGTCTAAATGTACCTTGTTTACTCCGTCGGCTATGCTTTGCTCAATGCTACACTCAACGCCGGCATTTAAAGTATAATATGAATAATCATTGCCGTTTACTTTGTTATTTATAACGGTCAAAACCTCGGCAGTAGTTAAAAATATCGCCGAAAGACCTGTTATAAGCGCAAGAACTATGCACAATAATTTTCCTAAATAAGAATACTTAAATTTTTTCACATTTGTATCCAAGACCATACACCACCTTTATATATTTCGGCTCTTTGGGATTAATTTCAATTTTTTCACGGATATTACGGATATGCACAGTCACTGTTTTTTCGCTTGTAAAGCTCGGTTCGTTCCACACCGCCTCATAAATTTGAGAGGATGAAAGTACCCTGCCCATATTTGTCATAAGATATTCCATAATCTTATACTCAATCGGTGTAACCTTAACGCCCTCGCCGTCAACAGACAAACTTTTAGCGTCCGTATCAAGCACAAGACCGCCCGTTACAAGCCTTGTCGGGGTAGCAACCATACTGCCGAGATTTACATAACGTCTTATTTGCGATTTAACCCTTGCAACAAGTTCGAGCGGATTAAACGGCTTAGTCACATAATCGTCTGCGCCGAAGCCAAGACCTGTAATTTTGTCCGTATCCTCACTCTTTGCCGAAAGAAGAATAATAGGGAAATTATATTTTTCCCTAATCTTCAGTGTTGCCTTAAGTCCGTCAAGGCGAGGCATCATAATATCAAGCACAACGCAGTGAATTTCGTTATTTTGCACCTTTTCAAGTGCATCCTGACCGTCAACCGCCGTAATAACATTAAATCCTGCATTATCAAGATAAATCCTTAATGATTCGAGGATAGCCTCGTCATCATCGCAAACAAGTACATTTTGCATATCATATTCTCCGTTATAAAATAATTCCCATCCGATGATTATATTAAACATCATATAATCTAAAGAGTGGCAAAGAAAAAATAAAGAAATTATAAAAATTACTGTATTACATCTATAATATCTTATAGTTAATACATTGTCAAACAAATAAGCAATTAGTTGTTGATTGTTGTGTTAAATAATGGTAAAATAAACTTAATAGTTAGTTATTGAACACCATGACTAATAATTAAATGGTAAGGAGAATAAAATGGCAAAAAGGGACGGAACAGTAGATTTAAGAATTAAGAGAACGCAAAAATCAATCAAAAACGCTTTTTATGAGCTTATCGAGGAAAAGGGCTTTGACCATATATCGGTTAAAGACATCACAGAGCGTGCAATGATAAGCCGTAACACGTTTTACCTGCACTATAACGACAAGTTTGATTTGCTCAACAAGATTTGCGACGAGCTTGTCTTTAAGCTTTTTATCGGCGTAGGCAAGCAATTAAGGCGTGAAACAAGAAAGCTTAGGGTTGACATCTACGGTGCGGCAAGCGTTATTAAAATGGGAATCAAAACCATTGAAGAGGACAGAGAGGCTTACAGGGTTTTGCTTTCAAGCTCAGGTTCTGATTTGCTTACTCAAAAGTTGCAGCAAGGTATTCGACGTGCGCTTGACCTTATCAGCTCAGACATTGAGGGAATAAGCGAATATTCGCTTCAATACATAATTTCCGGCACCTGCGGAATAATCAAATACCAAGTCACTCACGAATCATCTAACATTGCAGACGAGGCGTATCGCTTTGCTGAAATTCATTTTGGCGGGCTTATTGAGGCTTTGCAGGAATCAAAGAGAAACGGAGAGGGCAATTGAGCAGTAAAAAAACAAAAAAGGAAAAGCCGAAAAAAAATCGAAGTTCTAAAAATTTAAAAATCAGCACGAGGATTTTTTTAACGGCAATTTTGGGTATACTTATACCTATTATTCTAATCGGCGCTTTTTCTCCTTTGCTTATATATTTCACAGGCTCATATTTTAACATTTCGAGTGTTACTACAAATTCATACTCCACCGTAAACCAAATTCAATGGTCGCAAACGATAAGCAGCATTTCAAACGCACTTTTATCGGATGAAAACGATAAGAAAAAAACCGAAAGCTTGAGCGAGTTTATTTCTCCTATTGAGCGTCTCGGTTCAAGCATATATATCGAGAAAAACGGAAAACCGTTTTATTCATCATCAAAAAGCGATATATTAAAAGAAGCTAACGAGATAGTCAACGTAAACAAAGACGAAAATCTGAATTATTTTGGAAACAACGGTCTTGTAATCGTAACACACGCCAACTCAAAATCCGATAAATATTTGATAGTGGCGGTAAATAAAAACTACACGGTTAAAAACGCAAGCACGCACTATGCGGCAAAGGAATTTACTAATCTTTTGCTTGGCAGAACGGGCATAATTGCTTTAATCATTGTTGCCGTTTTTGTTCTTGCAATAGTGATTATTTCATTTATAACGTCTAAAACAATAGTTAATCCCATCAAAAAAATTGCCGATGGTGCTGACGAAATCGCACGGGGCAATCTTGATTATGAAATAGATTACAAATCCAAAAACGAACTTGGGCAAACGGTTGAAAGTTTTAATCAAATGAGATTGAGGCTGAAAAATTCCATAGAAAAGCAAAACAAGGCAGACGAACAGCGCAAGGAGCTAATTGCCGGAATTGCACATGACGTAAGAACTCCGCTTACCTCGGCAAAAGGCTATGCGCAAGGGCTTCGTGACGGAATTGCCGCAACGCCTGAGAAGCAAAAGAAATATATAGACAGAATTTGCTCCTCAATTGACGATACGGAAAAAATACTTAACGAACTTTTGAATATTTCACGTTATGAGCTGAAGAACTACAAGCTCAACAGGGTAAACGTTAATTTAAAAGAATTTATTGGCGACGGCGCCGAAGAAATCAAAGAACTGCTTGAAAGAAGCCATTTTGATTTTTCACTTCAATGCAATGTCAACAAAGACACACAAATAAGTGTTGACACCGACGCATTTGCACGAGTTTTCAGAAACATTGTTATGAACTCCATAAAATATGCACGTGATGACAGGCAGGGTATGGTTCGTCTTATTGTCAGCGAATACGATCGCACGGTTATTATTGAACTTACAGATAACGGCTCCGGCGTTGAAAGTGAAAATCTTACTAAAATTTTTGATACAATGTATCGAACAGACCCTGCAAGAACTAAGGTTTCGCAAGGCTCCGGTTTAGGCTTGGCTGTTTGCAAGCAGATTGTCGAACTTCACGGCGGCTTAATTTGGGCAAGCAGTAAGCAAGGAGAGGGTCTTTCAATATTCATTTCAATGCCGAAAATTAAGGAAAGGACAGATAATATTGAGTAAGATTTTAATAGTTGAAGACGATGAGAACATACTCGAACTTGAAAAGGATTATATTGAAGCAAGCAATATGGAGGCGCAGGGTGCAACAAACGGAAACGACGGTCTTGAGCTTGCGCTTAATAACGATTACGATTTAATTTTGCTTGACGTTATGCTTCCGGGTATTAACGGCTTTGATATTTGCAAAAAAATCAGAGAAACAAAGAACACGCCCGTTATTTTCGTTACCGCAAAAAGAGATGAAATAGACAAAATTTCGGGCCTCGGTTTTGGTGCGGACGATTATATTGTTAAGCCGTTCTCCCCTGCCGAGCTTGTGGCAAGAATTCAGGCGCACATTAACAGATACAAAACTCTTACAAGCCAAAACGAGCAGGAAAACGATGTTCTTGTGCGTGACAATATCAAGCTTTTCAAAAATACAGGCGAGGCATTCGTCGGCGATAAGGAAATTACGCTTACCAAAAAGGAATTTGAAGTGCTTTATATTTTAGCCTCCCACCCTAACACAATTTATTCAAAAGCAGAGCTTTTTGAAAGCGTTTGGGGTTATGATTCCCTCGGTGACACCTCCACTCTTACAGTCCATATCAACCGCCTGCGTGACAAAATTAAGGAGGCAGACGAAAACACCGACTGTATTAAGACCATTTGGGGCAGAGGCTATAAGTTTAAATAAAATCATATTCCTTCTATAAAATTAGAATGTAATATCGTGCTTTTGCCAAAGAAAAATCAACAAACACAATAAATATTAAAACCCCCGGTTTGAAGTGAACCCCAAAAGTTAGACACTTTTGGAGGTGGATATCAAAACCGGGGGTTTACTCTTTGCTTAAGAGACAAGAAAAATTCCCCACTTTTTTGTAAAAAGTGAGGAATCGGTGGACAACTATAAGATAAAGGAAACAAGAAAAAGATAACCGATTGCAAACGCATCGCTATCCGAAAATTTACAATTGTAAAAGGAGAACACCAAATGTCAAAAGGTGCATGTAATATAATATTTCCTTGCCTTACGAAATATATTTTAACTATAAACGTAAACGATGTCAAACAATTCTACTTATAATGTAGAAAATATAGTATTTTCGCATATTTTAAAGATATAAATTAAGTAATGAAATACTTTGCAAAGCTCCAATCGTCAGTATTTACCACACCGTCTTGGTTAATATCGAGGTATTTTTCATCAATAGAAGCATCTTTTCCTCTGATATGGCGATTTAAAACGGCAAAGTCTTTTGCGTTAATATACCCGTCTTTGTGAAAATCGAAGTTTATCATTTGGCAAGGCTCTGTTGAAATATAATTTGAACTTGATATGCTAAACTCAAATTCCGAATCAATTCCGTATTTATGGCTCAGATTACATTTATAATTACCATTTTCCAATAAAAAGATAACAAAATATCCGTATTCATCAGATGCGCAGACACTTTCATTATTCGTTGCCGTTACTTCAGATATAGCATAATACCCATTTAGTTCTCCGCTTTTAGTTTCGCGTGTTACGACATAGGAACAAGCAATATATCCCGGATTAAATGTTAAATCATTTGAATTTGCATACTCCTGAACATATGAGTTATCTGCTCCTGCAAGCTTTACTCTCGTACTCTCATCAAAAGCAGTTGTTGCTATCGAGGTTATACTTTCGGGAATATATACGCCTTGTAAAACGTCGCAATATTTAAAAGCATCTTCTCCAATTTCAGAGCCTCCTGTTAAAACAACTGCTTCTAAACGTGTGCAATCGTAGAAAGCACCATCAGGAACACTATACGGCGGTAAAGTGATTGTAGAAATATCAGACCCTGAAAACAAATATTTTTCAAGCGCAGTTGCATTGCTTAAATCTATATCGCCCGATATATCAAGGCAATTAAAGTCACATTCATTTAACCTATATTCTTTTGATACAGAATCATACTTCCACGTTATTTGTTGCCATTCGCCCGGTTTGGTTAAATTCCAAGCAAGAGTTTCATCGTTATTTTTTTGATTATAAAAATCAACAAGTAAGTTATAGTCCTCTGAATTAAACATATCTACATCAGCATTTATAATTTGCTTTTTATAAGAAAGCATCGCATTTTCCTTTGAATTTATGTTTGATGTTACATCATCGGAAAAGATATTTATGTCAAGATAATTATTTTCACAGGAAAGCGAATAAAGAGGTGAGTTTTTTTCCGTTGCATTAGAAGGAAGTACAAAAGAATTCAACTTGCTTTCAGCGCAATCAATAACTTCGAGGGCACTACATCCGCTCACGTCAAGCGAAGTCAAACTCGTATTGTTACAATATAGCTCGGTTAGATTTGCAAAAGAGCTAAGATTAAGTTCACCGTTTACATCAGTTGAGGAAATATCAATAATATCTGCAAAATACACGTTGTCGATTTTTTTAAACTGAACATACTCCTGCACATTTTCCATTATCAGATTTCCGTTTTCATCAATCCAATTAAGAATACTGTTATTATCTCCTATCTTACCAAAAGCGATTAAAGCTGATAATTCTGTTTCGTCGTAAACTGCGCTTTTCGGTAAATATTGCGGTTCATATACAACTTCGGCATTTTCCCGTTCTGATACAGTCTGAAATGCCGTTTTATTATTTTCATCGTTCAAATCAATATAATTCAGCGTACAATACAAATTCACAAGATTTGCATTTTTCGATACATCAATATTCTCAAGCTGATTAAACGAGCAGTCAAGAGTTGTTAAATTTGAAAGTGAAGTTACATCAATATTATTAAGCGAGCAATCCGAACATTCAAGAGAAATAATCGAAGGATTTTTTGATAAATCAATACTTTCAATGTCGTTATTACTGAAATTTACATTTTCAAGAGCGGTATTAGACGAAATATCAAGAGCTGTAATTTCATTATCTGATATATCCAAATCTGTCAAAGCCGTACAATCCGTAATAGTTACAGTGGATATATAATTTGAAGAAATGTCAACACTTTTAAGTGAGGTAAAGCCCGACAAATCAATACCGCCGTATAAATCCTTAAACACAAGGTCAACCGATGTAACTCTGCCGTCCTCGCCAAAAACACGCCATTCCAAGTTGTATAATCGTCTATATCCCAACCGAGCTTATCTGCATTTGTTACGCCGTCATCGTCAGCGTTTGAAAGAAAAGACTTGATTTTTGATGTTTCTACAAGGTTATATGTGTTATCCGTGCTATCATCATCGGCTAAATAAATGCTGTTTGTTGCATATGCCATCAGGGATTGAACGGTAGCATCATTGCCGCCTACAATACAACGTGATAACGCATCGGAGTAAGTATATTCTTTATAATGTGACTGTAAAAGGCTTTCATACTGACTGCTGCTATGATTAACTCCAATATCAACAATATTTTTCGAAATAATATTACAAAGTTCAGACATACCTTTGTATTTATTTTTTATATTTCTAATCGAATTTATAGCCGAAATGCCTTTCACTAATATATTCATATTATTGCTCATAGGTTTAGCCAAACCATCAATCATAAAGTTATATAATGAAATAACGTCACTTTCATTATCTTTATTTACAAACTTTTTATTGTAGTAATTTTCCAAAGTATTCGCATATCTATCCTGCGACATCAGAGATGTTATTTCATTACAATAGCTCGAGTTTATCTCTTTTCCGTTACGGTCGTATTTCTTTTCAATATATGTATTGCCGTATTTCCAATAATTCCACGCATTATTTGTTAATGGTATGCAGGGGATAAAATCGTCTGCTTTGCAATAATTAAAAATATTTGTATAGTATTCCATATCACTTGTATATGGTGAAACATTCGGTGTAGCATAAGTGTATGCAGTAACAGACGGTACAAAGCCCACATTATCAGATAGTGACTTTGCCGCCAGATTTGACACCGCACCGCCGCGGCTGTGACCTGTTAAAACCACCGTTGTATTTTCATTGTTAAGGCTGTACTTTTTTAAATATTCATTTAATCCGTTTTCTATATATTTTGAGGCTTGAAGAAAATTGTAATGAGTGTCATCGCTGTTCGTAAATGTATATTTATCTGTGTTGCCTTTTTCATCCGGAGGACAAACTTTCATATTGCCTTCCCACTCTATACCATCGGTGCCGCGAATGACTATAATACAACGATAGCCTTGACCGTTTATATACTTTTGTGCAAGGACAAAACTTACATTTTCGTCATTATCGTCATTGAAATTATATGCTTCAATATCTCGATAGTTGTATTTTTCAAGTGCTCTTTTAAAACTTTTTGATATACCTGTTCTTAAATTTTCATATTTCGTTTTATCAGCTTGGCGATCGCTTGGCGATACACTTTTTGATTTGCTATATATTGCATCTGCAAGGTCACGGGTTTCAGTATAAAGCTCGTTTGAATATTTCATTCTCGCAATCTTTTCGGATTTTCCTATTGCTCCCGCTGCACCGACAAATTTACAGTCTAAACCCAAAATTCCCTCATTATCGCAAAATCCGTACAACATCCCTGCGTCATCGCTTATGTCAAGATTGTAATTACCGCCGTTTTTCCAATTAACTTTAAACGAAATATTGTATTCGTAATCTGATGAACTCGCCCAAACTCTATCTTTTTGGATTGTACCTGTAATATCCTCGGAATACGGGTTATCGCCATCTACGGAAAAAGAAGCCGTAAATGATTGTTTTAAATAATCAATCGTTTTGATCGTCAAGGTGATAGAATAATTTTTCTTTTCTCTTACATACACACCACCTAAAACATTAAACTCGCCTGTGATACTACCCATAGCAACAGCGTTGAAAGGTATGGATATAAACATGGTGGTTAAAATTAAGAATGAGCAAATTAGTGATTTAAACTTACTGATATGCCTTCCTCCTTTATCAACCAAAAATATCTTCCATTATCATCGGAAACCAGCCAATAAAAAGTGAAACTATCGGGTGCATTGACAATAATAAAGCAATAATAATACAATTAAGATAATTAAATTTTTTCAGTAATATTGTGATTAAAAAATATGTAAATGAAACAAATGCACTATAATACACCCGGTAATCAAGCAAATAATCGAATATATCTGTAGAATAAATTCTATTAAAAGGTGAATAATCATTAGAATAAAGACCTAATAATGCACTGATAGAACACACTAATTCAATCAAGTTAAGCAATATAAAGAAAAATAA
>ENA-OWRC01003507-OWRC01003507.1-human-gut-metagenome-genome-assembly--contig:-NODE-3507-length-9986-cov-18.380425_pt1 | contig 9986 bp, 8 predicted proteins | sample MGYA00248268_ERZ651895 | MGnify/ENA primary metagenome ERZ651895 (study PRJEB26924, sample SAMEA4378242) | human gut metagenome | biome: human gut; feature: human-associated habitat; material: faeces...
AGACTTCCTTGGCCAGCTGCTTGCGGCGCTCCTCGGTGGGAGCCGGGAAGTTCAGGCGGATGGTCTGGCCGTCGTCGATGGGGTTGATGCCCACGTCGCTGGCCATGATGGCCTTGCTGATGGCACGCAGCAGGGTGCGGTCCCAGGGGGTGATGGTCAGGGTGCGGGCCTCGCTGACAGCCACGGATGCCACCTGCTGGATGGGGGTGGGCGCGCCGTAGTAGTCCACGGTCACCTTGTCCAGCACAGCGGGGTTTGCACGGCCTGCACGCACAGCGGCCAGCTCGCGGCCCAGGTGCTCCACCGAGCTCTTCATCTTTTCTTCGTAAACCTTGGTGTTGCTGCTCATTGTTGTAGTCTCCTGTTCCTGTTGATATATTCGGTGGGCAGAGTGCACCGGGCAGCCCCGCCCTTCATTGTATGTTTCTGCGCAGAAGGCTATACGCGGTCAGCCCTCATACACCAGCGTGCCCACGTTCTCGCCCTGCACAGCCTTTGCGATGTTGTCCGGGTCAGCCAGATCAAACACCAGGATGGGCAGCTTGTTGTCGCGGCACAGGGTGGCAGCGGTGCCATCCATGACGGCCAGCTGGTCCTCCAGCACCTTGGTGAAGGTGAGGGTATCGTACTTCTTGGCGTCGGGGTACTTGTGGGGGTCCTTGTCGTACACGCCGTCCACCATGGTGGCCTTGAACATCACATCGGCGCTCACTTCCACGGCGCGCAGGGCCGTTGCCGTGTCGGTGGAGAAGAAGGGGTTGCCGGTGCCGCCGCCAAACACGGCGATCTTGCCCTCGTCCATGGCGCGCAGGGCGTCTTTGCGGGTAAAGGGCTGTGCCACCTGGGGCATGGTGATGGAGGTGAACACCTCGGTGGGCACGCCCAGCTGCTCCAGCTTGTCGGAGACGGCCAGAGCGTTCATCACCGTAGCCAGCATGCCGATCTTGTCGGCCAGGGTGCGCTCCATCTTGCCGCTGGAACGGCCGCGCCAGAAGTTGCCGCCGCCCACCACGATGCCGATCTGAACCCCCAGATCGTGGGCCTTTTTCACACCGCCGCAGATTGCATCCATGGTCGGCTCGTCAAAGCCCATGCCTTTTTCGCCGCCCAATGCTTCGCCGCTGATCTTGAGCAGGATACGCTGATATTTCAATGCCATAATCCAAACACCACCTGTTTATATTCCGTCGGGCTGTGTGCCCGACATTGTTATTCAAGTGTATTTTACAATAAAACACGCATAAAGTAAACAGGAAATCTGCCCAGAAAATATGGAACGTTTTATGAACAGGCCCCCGGCAAAATTGGGGCTGGACATTTTCCGGCAGACATGCTATACTATTCTTCGCAAATGCGGGCATCGTACATCGGCTAGTATATCAGCCTTCCAAGCTGAGGAGGTGGGTTCGATTCCCATTGCCCGCTCCACCAAAAAGGCACGCTGATTTGTCTGGAATCAGCGTGCTTTTCTTATTATTTACCACGCTTTTTACCTCACATAGCAAAACAGCAGGCAGTTCCCGCAAAAAGGAGCTGCCTGCTGTTGTTTTTCATTCTGTCAGGCCCAGGGCTGCAAACTCTCTTGCAAGGCCGTCCTCGTACACGGTGGGGGCGATGCGGTCGCACAGTTGCTTCAGCCGCTCCGAGCCGTTGCCCATGCACACACTGATCCCGGCGGCCTGGGTCATCTGCAGGTCGTTATCGCTGTCGCCAAAGCCAATGGTATCTTCCTGCGGGTGGCCCAGATGCCGGCAGATGGCCCGGATGCCGGTGCCCTTGTCGAATTTGCGGTTGATGAGCTCCCCGTTCACCATACCGTCATCCATGGTGTCCAGGTTGCTCTCGCAGAACACGAACTGGTCCTGATACAGCCGCTTGGCCTCGTCCAGATCGTGCAGGTGCTCAGCAATGTACACGATCTTGTAGATCGGCTGGCCGTCGTACCGGCTCAGCGGGGTCAGGCTCATGCCGTCCTGCATCGCCTTGCGCCAGCGGGCTGCTTCGCTGTTCAGGGGCTTGTCCGGTGCGTCGGCGGTAAACTTCCAGCGTGCGGTCATCTTCGGCCCGGCAAAGGTCTCGTCACGGGACTCCAGCGTGTAGTCCACGCCGTGCTGCTCCAGCACGGCGCTCAGCCCGCTGCACTGTTCCGGCTCCATGGGCAGATCCACCAGCACCTGCCCGTCGCAGAGCACATAGCCGCCCGCGCTGCAGATGGCACCGTCAAAACAGCCGTACTCCAGCAGCGGCGCGGTCATGCGCAGGTTGCGTCCGGTGCACAGAAACAGCTTGTGCCCGTTGGCCCGGGCCGCCCGCAGCGCCTGCAGGGTGCTGTCCGGGATGAGCATATCCCCCGGCGGCAGCAGGGTGCCATCAATGTCCAAAAAGATCAGCTTACGGTTCATGCGTCCTCCTTTATCCGGATCGAACCACGGTCCACCACGCTGTACCCCAGGGTGGTCTGGCGGACGGGACCGCCGTTTTCCGGGTGCTCCAGCATCTGCAGCAGCATCCGGGCGGCTTCCACACCCACCTGTTTCTGGTAAAAGCGCACGGTGGTCAGACCCGGCTCCACAACGCCGCCCACCCAGCTGTCGCCAATGCCGGCCAGACTGACCTGGGTGCCGATGGCGCGGCCTGCCGCCCTGAGTGCCCGCATGGCCCCCAGCGCCACCGTGTCGGTCACGCACACCACGCCGTCCAGATCCGGGCAGCAGGCCAGCAGCTCGTTCATGCAGCGCTCGCCCTCTTCCATGGTAAAGGCAGAGCAGCACAGCCGGGGCAGCTTGTCGCCGTCCAGCCCGGCAGCGCTCAGGGCGTCCTGCACACCCTGACGGCGCGCAAGCCCGACAGCCTGATCCTTCTCGGTGCCGCCGATGTACACCAGCCTGCGGTGCCCGCAGGCCAGCATCCGCTGGGCCAGCTCCCGGGCCGCACTGCGATCATCGTTGTACACGCAGGGCACCTCCGGGAAGCGCTGCCCGGTGACCACCAGCGGCACCCGGCAGGCCTTGAAGGCCCGGGCCAGCTGAGGGCTGTAGTAGCACCCCAGCAGGATGATGCCCGCCACATGGTTGCGCTGCATGGCGGTCAGGTAGCCCAGCTCCCGCTGCTCGTCCAGCTCGGTGTTGCCCAGCAGAATCAGGTAGTTCTGCTGGTCCAGTTCGCTGGCGATGCCGGCGGTGATCTGCCCCACCGACTGGGAGCTGATGCTGGGGGCAATGACCCCGATCTGGTTCACCCGGCCGGTGCGCAGAGTCTGCGCGGCGGCGTCCGGGCGGTAGCCTGTTTTTTCCACCACTTCCCGGATGGCTTCCCGCTTCTGTTCACTGAGCGGCCCGCCGTTGAGATATCGGCTGACTGCCGCGCTGGACACGCCAGCCATTTTTGCAATGTCACTGATGGTCATGGGGCAAGTTCCTCTCACACGCTCTGCATCCCGCAGATTGTAAACGTTTTCACTTTCTATTATAAACCGGCCTGCACCGTCCCGCAAGGGGTGCAATGGCCTGTTTTGTTGCAGCGGCATCCCCAGTTTTTGGCAGTCCTGCACAAATCCGCTTGCATCTGGCAAGCAGGGTCCAACTCTTTTTTGCTATTCCGGCGGGCAGCCCTTACAGGACACCCATGTGCAGTGCCCGCAGCAGCAGGCCCAACACCAGCACCACCAGCAGCAGGGTCAGGATGGTCCTGTTCCCGGTGCGCTTCTTTTTGGAGCTGCGGCGTGCCGGGGCGCTGCGCTTGCGGGCAGCCGTGCGGCTGTTGTTCGACGCTTTCCCGCCCGACGCTCTGCTGCCGGTACGGGCCGCAGGCTTCGCCGCTTTGCTCTGCCCGCGGGTGTTGTCGGCCGGGCGGGCCGCTTTCCGGGCACCGCACTGCTCCAGAAAGCTCTCGGCCTCCCGGTAATACTGGGCCAGCTCGTTTTCCCGGAAGGCGGTGTCCGCATACCCTTCTTCCAGGCTCTCGATGGCCTCATGGAACAGCAGTGCGGCCTGCGCTGCATCCTGTGCGTCGGCGGCGTGGGCCGCCTCGTTGCGGGCGGTGCGCACCGCGTTGCAGGCCCGGCGGGCCGCGCCGGGGTGCCGGGTATTGCCCAGCAGGTCCAGCGGTTTGGCGGCGTCCTTCTCCGGGTCCAGCAGCACCCGCATGCACAGGGTGGTGTCCAGCTGCTGCCAGCTGGTCTTGCCGCTCAGGTCCGGCATCCGGTCGTAATAGTCCGGGCTTTCCTTCTGGCGCTGGGCAATGTGCCGCAGCAGCGCGTCCAGACTGTGGCTGCCCGGCTTCTGCTCCCAGTGCCAGCGCAGCAGGCGGCGGCTGATCTCGTCGCATTCGGTCTTGATCTCAAATGCAGCCTGCAATGCTTCGTCCTGCATAATGGCCTCCTTTTTCCTTCTTGTGCAGAAAAGGCGGAGGTGGCACACGCCTTCCTCCGCCTTCTTTCTGCATTCTTTTACAGCATGAATTGATAATACACAAAGCCGCACAGGGCCACTGCCGCACAGACGATGGCCGTGATGGGCGGCACCCAGCGAATCAGCGCTTCGGCCACGCTGTCGCGGTCATCTTCCTCGTCCTCGTCCAGATCGTCGTCCGGCACTTCCTGCACCGGTTCGGCGCGGCGGGAGGGCGCGGGGATCACCCGGGTGCCCTCGTCGGCACTGCTGCCCGGGAACGCTGCCCGGGTGGATGCATCCAGCACACGGGTGTGCTCCTCGGCATCCTCCAGCGGCTCGCGGCGGAGCTCAAAGGGTTCCACCTCCTCGGCCGGGCTGCGGGGTGCGCTCACCACGCGGGTGGGCTCCTCGCCAGCGGGTGCAGCCCCCACGATGCGGGTAGGCTCTTCCGCTGCGGCGGGCTGCGCCGGAACCTCGGCCGCGGGCCGGGCAGGCTGCTCCGGCTGCAGCAGCGTGTTCAGCGCATTCTGCAGCAGGATGCGGTCACACCGGCACTCGGTGCAGTAGACCGTATCTTCCTCTTTGGGATGGAATGCACCGCAGGCGCAGTACCAGCCGTTCTCAAACACCTGGGGCTGATACTTCAGGCCGGTGCGGTTCATGCGGCTTTCCAGCGCCTTCTGCAGCTCCGGGCTCAGGCGGCGGGGTGCCGACAGGCGCACCCGCTTGATGTCCTTGAGGTGCACCACGCGCTTGCCGTTGTACACGTTGACCAGCGAGACATCCACACTGGTGATGGCCTTGGACGTAATGAACACGGCATCATCCATGCCAAACAGCTCGCCGGGCTTCACTTCGATGTCCCGGTACTCAAACTGATCCTCACACAGGATCACGCCGTCCACGCCCTTGCACTTGAAGTGCACTTCCAGAGCGGTCAGGGTCACGCGGGAAATGTTCTTGAAGGTCAGGCAGACGGCATTCTCGCCGCTGACATCCCCCCGCAACAGCTCCACGCAGACAAACTGCACCGGGCTGCCCGGGGTGTAATAGTTCGCACGGGTCCGTGCGACCGGGTTGAAGTTTTCCTCCACGGCACTCGCTCCTTTCCGGGGTCATTCCGTTGCTTCCGGGGCATCCTGCTCCGGTGCGGGGTCCTGCTCCGGCGGCTGTCTCGTCGGCTGTTCTGCCGTCTCGGCCTGCTCGGCATGCTCTGCGGTCTCTGCCTTCTCGGCGGTCTCCACAGGCTGGGCAGGCTGCACAGTCTGCTCCGGCTGCTTGGCATCCACGTCCTCCAGGGGAGGCAGGGTGCCCCCAGCCATAATGGTGTTGAACTGCTGCTCGTTGAGCTTTTCACGCTCCATCAGAGCCTTGGCCAGTGCGTGCAGCTGGTCGATGTGCTCCGTCAGGGTGCGGCGGCAGGTCTCGTAGGCCTCGTCGATGATGTCCCGCATCTCGCCGTCGATCTCGGCTGCGGTGGTCTCGCTGTAGCCCTTGCCCTGGCCCAGATCACGGCCCAGGAAGGTCTCCTCCTGGGAGGTGCCGTAGACCACCGGGCCCAGACGCTCCGAGAAGCCGTACTTGGTGATCATCTGCCGGGCGATGTTGGTGGCCTGCTGCAGGTCGTTGGAGGCACCGGTGGAGATATCCTCCAGGATCAGCTGCTCGGCCACGCGGCCGCCCAGGCTGGACACGATGTCCTCGAACATCTCGCCCTTGGTCACATAGCTGCGATCCTTTTCGGGCAGGTACATGGTGTAGCCGCCGGCCTGACCGCGGGGGATGATGGTGATCTCATGCACGCGGGGGTGGTGCTTGCAGTAGAAGCCCGCCACGGCATGGCCTGCCTCATGGTAGGCGGTGAGCTTCTTTTCTTCCGGGGTGACCACACGGCTCTTCTTTTCCGGGCCGGCCATCACCTTCATGGAAGCCTCTTCGATGTCCTCCATGGTAATGGCCTTGCGGCTGCGGCGGGCTGCCAGCAGGGCAGCCTCGTTGACCAGGTTCTCCAGGTCGGCACCGGCAAAACCGGCGGTGCGCTGGGCGATCACCTTCAGGGACACATCCGGGGCCAGGGGCTTGTTTTTGGTGTGCACCTTCAGGATCTCTTCGCGGCCCTTGACGTCCGGCAGGCCCACAAAGACCTGACGGTCAAAACGGCCGGGACGCAGCAGCGCCTTGTCCAGAATGTCGGCACGGTTGGTGGCAGCCATCACGATGATGCCGTCGTTGGCCTCAAAGCCGTCCATTTCCACCAGCAGCTGGTTCAGGGTCTGTTCACGTTCATCGTGGCCGCCGCCCAGACCGGCACCGCGCTGACGACCCACTGCGTCGATCTCATCAATGAAAATGATGCACGGCATCGTCTTTTTTGCCTTGTCGAACAGGTCACGCACGCGGGATGCGCCCACGCCGACGTACATTTCCACAAAGTCGGAGCCGGAAATGGAGTAGAACGGCACCCCTGCCTCACCGGCACAGGCACGGGCCAGCAGGGTCTTGCCGGTACCCGGAGGGCCCACCAGCAGCACGCCGTGGGGGATGCGGGCACCCAGCGTATTGAACTTGTCCGGGCTCTTGAGGAACTCCACCACTTCCTTGAGTTCCTCTTTTTCTTCGTCCTCACCGGCAACGTCGGCAAAGGTAGCGGTCTTTTTGTTCTCGCGCTCATCCTTCACGCGGGCCTTGCCCACGTTCATGATGCCGCCGCCGGCACCGCCGCCGCGCATCATGGAGAACAGCAGGAAACCGGTGCAGCCCAGCATGGCCAGGTAGAACAGGATCTCCATCCAGGGGATGCTCTCCTTGAGCGGGGTATAATCATACTCCATCGGGGCATCGGGGTTTGCTTCGTCGTAGGCTGCAATGTAGCTGTCCACATTCTTGACGAACATGGAGGCATAGGGCAGCTTGTAGCGCACGGTCACGGTGCCGTCGCTGTTCTTCTCGGCCCCGGTGGAGCCGGAGGAGGAAGAGGACAGCATCCCGGACAGCAGCCCGCCGGTGGACTGCACCGTGCTCACGGACGACGGGTCGGGCAGGTCCAGCTTGCCCTCCTTGAGGGTCATGGTGAGCACACCGGTGTTCAGGTCCAGCGTGAACTTGGTGACCTGCAGGTTTTCAAAATACTGCACCGCCGTGGAGTAAACCATGGAGGACGAGCCGCCGCTGCTGCTGCCGCCGCCCAGCACGCTCCATACCATGAGCACGGCAGCCAGTGCCAGTGCCAGGATCAGCGGGTTGAAACGAGGTTTCTTCGGTTGCAAAAAAATCAACTCCAGTTCAGGGTGAATTTGATCCGGGACTTACTTCGTGTAGATCTCGGGCTTGAGCACGCCCACATAGGGCAGGTTGCGGTACTTTTCGTCGTAGTCCAGGCCATAGCCCACCACGAATTCGTCCGGCACCTGGAAGCCCTCGTAATCGGGCTGGATGTCGGCCTTGCGGCGGCTGGGCTTGTCGAGGATGGTGCAGATCTTGACCGAGTTGGGGTTGCGCATCTTGAGCATGGGCACCAGCTTGGACAGGGTGACACCGGTGTCGAGGATGTCCTCCACGATCAGCACGTCCTTGCCGGACAGGTCACCGTCCAGATCCTTGATGATCTTGACCAGACCGCTGGTCACGGTGTTGCTGCCGCCGTAGCTGGACACCACCATGAAGTCGATGCTGCAGGGAATGGTCACTGCCCGCATCAGGTCGGCCATAAAGACCACCGATCCCTTCAGGATGGACACCAGCACGAGGTTTTTGCCCTCGTAGTCCTTGCTGATGCGTGCACCCAGCTCCGCAACCTTGGCTTTCAGCTGTTCTTCCGAGACCAGAACGGTCTTGATGTCATCATTCATGCTCATGATGTTTCTCCTTTTTATCCCTTCAAGTTTCCTGTTCCATCTGCAGGATCTGCGTCGTGGTCTCATCCGGTGCAAGGCCCTCGGCAAAGCCGCTGCCGCACACCCAAAGCACCTCGCTGCCTGCTGCCAGCAGCGGCAGCGTGTCCCGCTGCTGCGCCGGGATGTCCGCTTCGTTCATCCATTTGCGCAGGCGGTTGTGCACCGCTCGCCCGGCGGGGCGGTAAACATCCCCCGGCTGGCGGGTGCGCAGAACAAGACCAGCATACAACGTAGTTATTCTAGCATAATCCGCCCGATTTTTTAAGTCTTTTTTATGAACGACTTGTATTTTTTCTTCAAAATCCACCGGGAACACCCGTGCAGTCAGGGTTTTGCCCCCCGGCAGAGGCATCCGGGCCGGTTTTCCGGCCTGCAGGGCTGCGGTAAATGCGGCCGCCGCATCGGCGTCCCAGCCGGTGGATTCGGCCTGTGTTTCCTGCCGGAGCACCCCATCTGCCGCGCAGAAGCGGACCTTCCCGGTCAGCTGCACGGCTCCGCTGCCCTGCTGCACCAGCTGCGCCAACAGCCGGATATATTTTTCTTCCGGGTCCCGCACCGGGGCCGCCAGACGGTGCAGGGCCGTTTCCAGAATGGGCGCATCCGCTGCCGCCAGCGGCTCCAGCCGCCAGCACACGGGGTCCGCGTCCGACAGGCGGGCATCCATCAGCAGCGCTTCGGCCTTTTGGGCAAAGTAGGCATCGGCCTGCGCCGCCTTCTCGCAGAAGCGGGCCAGATTTTCCGTCGCCGCCTCGTTCGTGCTCTGCAAAGCAGGCAGTGCCGCCCGGCGCAGCCGGTTGCGGGCGTAGGCGTCCGTCTCGTTCGTCTCATCGGTGACCCATGTCTGCCCGGCCGCCCGGCAGACCGCCTCGGTGTCGGCCCGGTTCAGGCAGAGCAGCGGCCGCAGATAACACCCGCGCCGGGGCCGGATGCCTGCCGCGCCGTGCAGCCCGGTGCCCCGGGCCAGCCGCAGCAGCAGCGTTTCGGCCTGGTCATTTGCAGTATGGGCCGTTGCCACGGCATCTATCCCCTCTTCGCACAGGCATTCAAAGCAGGCATAGCGCAGGCGGCGGGCCCAGTCCTCCCCGGCGTGGGGCGGCGGCGCATCCACCGTGTCGGCCAGTTCTGCCGCGTGGAACACCCGCAGCGGCACCCCCAGTGCCCCGCAGGCCTGCCGCACAAAGGCTTCGTCCCGGTCGGCGGCCGCGCCGCGCAGGCCGTGGTTCACATGGCAGGCTGAGAGGGTGTAGCCGAACTCCGGCTGCAGCGCCCGCAACAGGAGCAGCAGCGCCATGCTGTCGGCCCCGCCGGAAACCGCCGCCGCCAGCCGCAGCGGCTGCCCCGGACACAAAAGCCGGTTCTGCAGGCAGAAATCCCGCACCGCAGCCCGGCAGTCTTTCTCGTTTTTCATCGGTTCAGCGCTTGAAATCCACATCCATGAAGCGGGTGTGGGCACCGTCCCAGCCCAGCGGCACGGTACTGGTCTCACCATGGCGGTTCTTGGCCACGATGCACTCGGCCGTGTCGGCATCCACCTCGGCACCGTCCGGGTTCTGGCTGGCGTAATAGGAATCGCGGTACAGGAACAGGACGCAGTCGGCGTCCTGCTCGATGGAACCGGAATCACGCAGGTCGGACAGCTGGGGCCGGTGGCTGGAGTTGTTGCCCTGCTTTTCCACCGCACGGGACAGCTGGCTCAGCGCGA
>ENA-OWRC01003520-OWRC01003520.1-human-gut-metagenome-genome-assembly--contig:-NODE-3520-length-9940-cov-18.469398_pt1 | contig 9940 bp, 9 predicted proteins | sample MGYA00248268_ERZ651895 | MGnify/ENA primary metagenome ERZ651895 (study PRJEB26924, sample SAMEA4378242) | human gut metagenome | biome: human gut; feature: human-associated habitat; material: faeces...
TAAAGTTGTTACAAAATAATTGTATATAGAAACTGGGTACAGAAAAAGAGTCGCACCGTTTGGAGCGACTCTTTTTTATTGCTAAATTGTAGAACAATAGGATACAAGAACTCGAATACATCCCCTTCTACAAAATAGAACAGGCCTGTTCTATTTTGTAGGAACCCTATATATCCTTTCTGTGAATTAGTACAGGCCTGTACTAATTTTGGAACCACATGTATAGGGCGTTCTAAGATTAGAACCACATATATAAGACGTTCTGAGATTAGAACATGAAGTTCACATCTGTACGCCAGTAATCACCTAATTTATTACCGTCCATGTCTATATTGCCGAAGCCATAGTAAGCACCGATGGATACATTTTGGAATGGTACGTAGTTTACATTAGCTACAATGCCTTTAAAACCATTACGTACATGAGCAACGCCCTTAGTATCCACATAGTGTTGATTGTAGAAGCTATAGGCCGGTGCAAAGGCACTACTAAAGACAGGCGAGTTAGCTTCTTCATAGTAATATTGACCACGTACGCTATAAGTACGGGCTTTACTAATATTGTAATTACCATAACCTACACTAGCCATCCAAGCTTGGGAATTGGATATGCCTGGTGCTGTAAGCCATTCGCCGAATACGTTCCAACGGTTGAAGTTCATATTCGCGTTAAGGCCCCAAATATTTTTGTACGGGGAATCGATAAAGGATTTAACTTGTTTACCTGTAGCTGCATCAATGTCTTGACCTTGGTATAATTTACCATTATGGAATCGTCCATACATACCGCCAAGGGTAACATGTTTGTTAAGTTTACCTTTCACTTCTAGCATAGCTGCAGAGATAGTGTTTTCCTTATTTTGGTACGTACCTGCACCACCCCACCAGTAACCATAGCTAGCGGATACATCTAGCTTACCATGTTTATACATGAGGCGCGCTCCATCGATGAGGTCATCATACATGAGCCCTAGTGCAGGCGTATAGAGTTGACGACCTACGCGCAATGTTGTGTCTTTACCAAAATGATGATCTACATAGGCAAGATTTACCTGAGCTATATTAGCATTGCTATTGCCGAGCTCACCGGAACCTTGTACACGAACAACGGCATCGGTTTTATCATTGACCTTAGCATTAAAAATCACACGCGCCCGATAATCAAAGGAAGAATGCTTTCCATAAGCATACGCATCATTTTTCAATTGGCTGCCGCGATAGCGTAAACGATAATTTCCTGTTACCTTCACATTACCCACTTGATCTTCTAATTTTGCTACACGCACGCCCAATGTATTGAGTTCATTACTAAATTCATCGGCTAAGCGATTGATCATAGCTTGTTGTTCTGCATTAGCGCGGTCTTGATTCGCCATGGCTTTCGCTACCATTTGAGCCATTTCGTACCGCGTAATATCTTTATTGCCTTTGAAAGTCCCATCTGGATAACCATTAATAATACCGACAGATGCCAATTGTTCTACTGATTGATAGGCCCAACTAGAAGGCTCTACATCACTAAATGGATTGGCTGCATAGGCACTGACAGAACCCAATACAAAACAAGAAACTAAACTTGCTACTAATTTTCTATTCATAGAGATAACCCACTCTCATCTATACACAAACAAAATATATGACTCTATATTATCTACACCGCATCATCATACTATATAACATGCGATACACGTATTAAAGATACCACCTATTCATGAGGTGTTGTATAGTTAATATCTTGTGCCTTGTAGCTTTCACCATGAGCCAATACATGCACGATGGTTTCTAATGTGGCACGTACAGTTTCAACAGCCATACTTGGTTGATTTGGTTTATCCACCACTTGAGATGGCAAATATGGAATGTGCATGAAGCCAGCCTTGATATTGCCCTTTTGTGCCGCATAATGGCATACACCATACATCAAATGATTGCATACAAAAGTACCAGCCGTATTAGAAACTTTTGCAGGAACACCATTTTGGTGCAATGCATTAACAATATTTTTAATCGGCAACGTTGCAAAATAAGCACTAGGTCCATCAACTACAATAGGTTCATCTTCAGGTTGATTGCCTGCATTGTCTGGAATGCGGAAGTCATCGCAGTTAATAGCAACTCGTTCTACCGTAATATCTGGGCGCCCCCCTGCTTGACCTACACATAGAATAAAGTCTGGTTGGCATTTTTCAGCAGCTGCTTTCACAGTATCAACAGAAGTATAACGTACAGTTGGCACCATTTGAGTTACCACCTTGTAATCGCCATCAGTATAACCATCCATCGTTTTTACAGCTTCCCATGCAGGATTAATAGGTTCGCCACCAAATGGATCAAATCCAGTAATTAAAATAGTTTTCATCATAACACCTCATAAGGATATTTCAAAAGATTGTTCATCCACAGAACAAGGTCTTAAATAAAATAGTACATCAATAGGATATTCAACACGAGCATAATCAATGCAATTGGAAGTTGAGCTTTAATAACGCCGTATTGGTCGCGCATTTCAAGAAGCGCTACCGGTACAATGTTAAAGTTGGCAGCCATAGGTGTCATCAAGGTACCGCAATAGCCAGCAAGCATTGCGATAGCACCAATAGCAGCTGGGTTTGCACCATGAGCTACAACGAGCATTGGAACACCGATGGCACTTGTAATCATCGCAAAGGCTGCAAAAGCGTTACCCATGATCATTGTGAAGATGACCATACCGATGCAGTATGCTACAACTACGAGGAATACATTATCTGCAGGCACCACACTAGCTACAGCACTGGAGATAATTTTACCAACGCCAGCCAAATTAAATAGATAGCCTAGGGCCGCTAATAATTGGGACAAGATAGCAGTCCAACCAATAGCATCGATAAGACGACGACCTTCATGGAAACCTTGGTTAAATGAACCCTTAGTGATGTAAAGAGCAGCGCACATTGCGATGATGGCCGCAATACCAATGCCTACAAGAGCACCTAATTTAGTAAAGAAGCCAATGATAAATGTGATGATACCAACAAGCAACGCTGGTACGAAAATAACATTACCAATACGAACTGCTTCGTCTTTTTTGAATTCAATAGGAGATTCAAAGTAATGACCTTTGCCGAGTTGTTTTACCAAGACGATAGCAGCCATGGCGATAACGAGCCAGCCATTTATTTCCTTTGATAGATAAGAACCAAAGATAAAGGACACGCTGTACAAGAGCCAGAATAAACCTGTACCGATACGATATTTATGTTCTTTATCTAAAAATGATTGAATGGCAAAGATAAATAAGATGATCCCTACGAGAAGGTATACATAATCTAAGGGCTGCATTTTATAGATAAGTTCTAACATATTATTCAGCCTCCTTCTTTAATTCTTCTGGTGTAACAAGGATATTAAATTCATTAGGTACTAATTTACCAGCTTTCATATCCTCTTCGTCACGTACTACAGAGGCTTGAATTGTTTTATCAAAGATAATAAAGCGAATGAAATTAACGATATAGGCACAAACAGCAGTTGGCAATCCGTATAACACCATATCTGTTAACTCTACAGAATAGCCTAATTGTTCCATAACACCTTTGATAAGCAATAACCCACCAGCAGCAAGGAACAAGTTTTGACCGAAGAAATTGCCTGTATTATCTGCAGAAGCAGCTACACCACGCACCTTATCAAGAGTACGTTGAGATACTGGGCGACCTTGAGCTACTGCAGCTTCACTCATAGGTGCAATCAACGGACGTACCATGGCAACCATACCGGACATGTTAATACCAAAAGCTACAGTTACTTGGCGCACAAATAAGTAAATCATAAAGATACGACCAGCCGTAGCAGCGTTGATCTTGCCAATCAAAATTTCTGCCCGTTCACGTAAGCCATGACGTTCCATAAGACCAATAACAGGTAAAATCAAAATAAATAATGACATATAACGATTTTTAACGAAAGCCTCCCCAATGGCACCAACGATATCGTTGATACTGAGACCACCTGCAAGGCCCGTTACAAAACCTGCGGCTACGACAACTAACAAGGCATTAAAGCGCAGCATCAGACCGATGACCATCACTAAAATACCAGATAAGACTAACATAGTCTCACATCCTTTCAATAAACCATCTACCATTCAAAATGAACGCATAGATATGACATACATGTATATATTATATATCCAAATGTAAAAATTCTGCACTATCTTGTACAAAAAAATACACCTCACGAGGAATATCCTCACGAGGTGCTTGTATTAGTTATATCAAGTCTTTTTTAAACAATACCGTTGTATGTTGTTTTCCTCTAAAATGTACTTTATCATAAGCTTTAAATCCAAAGGATTCATACATCTTAGGCAACCATGGATGCTCTTTAGCCGTCCCCAATGTAACGGCTGGTGTCTTAAATTGAGTTTTTAACAACTCTTCTGCATAACCAAGTGTTTCCCGTGCATAGCCTTTGCCTTTGAAAGCTGGTGCTGTTACGAAATGGGCAATATGTGGAAATTTATCCGGTGTAGAGTATTTAACCCATGGCATGCAGAATGTAATAGAGCTCACTAATTGTCCATCAATATACAATCCATATACAGGATAGGTTTCAATCCACTCTTTAGATTCTTCTTCGGTAAAATCGATGGCATCAAAGGTGATTGGAAAATCTTTAATAGCTGCATAACCATCAATTAAAACCTTATGGTATTCCGCTGTATCTTCTACTGTTAATTGTCTGAATTCTTTCATTGTCTTGCCCTCATTTTATATCTTTATCAAACTACTATTTTTTATATTTTATACATACATTCTGTATATTTATTATCATAAATGTAATTATACTCCCATATGTATCTAAATGCAATAATTTTACATAAATATTTGATGAAGTTTTATAATCTTTATAATAAGCAAAAACAGGATGCATCACGAGGATACATCCTGTTTTGGAGCTTTCACAAGCTCGAGGGGAAGTTATAGTCAATGTATTATTGGCTAATACGGGAACCATATACGTCGCGTTGATTTTTAGGTTCGTTGTTAACGCGAACACGTTCTGTTTTATGACGGTCATTATCGCCACCAGAAATACGGTCAACACGGTAATGGTTAAGACGAATATTTTGTAATTCAGGTTGGAATTCGTTCATAGCACGACGCATGTTATCATCGATAGGAGCGCCATTTTGAAGAGCACGGTACAACATAGTTGCGAATTCGTAACGAGTCATTGTTGCATCGCCTTTGAATGTGCCATCAGGGTAACCAACAAGGATACCATTACCAGCCAATTGGCTAATGTATTGGTAAGCCCAGTGATTGCGAGGAACATCTGGGAATTCAGCAGTTTTGCTAGGATCAATTGCATGTGGATTTAATACTTGTAACAAGTTATTGTATTTATTTTCAATATCTTGAAGACGTGCATTCAATTCAGCAATTTCACGACCCATAGCTACACGGGAACGAGATTCAGGTGCACGTTTGCCAAGACGAATGGAGACACCTGCATTTAATTGAGGATTACCATTACCTACTGTGCTACCGATAGAGAACATTGTGTCTTCATTAGGACGGTAGAAAGCACCCAATGCAGCAGAGTTAGCATTATGATAGTGACCATAACCAGCAGCTACTGTCCATTTGTCATCAGGGTTGAAGTCCAATGGATGTAACGCAGCCAATGCAGCAGAACCTGCCCCTACTTTATTAACGCGTTGTTCTACATCGCCGACACGGTTAGTCAAGTTAGTAATGTTATTGTTGATTTGACCTGGTACTGTATTATCGATTTGACGTTGCAATTCATTAGCGACGGAGTACAATTGACTACCATTTACAGCGTCTGTAGAAGTTGCAGAAAGACGACCGGCCGCTACATTATGAATTTGGCGTTCTTGGCCAGCAGCACCTACAGATACGGAGCCCGTAGGGTTAGCACCAGCAAATGTTACAACTTGTGCGCTATTGGATGGCAATCTATAGCTACCAAAACCTTGGGCTGCACTTGTTACGGAACCTGTACCGATAGCAACGGAATTCTCATGAGTTGCACGTGCGCTATCACCTAGTGCCAATGTATTTCTTTCAGAAGCTATAGCATCAGAACCAAATACATTAGAACGCACACCTGTAGCTTGTGCACCTGCACCAAAAGCTTGTGCATGGTTAGCAGTCGCTTGTGCAGAGGAACCAATAGCGGTAGAGTGATTATCTAATGCCCATGCACCAGAGCCAATTGCATTAGATTTGTATCCAACAGCACGACTTTCATAACCAACAGCTACGGCACGATCTGCACCATCTTGACGAGCAGACAATTTTCCAACCAATTGAGCATCTGTAGCAACATTAGGATTAGCAACAAAATCACCTGCTTGTGCACGTGTACCAATTGCTATAGTTCCAACGCGATTAGCAGTCGCAGTATTGCCAATAGCAGTTGCATTGCTTAATGTTGCTTGAGATTTGCTACCAATAGCAATTGCTGCATCACCACTTACAGTATTAGAATTACCAACAGCTACAGAGTTAGCGCCATAAGAGCCAGCTTGACGTGTAGCACTATCTGGCTCATTATCACTTGTACGATCTCGGAAAGAATGGTCTGCAATAGATACTGTATTGCCTACACCAAAAGCTGTTGCATTTTCTGCACCACCAGCGATTTTATTTTGTACACCAACAGCAGCAGAACGATTTGCTGCAGTAGTTGGATCAACACGATGGGAATCTGTTGGTCTTGCTGCTGCTTGGAATTCACCTACAATATTGTTATAGCCATAAGCTACTGTTTGATTACCATTTGCTTCATTTGTGTCACCAAATACTTGTGCATAATGACCAAATGCTGCATTGCCATCACCAAAAGCGTTAGCATCTTGTCCATTTACATAGTTTTGGTTACCAAATGCACTAGTGGAACCAGATGTGCTACGCACTTCATTTTGTTGGCCTACTGCAATATTACCTGAACCTGTTACTACAGTTGTTGGTACTGCCACATTGCTGGATACTGGTGTATCACTAGTTACAATTAAACCATCAGCAGTATTAATTGATGCAGCACTAACAGGAGCAACTGCGGATACACCAACAGCTGCTGTAGCAGCCAATACTGCAAATGCTAATTTTTTGGAATGTTTGTTTTCTCTCATCTTACACCCTCACTAAATTAAAATCCTTAACAATATACAATACAATTTTTCAGCCTCTCTATTCGCCTCTCTCTTTAGCCTAACCGAAACATATTTTTTCTCTCTATCTCTAAATAATTATGTTTGAGTTAGTTTAAGAAAAATTTATATTGTTAATTACTTGCATAGCATATCAAAATTTTACGATATGCACAAGACTTTTTTCCATATAAAGTTCATTAATAACACTTCACATACATCAAAAATAGCTTGATTGCCATTGTTCTATACCCTATTGATATGCTCATCAATTTTTATGATGAGCTTTAAAATCAGAATACTTTGTGCCCTTTTCATGCGATACATCAATTTACTTATAAATAATCAATATTTTAATAAGCACAGCAAATTCCAAACGCATCACCCTCACTATATTTTCATGAACTAATTATGAATATTAGATATTTCTATTCATTTACGATACTGAATAATTAGTTGTTTCTATGTATTTTTAAATATATTTTAATATTAGTTCGAACATTATCTCAACCACATCAAATCTCTATTTTTAAACAAACCATAAACTGTCTTTTCCCTTTTCATTTTCATTAACCTTCCATAAGTACTTAATTACGAAAATCATATACAGAATTATTAATTTACATTTATATACATACAGGATATAATCAAGATGAACACTATATATCTTATTTCGTAATATATAAAGGAGAGGATATTATGGAAAGAGTAAACCAACGCGGAAAGTATTTATTCATTGCTGGTATTATTAGTTTAATTATTGCCATCGTAATCTTATTTGTCATTCCAGATCCATCAGCTAACAATGTGGAGATTGCAAAAAAAGCTACTAGTGCAATGCAAGCGGCACAAGAAATCTCTAAAAACAATCAAACAAGTATTTTAATGCATACAATTGGTATGGGGCTCTTAGGTTTCGGTATCACTGGAACTGTGGGTGGTTTCATCCTAAAATCTTTTAAGAAAAAACAATAGAATATCTCATATAAAAAGGTGTTACTACATCCGCTATCGAAACAGTACTAACTGTTATCAATACAACGAGGATGTGTAACACCTTTTTATTATCTATTTGATTTATTATAAAAGAACCATCAAACCTATTTAACACGTTTCATAATTAGTAATGCCAATATAATCCCTAATGAGGATGTCACAAGTTGTGGCCAACTAGATACAAAGAGCATGGCATTTACAATCTTTGGTGGAAGTTGGAATAAAGAGAAAAACAACGAATATCCACCAAATAGAACGCCTGCTTTCACCAATGCAGCCACAATGATAAGTAAAAGTTTTGGTTTATGTTGCAACCAATGTGCGACTAATACATAGGCTGTCGTGCCTAATCCTGTAATAAAGATAAATGGTGGCAATGGTAACATACCTTGTAAATGTGCTACAACTGGCGCAACCCAGGCAATAACAAGACCATTTTTCCATCCATAACGCCATGTGGCAAGCACAAATGTAGCCGATGTAATGGAACCGATAAGGAACATACTAACTTGATTCGGAATAAATGGAAACATAAGGCGCAAACTTTGCGCTAACAAGGCTACAGCCAACAAAAGGCCGGTGCCTGTAATAGATTTTGTAGACATAAGAACCTCCACTTATACGATATAAATTTTACAAGAGGTACTTACCTCAAACAAATAGATTAAGCTTTCACAAAGAACAGACGTACTCGATCATATACCCAGTTATAGACATAGGTGTACACCAAGATAATCAAAGTCATAGAAATATCCGTAATAAAAGCCATCCACAGGGTGATACTCATCATATACATAATCATTGGCACCGTAGCCGCCAATAATAGGCCTTCAAACAATACAGCATGAATCGTGCGAATTACGGGACCTCGTGCCAATCGATCACCTGGTACTAATTTATCAAAAATCCAGTTAAATATGAAATTCCATATGACTGCAGTCAACGAAATTAATATCATCAACAATAATGGTTGCCCCTCATGAGGAATAAATTCAATGATTAGCATCCCGATTAAAATCGCACCCAGTTCAAATATTACTGATTGTATCGTACGTTCAAGAATAGACATATATACCTCGCGTTTATATGCAACCTCTATATGCGTTATTATAACACAATCTAGAGGTTCATTTTAGGTATGAAAAAGCCCTAATATATCTATCGAGCGACTTGCCTCTGAGTGAGTCATTCCACTTTGGGATATAAAAAGACCCACGAAGCGTTCTGTTAGCGCGACTTGCGAAGAACTGGAGTGCGAACAGAATGATTCGTGGGGCCCTATTTTATTATCCTAAAAGTGGCATTACGAACTGAATCCATGGAATCCCCACTACGATAAAGATAGCGAGGTAGATAATCCCAAAGATAGCGCCTAATTTCCAGAATTCAGGACCTTTGTTATAGCCACTAGCAAACCAAATTGGGCTGTGACCAGTACCATATGGTGTAAGGATACCCATAATACCCATTGGTACTAACAGAATTAACATAACTTGAGCTGGATCAACACCAGGAATTTGAAGAATTAGAGTAGCAAACAAGCCTACCATAGCTGTTACATAAGCAGTGCCAGAAGCAAAGAAGTAACGAAGTAAGCAGAATGCTAATAACAAACCAAGAACTGCCATTGTAGGATCTAAAGAAACCAAAGAACCACCAGCAGATTTAGCAAGCCATTCCAAGAAGCCTACATTTTTAAGGCCAGAAGCCATAGGTACGAGTGTCGCAAACCAAGTCAAAACATTCCATGCTGGTTTATTAGCAAGGAAGTCTTGCCATGTCA
>ENA-OWRC01003522-OWRC01003522.1-human-gut-metagenome-genome-assembly--contig:-NODE-3522-length-9928-cov-11.596982_pt1 | contig 9928 bp, 10 predicted proteins | sample MGYA00248268_ERZ651895 | MGnify/ENA primary metagenome ERZ651895 (study PRJEB26924, sample SAMEA4378242) | human gut metagenome | biome: human gut; feature: human-associated habitat; material: faeces...
GCTGATCAAAAAATTAAGAAAACCAATGATAACGATGAGCTTTCTCTTAAATTGGTGAAAAATCCAGACATTATCGCAAGTGTGGCTAGTTTAGAAAAAAATCGTCCGTTTGTTGTAGGCTTTGCGGCTGAAACGCAAAATGTCGCTGAATATGCGAAGAGCAAACTTCAACGCAAAAATTTAGATATGATTTGTGCCAATGATGTATCGGGTGGGCAAGTATTCGGACAAGATCAAAATGCTTTGCAGATCTTTTGGAAAACAGGCGAAAAAGTGTTGCCGTTAGCAGATAAAAATAAATTGGCAGAAGTGTTAGTCACAGAAATTGTTGAACATTATCACAAATAAAATACGTTCAAAATTCGCTGTATTTTGTGACCGCACTTTTGTATTTAAGATTTCTTTTAAAGGATAAATAAGCATGAAAAAAATTGATGTAAAAATTTTAGATAGCCGTATTGGCAACGAATTTCCTTTACCAACCTATGCAACCGAAGGTTCAGCAGGTTTGGATTTACGTGCATTGCTTGAAGAGGGCATTGAAATTCAACCAGGCGAAACTAAACTTATCCCAACAGGTCTTTCAATTTATATTGCCGATCCGAACCTTGCAGCGGTAATTCTGCCTCGTTCTGGTTTAGGTCATAAACACGGTATCGTATTAGGTAACTTAGTGGGCTTAATTGATTCCGATTACCAAGGTCCATTAATGGTGTCTGTATGGAATCGTGGCCATGAATCGTTCAAAATTGAAGTCGGCGATCGTATTGCACAATTAGTGTTTGTACCAGTCGTACAAGCTGAATTCAATATTGTTAGTGAATTTACCGAAACTGAACGCGGTGAGGGCGGTTTTGGTCATTCAGGTAAAAAATAAACTATGGTAGAACAATTATCTCTCGTTGAAGTTGATGAGATTGCCGCGGAAATCAAACCGCCAAAAATCGAAAAACGCACGGTAAAAGAACGTCGTCAACAAGTGTTGACAGTGCTTACGCATATGCTACATTCTGAACGGGGAATGGAGCGTATGACAACAGCGCGTTTGGCGGAAGAAGTGGGTGTGTCAGAGGCGGCGCTTTATCGTTACTTCCCAAGTAAAACCAAAATGTTTGAAGCGTTGATCGATAATATCGAAGCGAATTTATTTAGCCGTATCACCACATCAATTCGTAATGAAACCAATACGATGAATCGAGTGCGTGACATTATGCAGATGATCCTTGACTTTGCGCGTAAAAACCCAGGTTTGACACGTATTTTAACCGGACATGCCTTGATGTTTGAAGAACCACTTTTACAGGCTCGTGTTGCGCAATTTTTCGATCGTCTTGAAATGCAATTTGTGAATATTTTACAAATGCGAAAATTACGCGAGGGACGCGGTTTTAACGTCGATGAACGCATTATTGCGGGGCATTTAGTGACGCTTTGTGAAGGGCAGTTTATGCGTTATGTCCGCACAAACTTCCGTTTAGGCGCAAATCAAAGTTTTGAACAGCAATGGCGTTTTCTTGAACCGCTTTTTGCTTAATTGACTTTAGTTGATAAATATATGATTATTCCGTGGCAAGAATTGCCAACAGAAACCTTAGAAAATATTGTGGAAAGTGTGGTACTTAGAGAAGGTACCGATTATGGTTCACACGAATTTTCTTTAGAACAAAAAAAACAACACCTACTAAACAAGATTCACAATGGAAGTGCAGTGATTGTTTGGTCAGAATTACATGAATCCATTGATATAAAAGATAAAATGGAATTTCTAAAATAAATCAATAGGAGCTTATATGTCAGAAAATGTAGAATTATTAGAAGAACAAAAGCCCCAGGACGATGATCAGCAACGTGATCCTGCTCTGGATTGGTTCCTAACCCACTGTCATTTGCATAAATATCCTGCAAAATCGACCTTAATCCACGCAGGGGAAGATGCCAATATTTTATATTTCTTAATTAAAGGAAGTGTGATGGTTTCATCGAAAGATGATGAAGGCAAAGAGATGATTTTATCTTATTTAGGTGCCGGACAATTTTTTGGTGAAGCGGGTTTATTTGATGAAGGCTCGAAACGTTCTGCTTGGGTAAAAACGAAAACCCCTTGTGAAATTGCAGAAATTTCCTATAAAAAATATCGTCAGCTTATTCAAATTAATCCTGAGATTTTAATGTTCCTTACTTCTCAGTTATCAAAACGCTTGCAAAATACATCTCGACAAGTGACTAACCTGGCCTTTTTGGATGTGGCGGGGCGTATTGCTCAGGCGCTTATGCATCTAGCAAAACAACCTGAAGCCATGACTCATCCGGATGGCATGCAGATTAAAATTACGCGTCAGGAAATCGGTCAAATGGTGGGCTGTTCACGTGAAACCGTAGGGCGAATAATTAAGATGCTGGAAGATCAAAATCTAATTCATGCGCACGGTAAAACCATTGTGGTTTACGGCACTCGATAGTAAAAATAACCGTCTTTAATAAGACGGTTATTTTGTTTTTGTTACATTGATGTGATAGTTGAAATGCCTTTGTTAATTTTTATACGAAAAGCGAAAAAATACTTCTTTTAGTGCAATATCTTAATTGACAAAATAGCGGAAGACTTCTATCATACCACTGCCTTCCAATGTAGTTTCTTTGGAAGTCAGGATTGGTCTCCTGAATATATAAGTGGCTTTTAAAAGATTCTTAATCTTTTAATTTTATATCGCAGACTGGAACCCCAGAGATGCTTTAAATCTATGGTGGGCTAGGTAGAAATCCCGCAGGGATGCGATGCAGTAAGCCACTTGCTGTTAAGACCAATTCTGCTTAGTTCCACCACCCTTCAAAACAATCTTCAATTTTCAAACTTTCATTTAACTCAACTCGAGCGACAAATTCTCAGCTAAAGAGCGGTCATTTTTTACTTTATTTTTGGCAAAAAAATACCGACCCATTTCTGAGTCGGCATTTCATTTAGTGTGTGTTATTTCACTTTTTGTTTCATGGCTTCTGCCACAAGTTCAGCTTCAGGGCCGAGAACCACTTGTAAGCCATCGTTACCAATTTTCACGATACCTTTTGCACCAAGAGACTTAAGCTGTTCTTCATTGATTTTGTGTTGATCCACTAAGCTTAAACGTAAGCGAGTGATACAAGCATCAATATTTTTGAAGTTATCAGCACCACCTAAAGCATCAATAAATTTGACCGCTCTTTCTTCGCGAGATTGGCTCGCTGCTGGTTGTGCTGCAGTGGTTTCTTCTGCTTCTTCTGTGCGACCTAATGTTTTTAAGTTGAATGCTTTGATTGCTAAACGGAATACTGCATAGTAAATCACGAAGAATACTAAGCCTTGTACGATTAGCATATACCATTCAACGGCTAATGGGTTGCGTGATGAAAGTACCATATCCACGAGACCCGCACTGAAACCGAAGCCTGCGATCCAATGCATTGTTGCGGCGATAAAGACAGAAATACCGGTTAATACCGCGTGGATGAAGTAAAGCACTGGTGCAACAAACATGAAAGAGAATTCTAATGGTTCAGTGATACCAGTGAAGAATGAGGCAAACGCACCCGCAAGCATGATTGATGCCACTTTAGTTCTTTGGCTTGGTTTAGCGCTGAGATAAATCGCTAATGCGGCACCCGGTAAACCGAACATCATGACAGGGAAGAAACCTGCTTGATACATACCAGTGACACCAACTGTTGCCGTACCTTCAGCAAGTGATTTTGCACCACCTAAGAAGTTTGGAATATCATTGATACCTGCTACGTCAAACCAGAATACTGAGTTCAATGCATGGTGTAAGCCAACAGGAATGAGTAAACGGTTGAAGAAACCGTAAAGACCAGCACCGACCGCGCCTAAATCTTTAATGCTTTCACCGAATGATACTAAACCGCCGAAAATATATGGCCAGATGTAAAGCAATACGAAGCTGATGAACATCATGACAAAAGAAACGACGATTGGCACAAGGCGTTTTCCGCTAAAGAAGGAAAGGGCTTTTGGCAATTCTACTTGATAGAAGCGGTTATAAAGTTCAGCTGAAATCACCCCGATTAAAATCCCAATAAATTGGTTATTGATTTTCCCGAAGGCGGCTGGCACTTCACTTACATCGATATGTTGTAGCTGAGCAACACTGCCAGGTGAAAGTAGAGTGGTTACCACATAGTAACCCACTAAACCTGAGAGTGCAGCGGAACCATGTTTGTCCTTAGATAAACCGAAAGCAACGCCAACGGCAAAAAGCAGGCCCATGTTATCGATGATAGCACCGCCTGATTTAATTAAAAATGCAGCAAGTTGACTGTTTGCACCCCAGCCATCAGGGTCAAGCCAATAACCGATACCCATCAGTACAGCAGCTGCTGGTAAGACAGCGACAGGTACCATCAAGGCCTGCCCAATTTTTTGCGCATAACCTAACACATTCATTTTTTTCTCCTATTTATAAGTAATGAAGTATTACTTCATATTTTAAAGTAAAAAAAAATATTTTGTATAGATGTTGTCACTTTATCTTAAATTTGAGAAGCCGATCACAAATTTTGAAATTAAACTTCAAAAAATATTTTTTTATGGTGTGAGTTTTACTATAATGACGAAAGAGCCAAAAGGACACCAAGTGTTACTGTCTAATATAGGAGTTTATATGTCGAAATTATCACATAATGAAGTCTTAGATAAAATCAAATTTGGTCTTATTGCTTCTTGTCAGCCTGTCGATGACGGCCCGATGGATAAACCTGAAATCGTGGCGGCGATGGCGCAGGCTTCTGTCATTGGTGGCGCAGCGGGATTGCGCATTGAGGGCGTAGAAAATCTCAAAGCAACACGCCCTACCGTGAATGTGCCGATTATTGGTATTGTGAAACGTGATTTACCTGACAGCCCAGTGCGAATTACTCCGTTTTTGCATGATATTGAAGATTTAGCGAAAGCCGGTGCAGATATTATTGCCGTGGATGGGACAAATCGTCCTAGACCGGTAGATATTGAAAGTGCGGTCAAAAAAATCCACGAATTAGGCTGTTTAGCCATGGCGGATTGTTCGAATTTAGAAGAAGGCTTGTACTGCCAAAAACTGGGTTTTGATATCGTGGGCAGTACGATGTCTGGCTACACAGGTGGTAGTGTGCCGGAGGAGCCTGATTATCAATTAGTTAAAGATTTGAAAGCAGCAGGCTGTCGAGTCATGGCGGAAGGACGTTATAACACCCCTGAGTTGGCGAAAACGGCAATTGAAATTGGTGCTTATTGCGTGACAGTTGGTTCTGCATTAACGCGTTTAGAGCATATCGTAAGTTGGTTTACCGAAGCCATTCATTCAGCGAAAAAATAAAGGAAGAAGATATGTCATTAACAGTGGATAGTGGTCAGACATTACAGCGTTGTTTGGCATTAGATATTGGTGGCACGAAAATCGCTTCTGCTATAGTGAAAAATGGTGAAATTCAACACCGAAAACAGATTTCCACGCCACAAGATGATGCTGCGCAAGCGATGCATCAAACCCTTGCTCAGTTGGTAAAAGAATATGAAGGGCAGTTTGATTATGTCGCCGTTGCTTCAACGGGCATTATTAATCAAGGCATTCTGACCGCACTTAATCCTAAAAACCTGGGTGGATTAGCCCAATTCCCATTAAAAGACAGCATTGCACAGCATACTGATAAACCGATTGGTTTACTTAATGATGTGCAAGCGGCAGCCTATGCAGAGTATCAACTACAAAATCCTAATGATGTTCAAAACTTTACCTTTATTACTGTTTCCACAGGCGTAGGGGGCGGTTTAATTTTAAATCATCGTTTACTTACTGAGCCAAACGGTATTGCGGGGCATATAGGCCATACTTTGGCCGATCCTAATGGTCCCATTTGCGGTTGTGGTCGCCGTGGCTGCGTCGAAGCCATTGCATCAGGTCGCGCGATTGAAGCGGTTTCTTCTCAATGGGATGATCCTTGTGATCCAAAAGAAGTCTTTGTGCGTTTCCGCCAAAATGATGAAAAAGCAACCGCACTTGTGACTCGTTCAGCACAAGCCATTGCAAATTTAATTGCGGATTTGAAGATTGGATTAGACATGCAAAAAGTCGTGGTTGGCGGTAGCGTAGGATTGGCAGAAGGCTATTTACCGTTAGTTCAATCTTTATTAAGTGAACTTCCCGCTGTTTATCACTGCGAATTAGAAAGCGCTCAATTTGGACAAGATGCAGGCTTGATTGGCGCGGCTTACTGGGTAAAAGATTGCTTATTACAAGCAAAAAATACGGGAGTGGTTTATGGCTAAAAACGGCAATATTTTAAATACCATTAGCTCGTTGTATCGTAGTTTAACGAAGACTGAAAAGAAAATTGCGGATGCGATTTTATTAAATCCCGATCTTGCGGTGCAAGCTCCTTTAGCTGAAATTGCCGCCCATTTAGAAGTGGGGGAGGCGACCTTTGTGCGTTTTTGCCGTACTCTCGGCTTTAAAGGCTTCAGTGATTTTAAATTGGAATTATCCATCGAGCTTGCCACAAAAGATGGCAAAGATAACACCGTATTAGATTCAGATATTACCGATTCTGACAACTCATTGAATATTGCACATAAGCTGAAATCTGCCATCAATAACGTGATGGATGAAACCATTAATTTATTAGATTTTGAGCAGTTGGAAGAGGCAGTAAAAGCCATTCAGCAAGCGAATCGTGTTTTCTTATTTGGTGTAGGTACATCTGGTATTACCGCGGAAGATGCCAAAAATAAACTGATGCGTATCGGTGTGCAAGTGGATGCGACAGGTAACAACCATTTTATGTATATGCAGGCATCGTTATTGACGAAAAAAGATGTGGCAATTGGTTTGAGCCATTCGGGGTATTCTCAAGAAACCACTCATACCATGAAAATCGCCAAAGAAAATGGCGCCAAAACCATTGCGATTACACACAGCTTGCGTTCTCCAATCACTGAATATGCCGATCTGGTTTTAGTGAATGGCAATAAGCAAGGCAAGTTACAAGGCGACTCTATCGGCACGAAGATTGCTCAATTATTTGTATTAGATTTGATTTATGCTTTATTGGTACAGGCATCGCAGGAAAGTGCGGTCAAAATAAAGCAAAAAACATTAAATGTCATTTTAGAACAACGTATTAAATAGGAGAGAAAAATGCGTAACTTAAAAGGTATTTTTAGTGCGTTATTAGTATCATTCAATGAAGATGGCTCTATCAATGAAAAAGGTTTGCGTGAAATTATTCGCTATAACATTGATAAGATGAAAATTGATGGTTTATATGTAGGCGGCTCAACAGGTGAAAACTTCATGCTTTCTACGGAAGAGAAAAAACAAATTTTCCGTATCGCGAAAGATGAAGCAAAAGACCAAGTCGCGCTAATCGCACAAGTGGGTAGTGTGAACTTACATGAAGCAGTGGAATTAGGTAAATATGCAACCGAATTAGGCTATGACAGTCTTTCTGCAGTAACCCCGTTCTACTATAAATTCAGCTTCCCTGAAATCAAACATTACTATGATACCATTATTGCTGAAACAGGCAATAACATGATCGTGTACTCAATTCCGTTCTTAACTGGCGTGAATATGGGGATTGAGCAATTCGGCGAACTTTATAAAAACCCGAAAGTGCTAGGTGTGAAATTTACCGCTGGGGATTTCTATCTATTGGAACGCTTGAAAAAAGCTTATCCAAATCACCTCATTTGGGCTGGTTTTGATGAAATGATGGTGCCGGCAGTATCTCTTGGTGTAGATGGTGCGATCGGCAGTACATTCAACGTAAATGGTGTGCGTGCAAGACAAATCTTTGAATTAACCAAACAAGGTAAATTGGCTGATGCGCTTCAAGTTCAACACGTGACCAATGACCTTATCGAAGGCATTTTAGCGAATGGCTTATATCTCACTATCAAAGAGTTATTGAAACTAGAGGGTGTGGATGCAGGTTATTGCCGTGAGCCAATGACAGCGAAAGCAACACCAGAGCAATTAGCGAAAGCGAAAGAGTTAAAAGCAAAATATTTATAAATTAATGGAAAAGTGACCGCACTTACTTCTTTCCTCTCTCTATAGCGGGGAGGAAAGAATGTCTGTGTGGTACCGATAAGGAAGGTTATTATGCGTCTCATTCCTCTGAACAATGAACAACAAGTCAGCCGTTGGGCGGCGCGTCATATTGCTGATCGAATTAATCATTTTAAACCTACAGCAGAACGTCCTTTTGTATTAGGTTTACCAACAGGTAGTACACCACTTAAGACCTATCAAGAATTGATTAAATTAAATCAAGCGGGAGAAGTGAGTTTTAAACATGTGGTGACCTTTAATATGGATGAATATGTGGGCTTGCCAAAAGAACATCCAGAAAGCTATCACAGTTTTATGCATAATAATTTCTTCAATCATATTGATATTCAACCGCAAAATATCAATATTTTGAATGGTAATACCAATGACCATGATGGAGAATGTCGTCGTTATGAAGAAAAAATTAAATCTTACGGCAAAATTCATTTATTTATGGGGGGCGTAGGTGTTGATGGCCATATTGCCTTTAATGAACCTGCGTCTTCTTTAAGTTCGCGTACCCGTATTAAAACCTTAACGCCAGATACTATTATCGCGAATTCTCGTTTCTTTAATAACGATGTAAATCAAGTACCCAAATATGCTTTAACAATCGGTGTAGGGACATTACTTGATGCTGAAGAAGTGATGATTTTAGCTACGGGCCATAATAAAGCCTTAGCCGTGCAAGCAGCGGTAGAAGGCGGTATTAATCACCTTTGGACGGTAAGTGCCTTACAGCTCCATCGCCATTTTGTTTTAGTCTGTGATGAGCCTGCATTGCAAGAATTGAAAGTCAAAACAGTGAAATATTTTACTGAATTGGAAGGACGCGCGATTCATAGTGTGTTATAAGTGCGGTTAATTTTAATTTGATTTTAGGAAGGTATGATGAAGTATGCATTAATTAACAGCGTAATCTACACGAAAAATGAGGTGTTAAGAGATTATGCGGTGGTTATTAAAGGGGAATATATTCAATCCGTTATTCCACAAAGCGAATTAGAAAGTGGGATTAAAACCATTGATTTAAAAGGGCATAATCTCACAGCCGGCTTTATTGATCTGCAATTAAACGGCTGCGGTGGCGTGATGTTTAACGATCAAACAAGCGTAGAAACATTAGAAATCATGCAAGCCACGAACTTAAAATCAGGCTGTACCAGTTTCTTACCAACGTTTATTACTGCACCGGATGAAGATATCAAATACGCAGTAAATATCATGCGTGAGTATTTGAATAAGCATAAAAATCAAGCGCTTGGCTTACACATCGAAGGCCCTTATTTAAGTCTTGAGAAAAAAGGCGTGCATCGCCCAGAATATATCCGTGAAGCGACGCCAGAGATGAAAGATTTCTTATGTGATAATGCGGATGTTATCACCAAGCTTACCATTGCCGCTGAAAACCCAACCGTGCAATATATTCCTGATTTTGTGAAAGCAGGTATTATTGTGTCTATTGGGCATTCTAATGCGACTTATGAAGTAGCGAAAGCCGCTTTTCATAAAGGTGCGACTTTTGCGACTCACTTACACAATGCGATGTCGCCGATCAGCTCAGGACGTGCGATGGGCGTAGTTGGTGCAGTATTAGACTCCGATGTTTACACTGGCATTATTGTAGATGGCGTGCATGTGAATTTTGGTAATGTTCGTTTAGATAAGAAAGCGAAAGGTGATAAACTTTGTATTGTGACCGATTCTATTGCTGCTGCAGGTGCACCACCTGAATTGGAAACCTTCACTTTTGTAGGAAAACCAATTTATGTGAAAGATGGTCGTTGCTACGATGCAAATGGTACGATTGCAGGTGCATCAATTACCATGATGGAATCCATCAAAAATGC
>ENA-OWRC01003528-OWRC01003528.1-human-gut-metagenome-genome-assembly--contig:-NODE-3528-length-9914-cov-22.440714_pt1 | contig 9914 bp, 9 predicted proteins | sample MGYA00248268_ERZ651895 | MGnify/ENA primary metagenome ERZ651895 (study PRJEB26924, sample SAMEA4378242) | human gut metagenome | biome: human gut; feature: human-associated habitat; material: faeces...
CCTTGGGCAGGCTGTCGTACTTGCGGAACTCAATGGTCTTGCCGCCGTTCTGGGGCACAGGGTAGTAGTCCGCAAACTGGTCGTGCACCAGACGCGGCTCTGCCTGATCGATCAGGCGCTTCTCGTAGAAGGTCTTCATCTCTTTCGACATGGTAGCGGTGGTGTTCAGGTTTTCCGCAAACAGCTGGATGTTGAAATTCTTGTTCATGCTCATATTCCTTTCTCTTGTAAAATAGTCACAATTCGATCTGTGCTCCGTGGAGCACACGGCGTTCCAGTGCTTCTCGCTGGGCGCGGGTCATGCTGGCTACATCCGGGCGGACGGTAGCCGCGCCGCCGGGCCGGATGCCGTTTTCGGTGGGCCGTGCGGCCCGCTGCTGAATGCGTTCCACCACGCCCTGCTCCACAGCCTGCGCTGCAGTGCGCAGGTTTTCGTCGTAGTGGGCCAGACGGTACGCATCCCGCACCCTCATGCCGGGCAGCTGCATCAGGCGGCGCATCTCCGGGCTGCGCAGCTCGTTCTGCAGATCAAAATCCGGCTGGCTGCGGCGCATGGCCGCTTCCTCTGCCGCCCAGCGGGCATGCAGGCTGTGCACAGCAGCCTGTGTGCTGCGGGCAAAGCTGGACAGCGGCGGCAGTTCCGGGCGCTGCACAGGCAGTTCCTGCCGGGGCTTTTCCGGCTGCAGCTCTACAGTTTTCTCTGCCGAAGCCTGCGGCGCAGCGGGTACTTTTGCTTCGTCCGGTTTCATGGTGCCGGAGGCCACCGCCTGCCGGGTCTGCGCTTCGCTCAGGGCAGGGGGAGCGGCTTCTCCTTCTGCAAAGAGCTGTAGCATAAAGGTTCCCCACGGGTTGCGGCTCCCAGCGTCCACTTCGTGCCTTGAGCGGCACTCGTGTTCTGCTGGCCGCTGCCCCAGCCTCGGCTCCCTGTTTCCGCCGCAGGCGGCGGTCGCCTCCGCTGCAAACAGCTGCAGATCCATCATGCTCTCCTTTCCTCTGCGGCTCACATCCGCAAAGCGGACATTCTCCGGGTAGCGTTCGGCCAGCAGCACAAAGCAGGCTTTGGCCAGCTCAAAGGCACCGCGCACCCATTCTTCGCAGGGCGTATCCACGCTCACTGCCAGACGCGGGCCGTCCGGCTCATCAAAGGCTTCGCTGTGGGCGTTCTCTTCCCCGGCCAGCAGGTACACAAGGCCCTGCATCACGGTGCTGGCTCCTGCACAAACGATGTCCTGCCCGGCAGGCGCATAGCCTGCATGACCGTCAGCTTCCAGCCGGCAGCTCAGCCCGGCGGGGGTATCCATCTCGCTGTAACAAACTTTCATCATAGAATTCACCTCCTTTTTAATGGATGTCCATGGCACGTGCAGCGGCGGCCACCGGCAGGGCATTGCCAAGGCCCGCCAGCTTTACCGCCTGCCCGTCCTTCTGCGCAGACGCACCGCCTGCACTGCGGGCCGGTTCGTCAGGCCCGGTGCCCTGCTGGGCGATCACCGCCGCCATCTGTGCCATCTGCTGCTGCATCCTAGCCAGCTGCTGGGCAAGGGTGCCGTTCTGCCGCACCCTCTGACGCACCTTCTCAATGCCTTCAAAGTCCATCATTTCCAGTGCCGCAAGGGCGGCATCGGCATTTTCCGGCTTGAAAAAGCCCAGCTGATAGCACTCCTTGGCCGTCTCGTTCTGGGAAAGACGGCTGAAGGTGCTCTTCTTGGCGGCGCTCACCACGATGTCAAAGATCGGCTCCCGGCTGCCCAGTTCCACGCCACCCACGCTGCCGCCGGGCACCGCCCGCAGCGCCTGCGCCGAAAAGGGCACGAACCGGCTCTCGCCGCTTTCGCCCACGATGCGGAACACCCGCTGCTCGTCGTAGAACTGGCGCATCAGCTCGATGATGAGATAGCACTGCTTTGCAAAAGCACGGTAGGCGCTCTTGAGCATATCGCGGCTGAGTTTGCTGCCTGCCTCCTGCAAGGCCGCAATGGCGCTGGCTGCGGTCACACCTCCGGCAGTGCCGCCCTGCGTCATGTCCCGGTTGCCGCTGATCTCCTTCAGCTCTTCAATGCGGCTCTGGCGGTAACTCAGGCTGTTGCCCTGCAGGCCCGCCGTCTGCAGCGGACGGAAACTGTCGTCGTTGAGCCGTCCCACCACATGCACGATGTCCCGGCTGAAATCGGCCAGCTCTTCTTCGTTGACCCCTGCCGTGTCGCTGAGCACATACCGCTGCTTTGCACTCAGCAGCACGTTCTCGTCCATGGCATGGTTCATCTTGTCAATGGCGGTCTGGCAGTCCTTCATCACATCGATGTAGCCAAAGCCCGCCGGGCTGTCCTCCTCCACGAACAGCGGGTCAAATACAAAGGGGTACTGCCCGTGGTCGTACAGGCCGCTTTCTGCCAGCGCCGGGTCGTTCTGGCTGGCGTACAGCACCACGCCGTTGCAGAACTTGCAGTAGTGCAGCATCATGCGCCCCGTTTCATCCGGGCGCTTGTAGTACCAGTCCACCACCACGCTCTTGGAGCTGGTGTCCTGCCCTTCATCGTGGATGTACCGGGGCACGTCCAGCACGCTGGCGGTGTGTCCTGCCAGCTGCGGGTACTGCGCGCACAGCCGGGCCGTGTCCTCAAGGCTCAGGCTGAAAAAGTCCGGCGATGCCTGAATATCCGCCACGCCCGGCTCCCAGTAGAGCATCAGCAGGTTCACGCTGCGCACCGCAATGTCGCCAATGCCGCCGCGCATTGCAGGGTCCCAGAAGATACCGGTCACGCCGGTGCCCTGTTTGAGCTTGCGCCACCAGCAGTCGCTGTACACCTGCTCGTAGTCGGCCTGTTCCAGCACCACCGGCAAAACGCTGGAAAGTGCCCGTGCGGTGTCCTCGTCATCTGCCTCTCGGGGCAGCACGTTCGGTTCCGGGTAGTTGTCCATGGCATCGGCGTGCTTGTTGGCAATGCTGTTGAACAGCCACCCGCTGGAAGGCTGGGCCTTGCCGGGCATCATGGGGTTCTGGTAGTTCTTCCAGTGGCCCATGCGGAACCACAGCTCGTTATCCACAATACGCTTGTCCAGCGCGGCCTTGCCCGCCTTGTACCGCTGCAAGGTCTGCATGGCCTCGGCCACCTGTGCTTCACCCACGGGCAAAGCTTCGTTCTCGTAATCGTCCATTGCGTTTCTCCTTTAAATTCTGTAAAATCTTGCCCGCTTGTGCAGGTTCAGCGGGTCGTCGGGCATAGGCGGCGCAGCACAGCGCACCGGCGGGCTGATAGGGTTCTCCATCAGCACATAGCGGCACTCGTCGTAAATGTGATCCTCCTGCCGGGTGTCGATGTCCTCCACGTTGCTTTCGTCGTACACAAGGTTCGGGATCGTGCGGATAAAGTGCTTGCAGGTATTGAACACCTGAAACATCGGCCTGCCGTCCGCATCAAAATTCAGCCGGTAGTGGAACTGCATCTTGCCCGCAAGCCGGGTGTTGTCGCCGGGGGACCAGCGCAGGAAGTTCGGGCTGCGCTCCATCATAGCGGCAATGCTCTCGCCGCGGCTCTCATCAAAGATGGCCGGATCGGCAATGCCGTGGATCACCCTGCCGCGCAAAAGCGGGTCGTTCTGCTCTGCCTCCCGGATGCGCCGGGCCTGTTCCACCGGGTCGATGCGCAGGCCCTCGTTCGGCCTGCCGGTGCAGCCGTACAGCTCCTTGATGCGGTACAGCCGCCCCTCCTCGTCCGCTGCGTACCACCCCACCGAGAACGGCTTGGAAAAGCCAAAGTCGAACCCGCGGTAGATCTGCCAGTGCTTCGGGATGGTGAACGGTGCGATCACATGGGTCCAGCGCTGGTCTTCGTAGCGGGCCGGGTCGTTGCGCCATTCGGTAAACACCTGCCCGGAAAAGCTGTCCCAGCTGCCGTAGAGCAGCGCCTGCTTTTCTGCTTCCGGCATACTGGCAAGGCTTGCAAGGTAGCCGGGGTCGTTTGCCAGCAGGGCGGGGTTATCAAAAATGCTGGAAGGGATGAACACCCGCGCCCGCTGCAGCTTCTGTTCGGTGCCGTCCGGCAGCTTTACCGTGTATTCTTCGGTGATAGGCGTGCCGGGCGGTGCGGGCGTGATGAACCGTGCCTTCACCCACCCGTGGCCGATGCCGCCGGGATTGGTGGTGGCCCGCATGTACACCCGGGTGCCCGGGCCGGTGGGACGGTTGCGGCTCATCATGTAGCTGTACTCTTCCCATTCAAAGTGGGTCAGCTCGTCAAAGCCGATAAAATCGAAGGCCTTGCCCTGATAATTGGTACGATCCTTGGTGTACTGCATGGAGCCAAAGTAAATTTTTGCCCCGCTGGGGAAGTTCCACACATGGGCCGTGGCGTTGTACTGTGCCTGCGGGAACGCCCTGTGGTAGTACACCTGGCTCTTGTCCACCAGATCGGAAAGCTGCGGGTAGGTCTTGCGCAGGATCAGCGCCCGGTAGTGCGGAATGTGCACCTGCCGCAGCGCTTCGATCACCAGCGCGTCGCTCTTGCCGCCGCCTGCTGCACCGCCGTACAGCGCTTCCGGTTCCGGGCGGCTCATAAATTCGGCCTGCCGCGGCTGGGGCCGCCAGACCACCGGCACTCTTGCTTGTACAATGCTCATGGTTCTTCCTCCACCGTCGGCAGCAGCACCACGCCGCACTCCGCTCCTTCTGCCTGTGCCCCCTGATCGTTCAGGGTCTTGGCTACACCGGCCAGATCCTTGAGCACCGCCGTGGCCTCCTTGAGGTCTTTCATGGTGCCTGCTCCCGATGCGCCTTCCTTTTTTGCCGCCTTCTGCCGGGCATTCAGTTCCCGCACCTGCTGTGCCAGCAGGGTGCTCAGGGTGTCCGTGGCTCGGCTCAGGCTGGCCAGCCCTCTGGCCTGTTTTGTCTGCCCCATGGTGTTGGGTATCAGCTCCTTTCCGCCCTGGTGTGCTGGGCTATGGCAAAAGGATACCACTGGTGCTGCTTTCCCAACAGTGTGCACTTTTACAGGGCCATATCGTATATTTTAAATTCGAAAATCCGATTCGTATACTTTTGTCCCTTATAATTTATCGCTGTTTCGTATCTTTTCAAAAACAGTGTTTTTTCTCCATCAAAATTTGTGGCAGACCCGCAGAAAACCTTCAAAGTCATACTCATTTGCGATTTTTGGACAGAAAATGAAAAAAGTGTGTTTATTCTGTGGACAAATGCTTTTGTAAAATGTTACAATAGGTTTTGTTCTTTCTCGTCCCACGCACGGACGGGATGTTTTATCTGAATCAGGAGGTTCCTCATGTTAGAAAACATCTTTCATCTGAGGGAGAACCACACCGATGTCAAGACCGAGATCATGGCAGGTATCACCACCTTCATGACCATGGCTTACATCCTTGCGGTCAATCCCAACATCCTTTCTGCTTCCGGCATGGATTCGGAAGCCGTTCTGATCGCCACCGCGCTGGCATCCTTTGTTGGCACTGCGCTTATGGCTCTGCTTGCCAACTATCCGTTTGCACTGGCACCCGGCATGGGCCTGAACGCCTACTTCTCCTACACGGTCGTTCTCACCATGGGCTACAGCTGGCAGTTGGCCCTGATGGCCGTCTTTGTAGAGGGCATCATCTTCATCGTGCTGTCCCTCACCAATGTCCGTGAGGGCATCTTCAATGCCATCCCCATGACCCTGAAGAGCGCCGTCAGCGTGGGCATCGGCCTGTTCGTTGCTTTCGTTGGCCTGCAGAACGCAAAGCTGATCGTCAACAGCGATTCCACCCTCGTCACCTACCAGCACTTCAAGGGCGACACCTTCTCCAGCGTAGGCGTGGGTGCCATTCTGGCCCTGATCGGCGTGGTCATCACCGCCGTTCTGCTGGTTAAAAAGGTCAAGGGCGGCATCCTGTACGGCATTCTTATCACCTGGGTGCTGGGCATCCTCTGCGAGATCGCCGGTATCTATGTGCCCAACGCCGATGCAGGCATGTACTCCGTTATCCCCACCGCTTTTGTCAGCTTCGACTTCTCCGCGCTGGGCAAGACCTTTGGTCAGGTGTTCAAGACCGATTTCTCCGGCGTTGGCATCCTGAACTTCTTCGCCGTCATGTTCTCCTTCCTGTTCGTTGACCTGTTCGATACGCTGGGCACCCTGATCGGTGTTGCCTCCAAGGCCGACATGCTGGACGAGGACGGTAAGCTGCCCCACATCAAGGGCGCACTGTTGGCCGACTCCATCGCCACCTGCGCAGGCGCTGTGCTGGGCACTTCCACCACCACCACCTTCGTCGAGAGTGCTTCCGGCGTTACCGAGGGCGGCCGCACCGGTCTGACCGCTATGACCACCGGCATCCTGTTCCTGCTGGCAACCATCTTCAGCCCTCTGTTCCTCACCATCCCGTCCTTTGCAACGGCTCCGGCCCTGATCATCGTGGGCTTCTACATGATGGGTTCCGCCGTCAAGATCGACTTCAATGACCCCAGCGAGGGCATCCCCGCCTTCCTGACCATTCTGGCCATGCCCACCGCTTACAGCATTTCCGAGGGCATCGCCATCGGCGTCATCTCCTGGACCCTGATCAATCTGGTCACCGGCAAGGCCAAGGAAAAGAAGATCAGCCCCCTGATGTATGTGCTGACCGTGCTGTTCATCCTCAAGTACGTGTTCCTCTAAGCCGCTGATCTTACCGCAAGCAAAAAAGCTCCCGTCCTGATGATGGACGGGAGCTTTTCTGCTTCCTGTGATCCGGAACAGCCTGCGCATTCGCTCCGGGCTGTCCGGCGTGGAACTATTCTTTTTTAGCAATCGGGGTTATTTGCGCCGCGGGTGGATATGCACTTCCGGGATAGCCACGTTATCATAGTTGATCGGCTTATCTGCCGCCGGAGTGCCGTCCGCATCCGTATGATGTGCCACCTTGCCGGTATGGATTTCCGGCAAGGCCACGGTTTCTTCCTCATGGGGATGGTCCCGCTTTTTTCCGAGCCACGTTTTCAGATGGTGATAAAGCGACATTGCACGTCTCCTTTCCCGGTGCGGAAGCCCGCCCGAACTGTAAAGATCAGCTTCAGATAAAATTGATGAACACCGTAATGACCAGACTGTTCAGAAAGTCCGCAAACAGACTGCCCACCAGCGGGATCAGCAGATATGCCTTGACCGAGGGCGAATATTTATCGCAGATGGCCTGCATGTTGGCCATAGCGTTGGGCGTTGCGCCCATGCCAAAGCCGCAGGTGCCGGATACGATCACCGCCGCGTCGTAATCGCGGCCCATGATGTTGAACACCACCAGCACCACATACAGGATCATGAACAGGGTCTGCCCGGCCAGCAGCACGATCAGCGGCAGGGCCAGCTCTGCCAGCTGCCACAGCTTCAGGGTGATCATGGCCATACCCAGGAACAACGAAAGGCAGATGCCGCCAATGTCATTGATCTCGCCCATATACACGGTGTAGCCGCCGCCATACTCACCCACATTGCGGATGATGGCCGCCGCGATCATGGCACCGATATAGATGGGGAAGGTCATGCCCGTCAGGCTCAGAAGTCTGGACAGCACCGTGCCGATGCCCATTGCGACGATCAGCTGGAAGCTTGCCGCCGGGTACATGGTGGTGTGGCGCTCGTGCTTCATTTCTTCTTCCACCAGCAGGCTGTCATCCTCCGGTACCACCGTGGCCAGCAGGTTGTGCCGCTCAATGAGCATCTTACCGATGGGGCCGCCCATCATGCTGCCCGCGATCAGGCCATAGGTGGCCGCTGCCGTACACAGGGTGGTGGCCCCCTGAATGCCAAAGTCCTCCAGCACCGGGCCAAAGGCACCGGCGGTGCCGTGACCGCCCACCATGGGGATGGAGCCGGTACAAAGGCCCACCAGCGCATCCACGCCCAGCAGCTTTGCCAGCCCCACGGCCACAAAGTTCTGGCTGACGATCAGCACGATGACCACGCCCAGAAACACGATCATCGCTCTTCCGCCGCTTTTCAGCACCTTGAGGTTTGCCTGGAAACCTACCGAGGTGAAAAACATCACCATGCAGACTTCCTTTAGAATATCATCAAATGCAAACTCGGCAACGCCGGTCACATAGCACACACAGGTAAAAATGGCGAACAGCACGCCGCCAATGACCGGAGCCGGAATGCAGAAACGTTCCAGCACCTGCACCCTTGCCCGCAAAAATTTGCCCAGCATCAGCACCAGCACCGCAACGGCCAGTGTCTGATACATATCCAATTCGATCTTCATTGCTCTACTTTCCCTCAGTTCCCAGCCGCTTCATCGACCGTAATTCCTGCCGCCTTATAGTATGCGGCCGCGCCCGCATGGAACGGGATGCCAACGCCCTCTACTGCGTTTTCCTCCGGGTCCAGCGGGATGCCCAGCTGCTCTTCCAGCCCTTCCCGGCTGGAGAACAGAAGCTGTGTCAGCTGCTGCACCTGCTTTGCAGGCAGCGCGTCACTGGCCAGCAGAACGGCTTTCACACCCACCGTCTGCACCTTTTCCGTCTGTCCGGGATAGGTGCCTGCCGGCAGCGTAACGCCGCTGTAGGCGCTGTAAGCGCTCTGCAGGCGCTGTGCTGCCGCACCGTCCACGTTCAGCAGCCGGATGCCGCACTCGCCTGCCAGAGCGGTCAGCACCGGGCTGGGCGCGCCCACTGTCATAAAGATGGCATCCACCCTGCCCGCCTTCAGCTGGGCAGCGGCATCCTCATAGTTCAGGTTTACCATGCTCACCATCTTGTCGTTCAGACCATAGGCAGATAAGATCTGCCGCGCGTTCTGCTCCGAACCGGATTCTTCCGCGCCAATGCTCACCGTCCTGCCGTGCAGGTCCTCAATGGACCGGATGTCGGAATCCGCCCGCACTACCACCTGACAGGTCTCGGTGTACAGCGCCGCCACGGCACCAAAGCCCCGGCTTTCCTCCTCGTCGGCAAAGATGCCGGTCTGGTCATAGGCATCCTGCACAAGGTCTGCCTGTGCAATGGCCAGCTGCAGGTATTCGCCGGCCAGCAGACGCAGGTTCGCTGCGGAACCGGCGGTAGCCTTCAGCTCCACCTGCCCGTTGTCCGTCTCATTTTCCAATGCTGCGAACCGCTCACCGAACTCCCGGTAGCTGCCGCCCTCGCCAGCCACGCCAAAGCGCAGCCGTTTGGCCTTTTCTGTTGATGCGCATCCGCTCAGAACCGCAGCTGCCAGCAGAATGCCTGCCAGTGCCGCCGCGAGCCATTTCTTTTTCAAGATCACCACTCCTCTTCCTGCCGCCGCAGTGCGGCAGAGCTTTTACCCTAAATTATACGCATATTGCGGATGAAATGCAATCACCTGCTGCAGAAAAGGAATGCACTTACCCTCCGAACAACCCGAAAAAGCTCGTGTGGGTCACGCCCAGCACAAGGAACAGAACGATCAGTGCAAACAGTACCCCGATAATAATATCCATCTGGTGCACGGTCAGCGGAAAATGGTCGTACATCTTTTCTTTCGCATTCACAAAGTTTTTGTCGCCGTTGTTGAGCAGGCTCTTTTTTCCTTCCTCAAAGTCTGCCTTCCGGCCTGCCAGCTCCGCCTGTTCCTGCGCCAGCTGTGCTTCCCGGGCCGCAAGGGCAGCTTCCCGGCGGGCAAGTTCAGCCTCGCGCTCTTCGGGTGTCTGTTTTTCCTGTGCCATAACGTACCTCCTGATGGTGTTTTTATTATAATACCACACAAATGCAGATAAAAAAAGCGGGCCGCCTGCCCAAAAGCAGACGACCCACAGAAAAAGCTCTTACTTCTTTGCCAGATACTTGCGGATATCGATGGCCACAGCCACAATGATGACCAGGCCCTGAACGATGTAGGTGTAGGAGGAGTTCACGTTCATGAACTGCAGAGCCACCTTCATCAGCTCAAAGACCAGAACGCCGACCAGAACGCCGGGCACGGTGCCGA
>ENA-OWRC01003536-OWRC01003536.1-human-gut-metagenome-genome-assembly--contig:-NODE-3536-length-9887-cov-2.935212_pt1 | contig 9887 bp, 12 predicted proteins | sample MGYA00248268_ERZ651895 | MGnify/ENA primary metagenome ERZ651895 (study PRJEB26924, sample SAMEA4378242) | human gut metagenome | biome: human gut; feature: human-associated habitat; material: faeces...
CCACCCTGTTTAAATGGTCAATAAAGCCGTTTCTGGGCCACTGGCTAGAATCAAACTCACAGATAGAGACATTGAACCGCTCAAGCAATTCACTTTCAGTCATAGCACCTCACTTCTCTTTGCTACTCATATAGCCGGCAATTATGCCCCGGATTGCCCGCTTATCATCATCAGTAAGCGGTTTACCGTCGAACATCATTGCATTAGCTATGATTTCATCAATGTCATGGGCGCTGGTTGGTTGTGAATCTTTAGTCATAGGGACATCATACCCCATTAGCCACGCTTCAGATACCCCCAACGTTCTAGCAAGCAGCACCAACTTTTCTTGGTCTGGCGTTGATTTCCCATTGATATATTGAGACAAAGCACTCTTTCCAAGTTTTACGCCCAATTCCTTTTGATGCACTTTCGAAAGAGAAATTACGTCAACTTGTTTTAAATTTCGTTCGCTCATCACTTGCTGCAAACGTGAAGCAGTAGTATTTTTCATATTTTTTCCTTTTCCTTTATGGCTTTATTATATAGTAGAAAATAAAAAAGTTCAAGAAAAACCTAAAAAAAGTTCAAAAAATTGAACAAAAACTGTTGACAAATAAAAAGATAAAGATTAAAATAAAACCATAAAGTTCAAGTGATTGAACTTAGAAAGGAGAACTCAATGAGATTTGACTATGCTAAATTAAAAGGTCGTATCAAAGAAAAATACGGAACTCAAGAAGATTTCGCAAATGCTATTGGCATAACTCCAACAACAATTTCATTCAAAATTAACGGAAAAGCAAAGTGGCAACAAGACGAAATCGTGAAGGCAGCTAGATTATTAGGAATCTCAAAAAATGAGATTGTTGAATATTTTTTTAACTATGAAGTTCAAGAACTTGAACCAAATAATTAAAATTATGAAAGGAGCAAAAATGAAAGAACCATACAAGTACCTTGAAATCTCTGGCAATATTGCTGGACGTATTGAACTGGAAACAAAAAAAGACCTACTTGTCCGTAGAGCGATGGTCATAGATGGACACATCGGTTTATGCGAACAAGCGGTCTACGTTGATAAGAAAGTGCTAGATAGCTACTGGGTCAAGATAGTAGAGTTATCTGCTATTCCTGAAACCATCAACAGCGTTGACAGCACTGATTTGGTTAGGAAATGGTTGAACATGTAGATTGACAGTATCATGTCCATTGACATACTCAACGCATTTCACCAAGTAATGCTCAGATTTATGGTCTGCTGACTTAGCAATGACAGAACCGATAGTAGGAATAGCGGGCAATGTTATTGGTGCAGGTTCAACATGACCATTAATCATAATGTGACAAGTAATCATAGTTATCCTCCTTTCGTTAGGATAAGTCGATTATATCAGAAAGGACTATCAATGGAAATCACATATAAGCCAGTCGGAGTAAATGAGACGGCTGAGTGGGGAGACTACGACCACCTCATGCAGCGGTGGGAAGGTCTAGGGAAGTCGATGGCAAAAAACCTCATTCGAGAAATGAGGGATAACAAAGACTTTCGAGACTACGTATTCAACCCGACACACAAACTGGTTTTTATCAACTATGAAGGTTTCAAGTCCTTCATCGAATGGAAAACTAGAAACAGATTCAAATAATACTACCACCCCTAGCCGTAGCAGTGAGCTAGTGAGATATCAAAAAAACAAGCAATACCAACGATTGATAATTACGAAGTCTCCTTAATATATAGTAAACCTCACTAGCTCTCTAGTGCGGTTAGGGAATAGAAAGGAAATAACATGGATAACCAAGAAAGGTTCTTAAAAGATTTACTTGCAATACCTAGACGATCCTACAAGACATATATCATTGACGGTTTTGATACCGTTGTCTACCGAACAGATTTAGGTCATCTCTGTGGATATGTGAGAATTCCGCTTGATTCTACCCTTGATGGCGAAAAAGAAATCAATTGTCATGGCGGCATCACATTCCAAGGTGAGCGTGATTTTTGGAACTACTAACGGCAACTATATCGGTTTCGATTGTGCCCACTTAGGCGATTGGACTCCGTTTGATTTTGGGCTAGGTGACAAAACCTATAAAGATACTAATTTTGTATTAAACGAATTAAAACACATCGTAAAACAACTGAAGGAGAAACAAAAATGAAAAAACTACTTAAATGGCTATTTGTTAAAGAAACTAAAGAACCAGAATATTTCTTTGAGCCAGTATGGACACCATACGAAGAAAACGAACGCAAATACGAAGCTCGCCAAAAACGTGAACAAGAGCTTTTAGCAAAACACGGAAACCGATAACATCGCCATCTTTCAGCGTGCAGCCACGGCCTCATCGTGGAGTGTAACTTATACCCATAATTCCCCAAAATTATACTAAATTACTTTTTTCCTAATATTCCCATTTTACAAGTCTAAGAAACATTGAAATGTTCTACGGTGGGGCTATGAGTGCACGTTGAGAGCACTAAAAAAGCACAGGTAAGGGCCTGTGCAAGAAAATTATACCAAGGAGATTATACCATGAAATCTTTTAACACTCAAACAATCGCTAAACCTAGCTACGTTAAAACTAAAGCATTTGGCTTGTGTGGAACACTCGCACTCGCTACAGCATTGCTTATCGGTGCTGGGTCAGTATCAGCGGACGAAACTGCTGCACCAGTAGCAGACACACAACCAGCAGTGTCTAATATCTATACGGCTGACAATGCTGGGAATATTACGGTGACACCTAGCGAAACAGTGGCACCGGTGGAAACACCAGCAGTTGCTACCGAAACAGCACCAGTGGCAGAAACACCAAAAGTGTTAGCACCAGCCCCTGTAGAATCTCAACCGATTGCAGAAACTCCAGCCGTTACAGAGAGTGCTCCGGTAGCGACTACCGAAACTGCTCCAGCGACTACAGTCACTAAACAAGGTGACACAATCAACGTTGAAAACCCTAACGTTGAGGTTACTTTCCCGAATGGTAATGGTAAATATAGCCCGTTTGAAGTTGAATACAAAGATATTCAAATTCCAGACGATGTGCCGGTTAACGAGGGGGACAAAGTTACTTTTGACTTGCCCGAAGAAGTGAAATTCCAAACCTCTTACGAGTTTGATGTACATAACCCTGAAAAAGCAGTAGTTGGTAAAGCTACAGCAGACGCTACCACTAACAAAGTAACCACTGTATTTAACGACTATTTCAAATCACACCCTTTGAATAAGATCATGAACTTGAAACTAGATGCAAGTTGGACAGATAAAGTTGTATCTGGCAAGCCAGTAAATGTCAACTTTAACGGAACTGTGGTAACAGCTAATATTGGTTCAGAACAAGTCATCGGTAAAGATGAGTTGCTTGCAAAATGGGGATCACAAGATAAAGATGATCCAACAGTGATTAACTGGACTGCTCGTGTTAATTACGCTAAGAGAGTGCTCAACTATGTGACTATCATTGATGAAATGTCAGAGAATCAAAAGTTAGTTGATAACTACTTTGAAATTAAAAATATTGAAAGTGTTGATCCGTGGATTGACAAAGGCTCAGCTATGGACTTAGTTAAGTCTATCAGTAAGTCAGATCGTGGCTTTACTATCAAGATGGATCGCTTGGATCACATGATCTACATCAACTATAAGACTAAGCTTGTTAACGCCGTCAAGGACTCAGTTAACCCAACGAACAAAATTGAGTTGAAAGCAGAAACAGATGGAGCTACTTCGTATAGCTATGTGCAACTCGTAGGAGGAAAGGGTGATGCGAGCGGTGAAAATAAACCAGAACCTACATTTGAGATTCCTCGTGAAGCTCCAAAAGTTGACATTCCTGAATTTAACGGCGGCATCCCTGGTATTCCTGAAGAACGTGTGAAACCAGAATATACTGAGCCAATCGGAACTGTTCCGAATGATGCACCAGTGTATGATAAACCATCAATCGACATTAACGACATCCCTTTGATGCCACCAGCTCCAGTCGTAGAAATTCCAGAATGGAATGGCGGAACTACTCCATTCGATGCACCTAGCATTGATAAGCCAGAATGGTCTGGAGGTGTCGTACCATTTGATGCACCAGTTTTGGACTTGCCAGAGTTGGAAATCCCAGAGGAACCAACTAAACCAACACCAGAAAAAACAGTGACACCGAAAGAGGTACCTAATAAGCCCGCAGACGCTCCGAAAGCGAAAGAGGTAGAAATTACCGAGGTTGCTTATAAGCTCGATTCTGAGCCAAAAGAGGTGGCAAATACGACGGTTTACGGCGGTGTTCTTCCAAACACTGGCGAAAAAGAAGGCATCATGTCAACTCTTGGTCTTGTAGTGATTGCAACGGGTATCGCAGGTTTGACATTGAGTTTCAAGAAGTACAACGAAAAAGAAGACAACTAATTAAATATCAGCAGCGGTGGGAGGGTAGGCATTAAAGAATTATGGCAAAACTATACGAATTAACAGGAATTTTCCTAGAAATTGATGAAATGGATGTCGATGATGAAACAAAACTCGATACCTTGGATTCGATTGATTGGGAACATGATTTCTCAGAAAAAATTGAAAACTGTATCAAGGTTATCCGAAACAAGAGTGCACGGGTTGAAGCTTATAAAGCTGAAATCAAGCGACTGCAAGATTTGAAAACATCGGAAGAAAAAGCAGTCGAGAGAATTAAAAGCAGTGTCTCAGACGCTATGCGCTTAACCCAACACGATAAATTAGAAACCACGCTATTCAAGGTTGGTTTCCGTAAGTCTAAAGCAGTAGTAGTCGATGAAGATAAACTTCCTAAAAAATATCAAATCGTTAGCTACAAGCCGGACAAAAAAACGATTAAAGAGCTGCTTAAATCTGGTAAGCGTATCAAAGGTGCAGTTTTGGAAGAAAGGAGTAATTTAAGTATCCGATGAGAATTACTAAAGCTACAGAATTAAAAAATAACGATGCTTGTTATCTGATCTATGGAAACCCGGGGTTTGGTAAGACTTCAGCGGTCAAATATATCCCCGGCAAAACACTGGTTATCAACATCGATAAATCAGCCAAAGTGTTAAGCGGTTGTGAAAACATTGATATCGCAGACGTGGACACTCACAAAATTTGGGATGAATGGCTAACAATCGTCAAGGAGCTCTTGAAAGGAGCTGGGCAACCATACGACACTATCGTTGTTGACAACGTTTCAGAACTATTCCGAGCGTGCCTATCTAATCTAGGTCGTGAAGGAAACAACAACCGTGTGCCTTCACAAGCTGATTACCAACGGGTTGATTTCACCATTCTTGATAGCTTACGAGCTTTGTTGCAACTCAACAAACGAATTGTGTTTATCGCATGGGAAACCTCTGATCAGTGGACGGATGAGAATGGCATTATCTACAATCGTGCCATGCCAGATATTCGCTCAAAAATCTTGAATAACTTCCTTGGCTTAACGGATGTGGTTGCTAGACTTGTTAAAAAGACCACTGAAGACGGTGAGGAAGTGAGAGGGTTTATCTTGCAACCATCAGCGAGTGTTTACGCCAAGAATCGTCTCGATGAGCGAAAGGGGTGTAAGGTAGATGAGCTTTTCGCTACGGGATTACCAGAAGGAACTGATAACTGACATTATCGAATCCATGAAGCGAGGTAATCGCAAAATCATGGTTCAATCGCCCCCTCGAAGTGGCAAAACAGTAGTGATGGCTTACATCGCTAAAAACGCCACGGATAAAAATAAAAAAGTCTTGTTCTTTAGTCATCGTAAAGAAATTAACGAGCAAGTTATAGCAACTTTTGAACGTGGTGGCGTCAATCTTGACAATGTCACCATCGGGACAGTAGGAAGTCTTGTTAAAAAACTAGATAAATTACCTAAATTCGATGTGATATTAGTTGATGAAGCTCATCATATCAAAGCAAAACAATATCAGACCATCTTAAATTATTTCAAAGATGCAACGCAATTATTCTTCACTGGTACACCTATCCGACTAGATGGAGCTGGTTTCCATGATTTAGCTGAAGATTTAGTCAAAGGTAAATCAGTTAAATGGCTACAAGAGAATGGGAACATTTCAGAATTTAGTTACTATTCAATCAACCTACTAGATTTAGATAAGCTCAAAACCCGTTCGGGTGAATACACCAATCAATCCATAGATAGTGCGTTCGAATCATCGTCAGCAACATACGGCGACTATATCGACCACTACAAGCGTCTAGCAGAAGGTAAACAAGCCATCGTATATGTTCACAATGTGGAATACGCTGAACGAGTAGCCAAACGTTTTAACGAAAATGGTTATAGTGCTGCTATTGTTTCGGGTAAGACACCTAAAAAAGAGCGTGCTGAAGCTATGGAACGTTTTAGAAATGGCGAGCTAATGATTATGGTAAATGTCAACCTATTCACTGAAGGGATTGACCTTCCAGGCGTTGATGTTTGTATCATGCTAAGACCAACTAAATCATTATCACTCTATTTACAATTTGCCATGAGGGCGTTAAACCCAAGAGAAGGCAAAACAGCTATCTTGATTGACCACGTTGGGAATTACAATACCCACGGATTACCAAACGATGACCGTGAGTGGACATTGGACGGTGTTAAAACTAACAAAAATAACAGTGAGAAATCAACTGTTACTTGCGAGGATTGTTTCGCAACATTTTGGCGAAATCAATTAATTGACGGGAACTGTCCTTATTGTGGAGCAGTGGTTGTTAAGAAAAAAGAAATCAGAGATATCGAACAAGAAAGCGTTGATATCGAATTACAAGAAATTAACCAAGGGATGGAATTCGTTTCTATCCAAGGTGAGATGGTAGAGGTCAAAAAAGAAGAAGCGGAAATTTATCGCAGAGTTAAGACCTACAAGAAAAATTACACACGTTGTAAAAACCTAGCGGAACTAAAAGCGTTCCGACTACTCAATGGCTATCAACCAGGGTGGTTGTGGCACAAACAAAATGAATTAAAGATTTGGAGATAAAAAACATGGGAATTTTTTCAGTAAATTATGAAGCAGCAGAACAATTCGCAGCAATCGAAAACGGGACTTATGAAGTCTATGTGGCACAGGCTGAACAATCGGCAACTCAAAGCGGAACCGATTTCTTGGATATCCGCCTTAAAATTCGAGACGACTTCCAACAAAAATTCCGTAATAATCTGATTTTTGACAAAGTATATGTCAATAAAAGTACATTGGAATATCCAGTTTGGGTACTTCAATCGTATTGTAAGGCTGCAAAAGTGCCAGAAAAAACCGATGTTCAAACAATCGAGCAATTCTTAGATTTTATCAAAGGTAAGTCTATGAAAGTAACAGTGGAAAACGAAACTTCAGAATGGAATGGGAAGACCTATGAGAATTTGCGTGTTAAAAAACGTGAACAATCAGAACTACCACCTTATTCCGCAAAAACAGAACAAGCACCCGAAGTGTCAGACCTAGATTTGCCATTCTAAGCCTATGGTAGGGATGGTAGATTACGCCCTACATTATCAAAAGCTAGGTTTTTCGGTCATCCCAATAGACAAAACAAGCAAACGTGCAGTCACTAAATTTAAAGACAAAACATTTAGTGAGGAAGAAGTTAAGCGTTTGTGGCACGAACACCCAGACGCTAACATTGCACTACGGACGACTGACTTCTTTGTTATCGACATTGATGTTTCAGAAAGTGAAGACGGCTACCAGTCTTTAGAAAAATGGGAGCTATCCAAATATATTCCGAAAACATTAACGGCTAATACGCCTTCTGGTGGGAAACATATTTTCTTAAAAAAACCAAAAGGCGTAAATATTAGCCAAGATATTCGAGTTAAACCTGGTATTGATATTAAGGCAAACAACAACAATTACATTTTGGTAGCACCAAGCAATAACCCAAAAGGAAAATATTCTTGGAACAAAGACACTGACACGATAGCTGAAGCCCCTAAAGAAATAGTGGATATTCTGAAATCGGAACAGAAATACGAGCCTTTAATGTTTTCGACAAACTACCAAAGGAATGATTTTTCAAGTAAAACCGCTAAGCTATTCGAACAAGTTGTGTTTGGCCTTGGTGATAAAGGTGGGCGAAATAATGCCCTAGCTAGTTTTGTTGGTGGGCTGCTAGTTCGTGGGGTAGATGTAGATGCAGTATATTTGTTAGCTAAAATCGCAAACCATTATACGCCAGAAAGTTTATCTCAAGAAGAACTTGATAGAACATTTGAAAGTATGCTTAGAAAGGACACAGACAGTAAACATGAAAATACCGCCACACATTCAACAGATTAATGAAGAATACAAGGAAAGAGTTGTTGACCGTCCAGTGTTCCTTAAAAAGCCTAACGATTGGCGAGAAATTCGTTTGGCATGTAAAAATTACCGTGAAATATGGCTAGAGAAAGCATCGTGGAAGAAACCCAACCAATATGGCGTAGAGGAAAAAAAGGATAATCCACCTACCCGCCTAACTGAATTAGCAGTAGCGGAAGGGATGGAAGAAATTCTCTATATCATCAATCTTCCCAACGAGCGTGTGGCTATTTATGACCCAGATAAAGGTTACTACCACAAAGACCCTAGTTTCGCTTATCGTGTCATTAGACTACTAGAGCCGAATTTCAATGAAACCAAGGCTAAAAACGTTCTATTCATGCTTGCGTCAACTACCAGAGTTAACCAACGAGAAGATTTTTCTTGTAATTTTGCAGTCGGAGAGTTTGAAGAGCCTAATCGTTTTATCCTCGTAAAAAATGGTATTTACGATAAGAAGGAACGTGTCTTAAAACCATTTACGCATGAATTCGTAGCTTTCTCAACAATCGCTACTTCTTACGACCAATTCGCAGAATCACCCGTTATTGATGGTTGGGATGTGGATAGTTGGTTACTAGACCTTATGAGTGGGGATGAAGACCTTGTGAAACTAATCTGGCAAGTTATTTCTGCGAGTCTCAACGGGAATTACTCTTACCGCAAATCAATCTGGTTTGTCGGTGAGGGTAACGACGGTAAGGGAACAGTACAACAACTCATTACCAATCTCGTTGGAATTAAAAACATTGCCAGTCTGAAGCTCAATCAATTCTCAGAGCGTTTCTCATTGTCTATGATTGAGGGAAAAACGGTAATTATCGGTGATGATGTTCAAGCTGGCGTTTATGTAGATGAATCTTCTAATTTCAACTCAGTCGTTACCGGTGAGCCAGTGTTGGTAGAGGAAAAAAATAAGCAGCCATATACCACAGTTTTCAAAAAAACAGTGATTCAATCAACGAATGAATTGCCACGGTTTAAAAACAAAACAAACGGAACATATCGCCGTTTCGTGATTATCCCGTTCAAAAAATCTTTTAGTGCAAAAGATGATAATTGGGCAATCAAGGACGATTATATTAATCGTAAGGAAGTTTTGGAGTATGTGCTAAAAAAAGCGCTGGAAATGTCATTCACTAGATTTGATGAACCGCAAGCATCTATTGAAGCCTTGGAAGATTTCAAGGAAAGTAACGACACGGTTAAATCATTCGTAGTTGAATGGTTCGACAAATTTGAATCAACTCGCCTACCATCAAGGTTTTTGTGGTGGCTGTATCAAGAGTGGTGCAAGGAAGAAGGTGTTACTAAATTAACAAAACGCAAGTTTGAAAATCAATTAGCTAGAGTGGTGCCGTCAGAATGGGTTAAAAAACGGGTAAAGGTTTCATCCCTTCGGTCGATGTTCCGAAACATTACTACACATTCTCTTGGTCGGATGAAGAACGTGATACAGCTACGGTATGTTATGAAAAAGTTACCGTTACCGTTTGAGTTACCATTTAAAACGGCATACGGTAACCCTCACAAACCCTTTAACCATACCGTTTCGCTCTACTTAGTTACCTTGTTACCTTATTTATATATTGAAATAATA
>ENA-OWRC01003540-OWRC01003540.1-human-gut-metagenome-genome-assembly--contig:-NODE-3540-length-9879-cov-4.071152_pt1 | contig 9879 bp, 7 predicted proteins | sample MGYA00248268_ERZ651895 | MGnify/ENA primary metagenome ERZ651895 (study PRJEB26924, sample SAMEA4378242) | human gut metagenome | biome: human gut; feature: human-associated habitat; material: faeces...
AGCTTTGGAAAGAAGGCCTGCTGCCACTGAAGAGTCAACCCCACCTGACAGTGCGAGCAATACTCTTCCGTCTCCAACCTTCTCGCGGATCTCTGCGATTGTATTCTCAACAAAAGCATCCATCTTCCAGTCACCTGCACATTCACATACATTTTTTACAAAGTTGTTGATCATCTTTGTTCCTTCTACTGTATGAAGTACTTCTGGATGGAACTGGATTGCATACAGTTTCTCGGCTGCGTTCTCAGCTGCTGCAACCGGACAGTCAGCAGTGTGTGCTGTAATTTCAAATCCCGGAGCAATTTTTGAAATATAATCAAAATGGCTCATCCAACATGTTGTTGTCTCTGAAACACCCTCAAATACTTTGGAGTTTTTTTTATCAATAATAACTTCTGTCTTACCGTATTCTCTTACATCTGCACGCTCAACTTTTCCACCAAGTACATGTGACATCAGCTGTGCACCATAACACAGTCCGAGAACCGGAATACCAAGCTTGAACAGTTCTTCTGAATAAGTCGGTGAATCCGGCTCATAACAGCTGTTCGGTCCGCCTGTGAGAATGATTCCTTTCGGATTCATTGCTTTGATCTTTTCAATATCTGTCTTATATGAATAAATTTCACAATATACATTACACTCCCTGACACGTCTTGCAACCAGCTGGTTATACTGTCCACCAAAGTCAAGGACAATCACTAATTCTTTCTTCAAATCTTCCCTCCTGTAAAATCCAATCAAAACTACTTGCTTTATCTATATATCTTTTTCTGTTCTTCATTATAGTAGAGGAATCATTGATTTACAAGTATTTGTTTATGTAAAATAAAATCTTATCCACAATTTCTATTACTATACACGGTAATTATTCCCCTTCTGATCTATCCAAAACAAAAAAGATGCCGAACAAATGCCCGACATCCCATTTTTATGTTCCATTTTATGCTGCAAATCTTTCTAGCTGTCTTTCAAGTTCTGTGCAATCGTCTGCATACATCTGCAGTTCAATCACGTTATTCAATCCCAGATTCATGATTCCAAGTAATGACTTCGCATCTACTACTGCCCGTCCTCTTCTCATGTCCATGTTAAAGTCAAATTTACATACTGTTTTCAAGAAATCAATGATCTCATCCGGGTGTTTGAAAGTAATGTTCATTGTGCTCATTCTTTTCACCTCTTTCTGCCTCAACGGCTATGAAATCCTTTTCACTTTTCACATATATCATAGCACATTTTTTATATTTAAAAGGGCGAAATTTTTTATAAAAGTGTATTTTTTTAATTAAATATGCCTCTTATTCTCTACTTTTTTCTATAAGCAATATGAAATTACTCCTAATTATGAAATCCCATTGGAGTTACGTCTGTATTCTGTCGGTAAAATTCCTTCCTCCTCTTTAAACACCTTACTCATATATTTGGGATCAGAGTAACCGACAAGCCCCGCAATCTGATTCATCTTATATTTTGTTGTCCTGAGAAGCTCCTTTATTTTTTCTATCCTGTATTTCCTCACAGTTTCTGTAAAATTATATCCTGTTTCCTTCTTAAACTGAGAACTCAGGTATTCTTCCGATACATAAAGCTGGCTCGCTGCTTCTTCCAATGTAATACCACTGTCATATTCTTTTCTTATAATTTCCATTGCTTTTTGGATAAGCGTACTGTACTGCTCAAATTTATGCTCATATGATATCATCCGTTCCAAGCCTTGAATCGCTTTCTCTATCTGTTTCCAGCTGATGGCACAGGTAATCTGCTGCATAAGACTCAGGATTTCTGTTTCGTTAATCTCCCCGCCATAATTTCTATAATTCAATCCAGCTGCCATGCAAAAACGAATAATACTGTATTTTATTTCTTTTGGAAAATATTTTTCTCTTTTCATTTCCTCACAAACAAGTTGAAATTGTCTGGCAATTCCTTTCTTGTTTTCATCGAAAATCATTTCTCGCATTCGTTGTTCTAATTCTACCGGATAACGCACCGGAACAGCTTCAAATTTCTCAACTGTCTGCTGACAGATTAAAACTCCTCGCGGCTGAAGAAGATTCCATTCCATGAGACTTCCTGCCTGAATCATTGCATCTGCCAGCTTTATCAGCTGTTTTGTCTCTATCCATACACAAATAATTGTCCCCGGAAAATTCCTACATAACCCAGTAACCACATTTTTTTGAAAATATTCTTTCCAGTTCCTTGCTTCACGTACCCGGTAAATGATCAGATACACCTGTTTCCATCGATCCGAACATATAACAGATGCCGAAAATCCACACTCACGTCTACAGATTTCTTCGAGAAATCCACGTATATTTTCCTTCTGCTCCTCGTATTCGTCTGCCATTGAAACCGTAAATAAATATCCCGGATCATCCACTGTAAAACCATATTTCCGGATAGTCATTTCATTTAACTTCTGATTCGATATGATTTCTCCATATCTACAGCTTAACAGAACATTTTCAACAGTAAAAGAAGCCTGCATCCAATATTCATTCCTGATTTTTTCATGAATACGGCTTAATGCCTTCTTAAGCTCCATCGGCCGGAACGGCTGTACTAAATATCCGTCCACCCCCAGATCGATTGCCTGCTTTGCCTGTTGAAAATCTTCATCCTTTGTTATAATAATCACACGGAACTCACGTCCTTCCGTGCGTAATTTTCTCAAAAGATTTAATCCATTCATCCGCGGAAGCCCAATGTCCATAATAACAAGGTTTGGCTGCATAACTGTTATCATCTCATATGCAGACTGTCCGTTCCCTGCAATCCCCGCCAACTTGTAATTCGGATCTACGCGTTTTAAACCTTTTTTCAGTTCTTCTAATACTTTTTCATCCCTTTCAACGATTGCCACCCGCATTTGAACAGTCTCCTCTCAATGTTCGTGTTTCCGATTGAATATCTTCTTTTATTGTAACATTAACTTCAATAATTGGAAGCATGCAAGTGTAAATATTTTTCTCTGGTAGCGAGCCCTCCCCGGATGTGACGTTCTGATTTGTTGGTGTCTAAGACCTTACGCGTTTCATGAGCCAATGATGGGTTGATCTGAAGCAAGCGTTCTGTAACATCCTTATGCACCGTACTCTTACTAATCCGAAACTGTTTTGCTGTCTGTCTCACTGTCGCATTATTTTCTATAATATAATTTGCAATTTCCACTGCACGCTCCTCAATATATTCTCTCATAGAAAAGCCCCTGCATAGTTTGTTTTTTACAATCTATGCAGGGGCAAATTAATGTATGTCTAATTCCTGTTCCATCTATTCGTGGAAAACATTATACTATACAACTTAATACTCAAATACTGCCACACCATATCCCGGAAGAGGATATGCAAAGGAATATTTCTGACCATCACATTCCTGCTTCTCTGGTTTGTAAACCAATGGGCGTTCCTCTCCTGATCCGCCGTATTTTGTCTCATCACTGTTAAGAACAAGCTTAAACTGCTTTCTTCTCGGAACACCAACACGGTAATCCGGTCTGTCTACCGGTGTAAAATTGCATACAAAGAGCAGATTTTTCTTACCATCTTTTGAATGTCTTGTGAAACTAAAAATACTCCGGAAGATATCATCCTTATTGATCCAGTCAAATCCCTTCGGATCATTATCCAACTCATACAATGCCTTATTCTTCTTATAAAGATGAAGCAAATCTTTATACCAGTTCTGAATCTGCTGATGCGGTTCTTCTGCAAGAAGGAACCAATCCAGTTCTCTCTCTTCACTCCACTCACGAAGCTGTGCGAACTCCTGTCCCATAAAGAGAAGCTTCTTTCCAGGATGTCCCATCATAAATGCATATGCCACCTTCAAGTTGCGGAACTTATCCCATCCTTCTCCCGGCATCTTATTCAACATGGAGCATTTCAGATGAACAACCTCATCGTGAGAAAGTACAAGAATATAGTTCTCTGAATATGCATATTCCATAGAAAATGTCATCATGTGATGTGCATTTTTTCTAAAATAAGGATCCAGTTTCATGTACTCTGTAAAGTCATGCATCCATCCCATATTCCACTTCAAAGTAAATCCAAGTCCGTCATCCTCAGGAGATCCTGTCACCTTCGGCCATGCTGTAGACTCTTCTGCAATCATCATAACGCCTTTATTTCTTCCGCAAACTACAGAATTCAAATGTTTAAAGAATGCAATCGCCTCAAGATTCTCATTTCCGCCAAATTTATTCGGAATCCACTGTCCATCTTCTCTTCCGTAGTCCAGATACAGCATAGATGCCACTGCATCTACACGAAGTCCGTCTACATGATAATGTTCAACCCAGAACAATGCATTCGCCAGAAGGAAGTTAGAAACTTCCGGTTTTTCATAATTGAAAACCTTCGTTCCCCAATCAGGATGCTCGCCCTTTCTCGGATCTGGATATTCGAATGTCGGTGTTCCGTCAAAATCTGCCAGACCATGTGCATCTTTCGGGAAATGCGCCGGTACCCAGTCAAGAATAACACCGATATTATTCTTATGAAGATAATTTACCATATATGCAAAATCTTCCGGTGTTCCATAGCGTGAAGTTGGTGCATAATATCCGGTTACCTGATATCCCCAAGAACCGTCAAACGGATGCTCTGCGATTCCCATCAACTCAACATGAGTATATCCCATCTCTTTTACATACTTTGTAATTGCTTCTGCAAACTCACGATATGTATAGAATCCTTCATCTTCTCTTCCAGGATGTCTCATCCAGGAACCCATATGCACTTCGTAAATAGACACTGGTTCTTCTTTGTTATCCCACTTCTCACGAGCTGTCATCCACTTACTGTCTGACCAGTTCAAATTAGAAATGTCTGTGATTCTGGATGCTGTTCCCGGTCGGAGCTCTGCATAATTAGCAAATGGATCTGCTTTATAGATCTTCTCACCCGCCTGTGTCTCTATACAGAACTTATACAAATCCCCTTTCTTCGCCTCCGGAACGAAGCATGTGTATATTCCGAGAGGCTCTCCTCTCTTCATCTTATCTTTCGTCTCATCCCAGTCATTAAACTCTCCGATTACAGAAACGTTTACTGCATGAGGAGCCCATACCGCAAAATATACTCCTCTTTTTCCGTTCTTTGTCACCTCATGGGCACCCATCTTTTTATAAATCTCATAATGATTTCCCTGCCCCAAAAGATAATGGTCAAGTTCTCCGATCTCATAAGGCTGCACTTTCGTCTTCGTGCTGTTTTTCTTAACCATAAAGCCACCTCACTGCTCAAATATATTCCTGATTGTAATGATTTAAAAACCATACAATTTCTTATAGATCAAGGCACATTACCGAATCTTTCAATTGGTAACAAAGTTTCATTCTCCCCTTGAACACTATAGTTTTATTATACTTGATACTGTATAAAAAAGAAAGAGAAAATGTATTATTGCACAAAAATAGACAGTCGTTTTACTGACTGTCTATTAATTCTTAACAAATATATGTCATTAAATGTTGAAATCTTTCTCTGAAAGCAGAATTCTGTCGGAAGAATCTGTATTCTTTCCAAATACTCTCTTTACAAGCTTCTTTGCGGAAGCTTTCTGTGAATGAGCGATCGCATCATCCATCACTTCTTTCACTTCTGCTACTGTTACTGCATGATCTTCTCTCTGTAAAGAATCAATCTTACTGTACAGTGCAAGGATTCCCATCTCATCGATTCTGTAACCATTCTCCTGAGCATAAGTCTGTCCAAATGTTACAAGCTCATCATTAATAAAGATCGGCACTTCAAGTCTGGAAGTAAATTTTCTTCTGAATTCTCTGTTGGAAGAAAGAAGTCTGTCCAGTGGTTTTCTCTGCTCTTCAAGAACTACCAAAAGTTCTCCTGTATCCTGCTCCATTGCTTTGTTCAGCTTGGCGAGTGTTTTTTCGTTCATCTGTCCGGCTTTTTCAATGATCAGTGCACCGCCGTACAGTTTACGGAAAATGTCTCCGATTCTCTTCTTATTCAGTGACTCTCCTGTCACAATTGCAACCTTGCCCTGACGGATGTCACGCTGCTTCTGAATTGCCTTTACAACATCAACAGCAAGGACTGTCTTTCCATTTCCTTTATTTCCAATGATCAGAAGGTTTCCTGTTCTGGAAGTTCCTTTGCGGTTTGTACAGTTCTTATCCTGCTCAAGTACATCTACCAGCTGCTCACTCATACCACGCACAGGTACAAAATAAGAGAAGAGTTTTTTCTGTTCCTCTGTAAGTCCTGCTCTTGTACCGATTCCACTCTGTGTTTCAAGATCATAACGACCATGTACAATAAATCCTGTATCAGACATTGCATCTGCAATCTCATCTAACGGTAATGGTGATGTCTTACCTGTTGCGATCAATTTTGCAGTCTCTTTACGGCTCAATGGTGTCGTCGCAGACATGATATCAATTCCGTCATCTTCATCCGGAATCTCTCTGTCATCCGGTTCCTCACTATGCGCTGGATTCACGCTGAATTCATCTTCAAAATTTGGCACTTCTTCATAAGAATTCAGACCAAGAAGATCATCATCAGAAATCTTATCTTCTGCTGTGAAAAGATCTCTTGGATTAATTACTTCATCATCCTCATCGTCTTCTTCATAACCATAGGCATCCAGATCATCATATCCGTCTTCCTCACCGAACAGATCATCATCAGCGTCTTCATAATCATCCAACAAATCATCATCAGACTCTTCATAATCATCTAAAATATCGTCTTCGTCAAACTCTTCTGCATCATCCCAGTCATACGCATCATAATCTTCGTACTCATCCTCACCGAGTCTGAGATCATCCGCAAGCTCTCCCATATTTTCATGTGGTTCTTCTTCTACCTCAAGAACTTCTTCTGAACTTACTGTTGCATCTACTTCTTCCTCTTCCGGAATAACACCTTCAATCTCATCAATCAGTTTCTGTATCTCTGGTGATAAAATTGGTTCTTCATTATTTTTATTGTCCATAGTCTCTCTTACTGCTGCTCCTTCTGAATCATCTTCATCATTGACAACTTCAGTTTCTGAGATCAGTTCCTCCACCTCAGACAAATCTTCTGATTCATCTGTCAGATCTTCTGACTCAGCTGCATCTATTTCAAGAATTTCTTCCTCTTCCGGTTCTGCTTTCCCTGCTTCAAGGATTTCTTCCTCTTCCGGTTCTGCTTCTTCTACTTCAAGGATTTCTTCCTCTTCCGGTTCTGCCTCTTCTACTTCAAGAACTTCTTCTGGTTCTGCTTCTCCTGCTTCTATAGTAACTGCATCTTCTGGAACATCTTCTGAAGTCTCCTCCACTGCCTGTTCTATAAGTTCTTCTTCTGTCTCCGGTTCCGGTATCAGTTCTTTCATCCCTGATGGAACTACTCGTTCTTTACTGGCTTCCTCAGCTTTCTTCTCTTCTGTCAGTTGATTCACGATCTCAAGATCTTCTACATCCTCAATTGCTGCAATATCCTCTTCCAGATCTGTCATATCCGGTTCGACTTCTTCTCCCGGTTCTGCCTGAACTTCCGGTTTCGGATTGAGCAATTGCTGCAGAGCTTCATCTAACCGCATCGTATCTCCAAGTTTCTTCTTGACTGGTTTTACCGGATTCTTACTGACAATCGGTATGGAAGCAGTATCTTTGCTAAGTGTTCTCTTATCTCCACTTGTCTCTACCGTTGCCGGCTGAACTTCTGACTCATCCTCGGAAGCTTCTATAACTTCTGCTGTTTCTACTCCTGCTTCTTCCGGATTTTCTACTTTGGCATCCGGCTCTTCTGCCGCTTCCAAAGTAACCGCATCCGTGTCAATCACATCGGAAGTACTGTCGTTCTCCATCACCGGCTGTTCTGTCAGCCCGATTGATCTTGTATCTCCAAGTGCTTCGGCTCCTTCTGACGCAGAATCTTTTTCCTCGTCTTCTCCTAAATAGGAAGTCAGATCCGGTATTTCTTCTGTCTCTGAAGAAAGCTTCTCATATCTGTGATCATATTTCTGCTGCTGCGATGGTGACAATGGCTTATACTGCATCTTCAGTTCCATTGCCTTATAAACATACTTACCCTCGCTGAACCAGAGGATCAGATCATCACACTCTTCCAGACATTCTGTCATCATACCTGCTTCGCGATAAAGCTTCGCCAGTTCATAAGCCCACTCTTCAATATATTCTGCCTTCTTAAATTCCTCCAGAGCCTCAATCTGCTGTTCGATCGGCGCTCTCTGCGCTCTTAAGATCTGATATCTAAGGATATGCCTGTTCGGATCTTTCGGTGCAATCTGGATAAATTCGTCATAATAGTCGATTGCTTCATCTATATTCTTTGTCTTAATTGCAAGAGAACATAACTTATAGATCACCTTGCGGCTTCCTTCAGAACGGCGATATGCAAGATTCATCACATCATAGCTCTTCTGATACTCTTTTGTTTTTTCATAAATATCACTGACATTCATCAGCATCCCTGCGTTACGGACACGCTTCCAGTCAATCAGATCTGCTGCTGCCGCTGCTTTTCTGTATTCTCCATCTTCCATAAGTTCCAGCATCTCTTCTGTCTTTAACTTATATTCATACTTATCCACTGTACTCACCTCATTGTCATTGAAATATTAGTTTTGGTCTGAATGTGTCCATTAGGCACTAGCCGATACTCTTTCATTATTCTACCATATGAGGTCTGTAATGTCAAAAAAATGCACCTTCAATTCCTTTTGAAAGTGCATTTTTAGTGTTATTTAATTGTATTATTATTATAATTTTATATTTTGTATCGGAGATTATTCGCGATTCTACGTTCCTGTGAGACCTTTGTCGTCTGTTATTTTATCACTTGAATGATTTTCATATCCATTCAATACTTTATGTATTAAATCTTCTGTCAAGTCATTCCTGCTTTTATAACAAATCTGAGATTATAACATGTCCTTTCAATGTTTCTTTACACATTTTTCATTCTATGTTATATGCGGTATTTTTATTCAATACATCTATGAGTGATTCATCTTTTTCTCTTTGCTTCCAGTTTTCGTACTCTCCGATCTTTGATCTTCTTTTCTTTCTACTGGACTTTTACGCTTGGCAAAGGTCTCTTTCTTCACAGGAACCTTCACTCATCATACCACTGACATATTGATAAAAATCTGAAACTATACTGTCCATGGGACTGACCTCCTGTTGAACTTGTATTTTTAATCTAATCAGGCATCTGTTACTTTTGCCTTCTTAGTTAAATATCTTTGGGAGATTTCTTTCTCTCTTTGATGGTTATATAATAACATTCGGCGTCTAATTTGTCAATATATTCATTTGATTTTTTTATATTTTTTATATTTAAACCATCTCCTTTAATAATATTATACATTTTTTGATGAATAAAGTCAATAAAATATGCATAAAATATATATTTTTTCAAAAATAATAAATTAAAATTAGTCTTGACAAACTTTTTTAGGTGTGTTACAATATTTACAACGAGCAAAGGTGTTTCGTCCTCATAGGATAGAAGCACCTTTTTTGCATATTAGGACGATTTATATATTATATAGTATTGAAATTAGAAAGGAAAGTTCGTTATGTTGACAAAACAAGATATTTTCGATTTGGTTGAAGAAGAGGACGTAAGATTTATTCGTCTGCAATTTACGGATATGCTTGGAACAATGCGTAATCTTGCGATTACAACTTCAAGACTTGAGGACGCACTTGATAATCTTTGTATGTTTGACGGTTCGTCAATTATGGGATTTGTCGGTGTTGAGGAAAGTGATTTATATTTACATCCCGACTTTGACACATTTGAAATTTTCCCTTGGCGACCGCATCAGGGAAAGGTCGCAAGACTTATATGCGATGTTTATAAGCCTGACGGTACACGTCTTGAAAGTGAC
>ENA-OWRC01003542-OWRC01003542.1-human-gut-metagenome-genome-assembly--contig:-NODE-3542-length-9876-cov-2.534365_pt1 | contig 9876 bp, 8 predicted proteins | sample MGYA00248268_ERZ651895 | MGnify/ENA primary metagenome ERZ651895 (study PRJEB26924, sample SAMEA4378242) | human gut metagenome | biome: human gut; feature: human-associated habitat; material: faeces...
TCTCTGGGGCTTCGAAATACTATTGCTCGAGTTCTTTGTGGTGACAGCAGCCATATCAATGTTGAGTTTGTGAAAAACATTTCGCTTTACTATAAACGCGGCACCAGCTCTGCAACTGTCGAGATTGCCAACGCAATCGACAAGATTATCTCCGATAATTCTGGGCGATTTTGCTGTGAGCGACCTCCTTTTTATTGCATCAGGAAAGTTCTGGGTTTTGCTGTAAAGCAAGCGGCTTTCTATTCAGGTCTTATGCAAAAGGTTTCCTCGTGGCGAATCCTAGCTGATGACCATATAACGCAGAAGCAGCTTACTCGAAAGCGAGAGTTCATAAATGGCTAATTCGCGTAATATGCTAAAAAGCTTCGCCGGCTTTTCGATTGTGCCAATTGCATCGGGATTAATAACAGTATTTGTTATACCCGTTGTGTCACATGTGTTTCCTGAAGATGAGTATGGAAAAATCAATCTGTTTTACTCTATGGGCACTTTGCTTATGACAGTATGCATGCTTGGCTTAGACAGTTCTCAGATACGTTATTATTTTGAGCCTCCTAGTGGACTAACTAAAGGTTCCGTTAGATCAATTGCCATGATTGTAGGTCTAGGGGTTGACCTCGCTTTAGTCTTACTAGCTGTATTTGTTTTTCCTTACCAGGTCTCGCATTACTTATTTGGTGCGCTAAACCTTCCGTTAATTATATGTATGGGGATTTTTATCGCCTCATTAGTTGTATTTCGCGTAGTTAATACTGACGCCCGCATGGAAGGCAGGGTGGGCAGATATAACTTGCAAGCAATTCTTCAGAATGTGATTACAAAAATATCATTCGTTGCAGTTGGTTTACTCTGGACGACTCGCTACAGTGCCTCCATCTTCGCTATGACACTCTTGATGGCACTCGTTTCCCTTTGGTTCATGTTAAAACAGCGCAAGAGTTTTTCATTTGAAGGGGCAAGTGTCACTTCAAATAACATTGGAGTGCTGTTTTCTTTCGGAATTCCTATGATGGCTACCTCCTTCGTTCTAAATTTAAATGGAATGGTCGGTAAGATTGCTCTTTCGGGAGCAGGCCTTTACGCTGCTGTCGGTATTTTCGCAATAGCAACAACTCTCTCTAACGTATTTACTATTATTCCCACTGCCTTTACTACATATTGGTCGCCATTCATGTATGCGCACTATGAAACAGACATGCATACAATCAGACGCGTTCATGATCTCGTCATGTGGGGTTCGGCCACCCTGGTTGCCTTAATAATATGTTTTCAGAACGTGCTATTCATGATAGTCGGTGGTGGCTATGCGGCCTGCCAAGCCTACTTTATGCTAGTGATGACGAACCCCATTCAGGCCTTGATTTGTGAGACGACTTCGTACGGAATCGTGCTCAATGAAAAGCCTATTTATAACGTAGTATCTTCGTCGCTTGGTGTAATTATTAGCGCTATTGTGACTTTTATCCTAATGGAATCTCTCGGGGTTCTTGCTGCGGCTCTAGGAGTGGCCGCGTCCTCTGCCGTCATCGGGATTTTGCGAACCGTCATTGGCCAGCGTTATTACAAGAGTATTTCAAGTCCACTAAAAACAGCGATAACCTCTTGCCTTATTTTTAGTGTCTGCGGCATCAATGGGGTGATCTGCTCATCGCTGACTCTTGAGCTGATGGTTGGTGTGGCGTTGTTCGCCGTTGTCACTTTTTTATACCGCAGTGAGGTGGTTGGTTTTCTCCGATCGCTTACCGGGCGATAGGTGACGCCAGTACGTTTCATCTAGTAATACTTGAAATTTATTAGGAGCTAAAATGAATATTGTCGCTGTAATTCCGGCTCGCGCCGGCTCAAAGGGCATCCCTAATAAGAATATCCGTCTCGTAGGCGGTCATCCGCTCGTATACTACGCGATTCACAACGCACTTTCCTCGCACATCATCTCTCATGTCATTGTAACTACCGATTCGGCCGCAGTGCGCATTATTGCCCAGCAGATGGGTGCGGAGGTTCACTGGCGTGATGCAGCTCTCTGTGCTGACGACGTAACACTTGATGCCGTTATCGCCGACGCCGTGCCGTCCGATACCGAATGGGACTATGTCGTGACTATGCAGCCGACCTCACCAACGTTGTCCGTGGAGACGCTCGACGCGGCAATTGAAAAGGCCGTCGATGAGGATCTGGACACTCTGATTTCTGTCGTTAACGAACCGCGTCTTTCTTGGAGCAAAGATAATGATGGCTCCGTTCACCCGAACTATGCCGAGCGCCTCAACCGCCAATGGCTCCCTGCCGATTACGCGGAGACCGGCGCCTTTGTGGTATCGCGCGCTTCTGTCGTGACCCCGGAGACTCGGATTGGGGAGAAGGTCGGCGTCTTCGAGGTTCCCACCTCCGAGGGCATCGATGTCGACACGTTCGACGACCTTCGCTGCGTGGCGGCCCATCTAGACCGTGAGAATGTCGCCATCTACGTCAACGGCAACAACAAGCGCGGCATCGGCCACATCTACCGCGCGCTCGAGATGGCCGACGAGTTCTACACCAAGCCCGATATCTACTACGACGTCAACCAGACCGATCCGAAGGTCTTTGGGATGACGACGCACAATCTCATCGGCGTCGATGGAATCGCCGACCTTTTTGATCGCTGCAAGGGCAAGCGCTACACATTGTTCATCAACGACATCCTTACGACTTCGATTGACTACATGATCGGCCTGAGGTCGGTCGTCCCTGAGGCCAAGATCGTCAACTTCGAGGACGACGGCGAGGGTATCCTCAAGGCGGACCTCGTGTTCAACGCGCTCTACCACGATGACGAGCTCCCGCAGGTCAAGGCTGGGGAGCGTTACTACATCTCGGCGAAGACGTTTCTCTTCTACAACCCTGTCGAGGTCAAGCCCGAGGTCGAGCGCGTGTTCATCTCCTTCGGCGGCGCCGACCCCCAGAACTACTCCGACAGGCTGCTCGCAATCATCGCGAGCGATCCCGAGCGCTACTCCAGGTACCACTTCACCGTCGTGCTTGGCAGGGCGAAGCTCAACGTCCCCGAGCTCCTCGCGTACAACGAGCCGCTCGATAACGTGGACGTCCTCTACGACGTGGCGAACATGCCCGAGATCATGAGCGGCTGCGACATCGCGGTGACCTCGCGAGGGAGGACCGGCTACGAGCTTGCAATCCTGGGTATCCCGTCAATCGCCATGGCCCAGAACCGCCGCGAGGAGAAGCACGGCTTCGTCTGCAACGAGAACGGCTTCACCTACCTGGGCCTCAACCCGCCTGACGAGATCATCAAGTCCAACCTCGATATGTACCTCGGGCTTTCCGCGGAGGCGCGCCAGAGGTTCCAGGACATGCTTCTCTCGCACGACCTGCGCAACGGACGTAGGCGTGTAATGAGTCTTATCAACAGCCTATAGAAAGGGGCTTTAGACAATGAGGACCACAACTCCGTATCTGATCGCCGAGATGGGTGTCAACTTCTACGACACCGCCAAGGCCGAGGGGATTACCCCCCTTGAGGCAGCCAAGCGCTACATCGACGGTGCCGCCGAGGCGGGCTGCGACTGTGCTAAGTTCCAGTCCTACAAGGCGGGTACCATCGTCTCCAAGAATTCTCCCGCCTACTGGGACCTCACCAAGGAGCCGACCAAGACACAGTACGACCTCTTCAAAAAGCACGACTCCTTCGGGGAGGCGGAGTTCGCCGAGCTCTGCGAGTACACCCATTCGAGGGGCATGGACTTCACCTCGACTCCGTTCGACTACGCCAGTGCAGACTACCTGGAGCAGTACGTCGATTTCTACAAGATTTCTTCCTCCGATGCCTCGAATCTGCCCTTCATCGAACATATCGGCGCCAAGGGTAAGCCGGTCGTCATCAGCGTTGGCGCGAGCTATCTCTCCGAGGCCGACGAGGCTATTAGAGCTTTGAAGCGCTCGGGCTGCAAAGACATCACCGTCCTGCACTGCGTACTCAGCTATCCCACCTGCCCCGACGACGCCAACCTCCGCGTCATCGAGACGCTGAAACGCACGTTCCCCGACCTCAAGGTCGGCTATTCGGATCACGTCGCGCCCGATGTCTCGATGCAGACCCTCTCGACGGCATACCTTCTCGGTGCCGAGGTCATCGAGAAGCACTTCACGCTGGATAAGACGCTCCCTGGAAACGACCACTACCACTCCGGCGACGTCGAGGACTTCAAGCGCGCCGTCGAGAACTTCCGCTTCATCGATAGGATTTTGGGTTCCTCCGAGAAAACTGTGCTCTCCTGTGAGGAGACGCCCCGACGCGAGGCGAGGCGCTCGCTTGTGCTTACGCGAGACATGAAGGCTGGTGAGGTCATCGCCAAGGAGGACCTGATGCCCAAGCGCCCCGGTACCGGCATCGCACCGACCTATGCTGGCGTTGTCATCGGGCGTACCGTCAAGTCCGATTTACCAGAGGATACAATTCTCACTTGGGACATGATTTAACGATGGCATAAAGTAATAATTATATGAGGGGGTCGAGATGAGTACTGCGGCTTGGAAACACCATAATGTATCTGACAATGTTCACGACATAATACGTCTTACTGATCTTGAACATGACATTATGAACGGGCCCTTATTTAACCGTCTACATTTCGTTTACCAAGATTCGACATCATTCTTTACTTGGCCCTCTATGCGTATCCAACGTTTCGAGCATTCTCTTGGTTGCATGCATCTTGCTGGTCAGATGTTTTTTAATGCAATTGAAAATGCTGAGAAAGATGTAATTATTTCGTTTGGCCGCCAGATGCATGAAGCTCTTTGCAATCTGCTCGATCAACCTACATATCGCGACGCGTTTAGGCCCACTAAATCGGGCGTTTACTTAAGGAAGATTATTGAGGATGAAAGGGAGTTTCTCGAAAAGTGCCAGAGCTCCGATGTAGACCCTGATGCAATTGATGCTTTTAGTTTTCTTATCCCTTCCAGAACCCCTCGTGAGGTAAGTCTAACGATTATGTGTCTCGCTGAAGGCGTTAGGCTTGCTGGAATGCTTCATGATTTGGGGCATCCCCCGTTTAGTCATGTTTGTGAGCACGTCCTCACTAGTCTTTATGGCGTTGCTAGAAGTGAAAAATATGCAGGTAACCGAAGCGCCAACAACTTCACTGCCAATATTGATACCTATCTTGAACAAAAAGGTATAGATGAGATTGCCCTACATGAAGCGATAGGCAACAGGCTTTCTGATCTGGCGATTTCTCAAGCACTATATAGCGGCAATCTTGAAAGCGATTCTTTCTATTTTTCATTTACCGCCGGTCTTGTGGCAAAGGCTATTCTCAATGACGATGGCGTTTTCGGTCAATTGCACGCTATTGTTTGCGGTACCGTTGATGCTGATCGTCTTGATTTTGTTCAAAGGGACAGCAAGTCGTCGGGCGTTGGATCGGATGCAATGCAGTATGGACGTCTTATTGAGGGCCTTCGACTTATGAAGATGGATGAGAAATCCTATGTATTTGCTCTTCCGACAAAAGCATTGCCAACAGCAGAGGATTTTCTTAGGAAGCGCCTTTCGAACTATAAAACTATTGTATTTCATCATCGTGTAGTCAAATCCGAGGTTCTTCTTGAAGGGTCTTTGCATCGCCTTGCTTTGCGGTATTTCAATGCTTACCCTCGTTGTAAGAAGCGTAGCGGTAAAGAATGCTCTTCACTGTATATACTTCCGAATAATGTTTCGGGATTATGGAGCCCTCTAGCGGAAAGCCTCTCTAACCAGGCGGACGTGGTGCTCACCTTCTCTCAGTGGAATGATTCTTGGTTGCTAACGATGCTTCGTGATGAATACACCAAACTTAAAATTGATGGGCCAAACGATCCTGAAGACATACTTCTAAGAGCCCAACTGGCCGAACTGCTTTACTCTGAGAAATCTTACCAGACGGTTGTAAAACGCTCGGATGACTGTCTTGTATTCAGACAGACCCTCAGGAACAAGATAGCTTCGTCTAGGGAGGAACTCACTACTTTTCTCGATGAATGCGAAAGCGACATCGGTAGTGATTCTTTTGAATCTGGAGAAGGTTCCGTTGATGCTCGTGGAATTGTCAAGGCTCTTCGCAAAGTTGTTGGATTGGATGAATCCTCCAATATCCTGAGATCCATTGATGAGAATTTCTCAGCATTTAAAATGGCTGTAGGTTCCTCAAAGGGAAATGATTCCGAAACCTTTTCGGATCAATTTCGAAATATGGTAAAAGAATCTTTGAATAGGAACGGATGCTCCTACAGTGATGTGATTGTGACGAGAAATCATATAAAAACAGGTATTGGCGGTGATTCCGCGCAAGCGTATTTCTATACTGGAGACGATTCTCCTCGTTGTTTGAGAGATATCAGTGCTGTTGGCAGCGTGCTTGATCGCGAGGTGTCTGATTTACCCGCTTTCTTTATCTTTGTTTTATGCCCAGAGGAACAATCCGACCTTTGTAGAAATGAAGATTTTTTCATTGACTTGGCTACTAGAGTTTTTGATTTTATTTATGACTGTGTTTGCAATGCTGCCGATTTCATTTGCTAAAACCGACTGAAAGGTATTTTTCAGATGTGTACACTTCCAGAGAATACTGTTGACAATAATCCAGAGCTTGCGTTATATGGAGTTGTTTTTAATCCAGATCGGGCTGGTTCTTTCACGAAAGAATCGATAGAGCAAGAAATTAGCGCCTTGGATGCTGGCGACAGCATGAAGGCCGTGCTAGGAAAGTGCTTTCGTAATTGGCTTGATAGCGAGCTGATTTATCGAAGCTACGATGGATATCGGATTTCTTAGGTATTTGTTCGTGCGTCTGGCACCTCTTTTCATTCAGGACTTTTATCCAACTTCGTGTGTAGGGAAGCCTGTCTGCAAGGAGATTTAGCGACGTAAATAACCAGGTCTGATTCCTTTACATCAGTTAAGTGGTTATTTGCCATAATTAATTTGACTAATTGAAAATTGCCCGCACGTATTTTGAAGCTCCCTTTGAGTTGCAAATCCCTTCGTTGACGTTGATCTTTCTGTTATCTTAACCGATGTATTTGATGGAGATTCCATGTCCGATTTCGAACAATATCCAGGACAATGGAATATTCCAGGAGGTAGTGTCGAGAAAGTTGGTGTAGCGCCTGATCCGAACCGAGTCGGCTCGGCGCCGTGGAACCTGGTATACAGTTGATATCCTATGCCGCCTCGATCCTGTCCGCAAGCTCGAGGCCCGGTTCTATCATCTTCCTGGCCTCCGCCTCCAGCATTTTCGACGCTATCGAGCAAATCACTAAAAGATGATTGTAGATAATATATAGGGCCGGAGATCTTCAAGATCTCCGGCCCCTTCAGTGTCCTAGCTCAAGAATTATTGTCAGAATAGACTTGATTCTAATAATGGTCGGCAGGCCTAGTTGCAGCAATAAAAGCAAGGGCGGGCATTCGGATAGATGTCTTTTGCCGAACGAAGTGCCTTACTTGCGGAAGCATACTTTCCAAGTCGAATGCAACGCATCGTACGATTAAGACAGCCGCAGTGTTCAGAATGAACAACATGCCAGTTGTCGCTTTCGTTCACGTTAATAAAGTAAACCAATTTAAACTTCTTCCATTTGCAAGATTGCATTAATTTTGAGACAGCTTAAAATGGAATAAGCCGCTCTGTACGTCCGCGTACCGGTTGGTTTCGCATCGGAAGACTGGTACTCTTCCGATGCATTTTTTACTCTGCCTGGCTCAATATAGCCTCCCTCTTTTCGAGCGCGTGTAATGCATCCATAATCTGCTTGGTGCTAGGCGTGCGTTTACCCGTGTAGCAGTATTTCCCCCTTTCTTTCTGCTCTAAAATTCCAGCCTTTTCCAAGGCACCAACAACTACATAGCAACGGTATTCGGATATCTTGCGGCCATATGAATTAGGCGCCTCAAGTTTGATCTTTTGTAGGTAGTCCTTTACCGCAACTTTACCGTTTTCGTCCAGCAACATCATCAGAGTCTCAAGAAGGTAGGGGAGCTCCTCAGCCGGAACCATCTTCTTGTAAAATGGCTTTTTATTATCTCCGTTTAGCTTACCGACTTTATACAGCTTTTCGTTATGAATGAAATAAAAGGGTGGTTCTTCGCCGAAGGAATTAATTTTTCCGCGAATACGATATGTATTATACGGGGAGTCTGCAACAGTATTGTCAAAGGGATTTGCGTCGACTCCAGTTCCTTTGGATTCCAATCCGCCTTTTCTGCCTTCGGACGCTTTCGCGGAAAGTTTTTCCGCGATCGAAAGAGGAGACTCAAGCGCCTTGAGCATATCGATTCCCAGTTCGGCATCAGTGAGTTGGCCAGCAAGAACCTTGGCAGTGACGTACTTCTGGGTTGCGATTTTAACCTCGTTGAGGAGAGAAGAAATGCTTCTGTCCATGCTGTTCTCCTTAAATGAGAAGCCTTACACGAATTGTCTTCCTAGGAAACTACATTCGTGTCTGAGTTTCGTGTCTGCATTATACCTTACGTTGCGTCCGTCATTTCTGATTTACTAAAATTCCTGTCTGTCCTATATCTTATGTGGAAATCATAAGTTGACGGTCGTTATGCCCGCAGGTTATCCAACGAATCCTGCAATGAAGAACACGGCTTGAGTATGCGTACATATTCTTCAACATTTAAACCACGCCAGCCTTCGTGTCCGTTACGGCTCTCATGTTTTTTATATAACTCCAATTCCGAGTAATCTTCACTCAGATTACGGGAGTGGCGGCAAGATTCGATGAAAAAGATTTTTTTTCGCCTTGGCTCAAAATCACTAATATGAGGGTGCGGACAAATAGTTGGACCGTGTGGTGTTTCGGACTGGAGGTCCGCATGTGCAGGAGGGGCAGGTCGAGTTCTTCCTCCTGGCGGCGAAGGACGGCATAAGTCGATTTATCGCGAGGCATCTCGAGCTGATTAATTATTATCTCCACGGTTTAATAAGGGAAACGATGGGGGATGCTATCGATGCGAGGTTTCGCGTGATTTCGGGATTAGACTTTCGGACAATCCCTGTCCTGCCTGGTCATTCAAGCATGTAATAATTTATCTTGTCGTGTTCCACCGTCGTGGCGAAAGAACACTTGCAGGAACAAGTCAACAAATACCAAGGGGGAATATCAATATGAATGTGGTCATCGAGAACTGCCGAAGCATAGATAACGCCTCTATCTCCATAGAGCCCGGCAAACTTAACGTTAAATTCGCTCCCAACGGAACGGGAAAATCGACCATTGCGAAGGCTCTGGCCTCTGCCGCCAGCGAGTCCATAGGCCCCGACCTCGTACCATTCAAATGGCTAAAAGAAGGTTCTGCTGAAGAGCATCCTTTTACCGTAAACGGTTTGGACGGTATCGCTTCCGTAGAGGTTTTCGACGAGGGATATGTTCAGTCCGTCGTTTTTCAGCAAGATAGCCTGTTTCCCGGTAGTTTTGAGGCTTTCGTTCGCACGCCTGAGTTCATTAACACGGAAAACAAGCTGAAAGAACAGCTTGGAGCAATGGTTGAGCTGAGCGAGCGTGAGGACGTTAGAAAGCTGACTGCCGACCTAGAGTCCTTTCTTGCGAATTTGGTAGGCAACTCTGGACTCGACCGCAATAAAATGCCAAAGGGCTCGTCACCTGTTGTAAAGGCTTTAAAAGAAGGGAACACATGGGAGCACGAAGACCCGCTGCTCGCCCCTTTTAAGCCTATTCTCGGGCAAGGTCCTTTCAAAAAATGGGTGGCGTGGCATAAACAGGGCAGGGACTATCTCTCGCTGATGGAAGGCGTGTGCCCGTACTGCGGCCTGCCCGCATCCGACTCAGAAAGACGCATTAATGCCGTAGGCGATTCTTTCGATT
>ENA-OWRC01003546-OWRC01003546.1-human-gut-metagenome-genome-assembly--contig:-NODE-3546-length-9858-cov-3.344792_pt1 | contig 9858 bp, 6 predicted proteins | sample MGYA00248268_ERZ651895 | MGnify/ENA primary metagenome ERZ651895 (study PRJEB26924, sample SAMEA4378242) | human gut metagenome | biome: human gut; feature: human-associated habitat; material: faeces...
CCCATACATACGGATTACCAAGGAACTGGCTCGCATAGCTGATCACGGAGCTTCCGGAACTGCTCTGTGCACTCTCTACTTCCGGTTTTTCTGCATACTGATAAGTATCTGCTACCTCTGCATATTCTGTGGAAATATATCCCTCACCGTCAGAAGTCTCAACTTTTACCCATCCCGGTGTCTGCTCATCAGTAACCGTAAGCTGTTCGTCCTGTCCTGCTAAAGTTACGACGGAAGCATCTGTGCTTGCTTCGCTTCTTACTTTTAAAGTCTCTGTCTCCACGGTAGCTGTTCTTGTTTTAACAGAATCCAGTAATGCCTGATCTCCAACAGTTAAATATTCTGCTTTGATATATCCGCTGATAGAACCGGATGTGATCTGGTACCATCCATCTTCTGTACCGGTAACAGTTGCTACCGCATTGTTTTTCATAATACCAACGATCTCACTGTCTGTGGTTGCTTCCTTGCGGATATTGATATAACTGTCTGTCTGTGTCACACCAAGATTTGCAGCTGCTGTCTGCTCTGCGGTATCTGCCTGTGCAACAAGAAGTGAAACTCCTGAAGCCGGTGCTGCAGTGGTACTGATTGCTGCTGTATTATCTGTCTCTGCTGCCTGTGCACTTCCTGCTCCCATGGTCAGTACTAAGGTGCTTAATAATAAACAGGCTGCAAATTTTCTATTTCTGGTTCTCATATTGTCCTCCGTATGTTCCATACTATTTTTTATTGTTACTTTTTATCTCAATTATTACAAAATTGTTACATTCAACATGTCCAATTATAACAAATCAGTATCATAGTGTCAATATAAGTTTCCGTTCTCAACGTTCATTTCACTGTTTTTTCACCTTATTTTTACAAATTCAGAACTTATTCGCAGGCAAAAAAAGAACACAGAATTGTAACATTTTCTGTGTTCTTTCTTAATTTGTTTTAATGTGATGCATTTTGCGTATTCTGCGTACCGGACGTGTTAGAATATGTCTGGGCATCCTGTCCACTGCGATTCGGTGTCAACGCATCGATCAACGGCTGTAACAGTCCATGGCTTGTATGAACATCACATACCTTTGTCGGCATTGCATCTTCCCCGGACGCATCTTTTACATAAGTTTTTTTCACCTTGCTGCTTTCCGGGCAATATTCTCCTGCAAGCAATCCGGAATCCTTACAGATCACCGCAGTCTCATGCAGATCACATTTTTCCTCCGGTTCGGTTCCATCCGCAAAATATTCCGTCACGGTCTTGGAGCAGACACCCGGGATTGCAATCTTGCCAGAGGTTGCACACACGGTATATTCCTGCACATCATCCGGCATCTCAAAATCTTTGTATTCCAGTCCTTCGTGAAGTTGTCCCATAATACGGTTCCACAGGATCTTCGGATATTTGGTAGATTCCAGTTCTGAGTAATCGTCATAACCGCCCCATACCACACAGGTGTAATATGGCGTAAAACCTGCAAACCAGGCGTCACGGGCTGCTTCCGTCGTTCCTGCTGTACCGGTTTTTCCGGCAATCGGCATGGTACCAAAATCTGCCAGTTTTCCGGTTCCGTATTTTACAACATCTTCCATGGCTGAGGTCAGCAGATATGCGGTACTGTCCTTGATCACAGTGTGTGTCTTCGGAGTCTTGTCCAGAAGAACATTTCCATCCTGATCCAATATCTTCGTATACAATACCGGTTCCCTATATTTTCCGCCATTCGGAATAACTTCAAAAGCTGCTGCCAGCTCCAGATTGCTGACTGCACCGACACCAAGTGGCAATGATTCCACAATATCGTCCTTTGTCAGCGTAGATATACCAAATTTCTTTACCATCTCATAGCCGGTCTTTGGTGTGATATCTTCCACCGTCTTGATCGCCACTACGTTGACGGAATCCTGAATCGCCTCCCGGATGCTCGTATAGCCACGATACTTGCCATCTGCATTGTGTACGGTCTGACCGGATGAATATGTGATCGGTTCATCCAGTACCGCTGTTGCCAGCGTGTATTTTCCACTGTCCAATGCCGGAGCGTAAGCACTCAGGATCTTAAAGGTAGAACCAGGCTGTCTCGTCACCCCGGAAGCTCTGTTTAACGTCTTACTTGCCGTCTTTTCACCTCTGCCGCCAACCAGGGCCTTCACCTGACCGGTGCTCTGATCGATGATCGTTACCGATGTCTGCGGCTGCACGGTAAATGTCACATTTTCCCCAAGCACGGTTCCCCCAGCACTGATCATGGCTTCCCGGTACTCATCAATCGCATCCTGTGCAGATGATTCACTCTTATAATTCAGATCATAGGTTTCGTACTTCTTCTTATAATAAGAAAGCAGATTCTGCTCACTGTAATGTTCCACAGAACCATCCGTCTTTTGAACGGATAATGCATAGGAAAAAGAAACTTTTTTGGCAATATCAGAATAATTACTGTCATCATTTACCTGATCATCACAAATCTTCTGGATTTTCGGATCCTGTGTCGAATAAATGGTCAGACCACCGCTGTACAGTGCTTTATATGCCTGCGCTTCCGAATAATCTAATTCATCCTGCAGATCCTGTACCACTTCTTCTGTCAGGGAATCTACAAAATAAGATGTGATATTGGTATCACTGCTCTGCCACTTGGTATTGTTATCCTGAATCCGGTCGTATACCGGATCTTCCAGTGCCTCCTGATACTCATTCTCATCAATATACCCCTGCTCTTTCATATTTAAAAGAACTTTCTCACGCCGGGCTGCATTGTCCTCCGGATGAGAAATCGGGTTGTATTTGGACGGATTTTGGGTAATTCCTGCAATTACTGCGCACTCTGACAACGTCAGCTCTGAGACATCTTTTCCAAAATAACGTCTGGATGCTGCCTGCACGCCTAACGTATTCTGTCCCAGATTGATGGTATTCAGATAATTTTCCATGATCCAGTCTTTGGAAACTTTCTTTTCCAGCTGTACTGCCAGGTATTGTTCCTGCAGCTTTCGCTCAATACGCTGTGAGGAGTCCTCTGTCGTCCATCCCTCAAACACATTATTTTTCAACAGCTGCTGTGTGATCGTGCTGGCTCCTTCTGTGAGATGTCCGGTGGTCAGTCCCTTTGCAACTGCCCGGGCTATTCCCCTCAGGTCAATGCCGCTGTGATCATAAAAACGCTCATCTTCGATTGCCACAAATGCATGCTGCAGATCCACCGGAATCTCATCCAATGTCACATAGACTCGATTGGAACCGGTTCCAACAAGCTGCGCGGTCACATTTCCGTCTGCATCCAGAACTGTGGACATATATCCGGAAGGTGTCGCATCAATCTCATTAATATCCGGTGCTTCTGCAATTATTTTTTCCACAAAACGATAGCCCTGATAACCGACATATCCAAGTCCGGAAACAAACAACAGCAGCACGATCAGTAACGTCAGCGAAGAAAGCTTCCTGCGCATGACCGTTCCACGGGAGGTCAGCTCCCATTTCCTGCGCGCAGCATTTTTTCTGCCATAATTCATAGATTCCCTCCATTCAAGAATGCCCTCATCATTCTTGCTGCTCACCGCCACTAAAGACAGGAGCCTTTTCTTATCTAATACAATTCTTCTCTGTTAAACGAAAAGTCAAACAACTATATTGCTTATATTACCATTAATGCGATATACTGTCTACATTAGATGTGGATACCTCGCATCTGGCAAAAATATAAAAACAATATAATTGTAAAAACAACGATCTTTAAAAATCAATTTTTCAAAAAATAAAAATCCTATTGATTTGTAGATCTCTAGATTCGTAATATTGATTTGTAGATTCATATATAGAAAGGAACATCATGAGTTATAAAGTATTATATCAGGCCGGTCAGGATGAAATCGAAGAAAAAAAATCCCGTTTCATCGCACACACGCTCCCGGTCACCTCGGAAGAAGAAGCAGTTGCCTTCTTAAATAAGATAAAAAAGGAATATTGGGATGCACGTCACAACTGTCATGCCTATACCATCGGGAAAAACAATGAATGTACCCGCTGCAGTGATGACGGAGAACCTTCCGGTACTGCCGGTCGTCCGATTCTGGATGTACTGCTCCGGGAAGGGATTCACAACTGCATCGTTGTTGTCACCCGATATTTTGGCGGCACTCTGCTTGGCACCGGTGGACTGGTGCGGGCGTATCAGGCAGCTACTCAGGCAGGACTTGCTGCAAGTACCATCATTGAAAAGCAGTTCGGGCACAAATTACATGTCACTACAGATTATAATGGCATTGGAAAACTGCAATATCTGGTAGCACAGAACCAGATTTTTACACTGGATACCCAATATGCCGATAATGTTACCCTTGATCTGATGGTTCCTGAGGAAAAATTCAAGGATTTTTGTGTTCAGATCACGGAAGCAACCAGTGGACGCGCTATCATGGATTCCGAAGATTTAGAGGAATTCGGTATTGTTGACGGTGAAATCATTTTTTAATTGATATTTTTCTTTCATTTTACATTTATTTTTAAAATGTCAGATTATTATCAAAAATAAGTTAAAAATTCAAACGCAGTTTTTTCAAAAAAGGGGTTGCAATCCTTGGAAACTTGCCCTATAATAACACTTGTCGACAGGACATGAGGCAAACACCTCAAAACAAAGCATTCGGCAACAAGTAATGGCCCATCGCCAAATGGTAAGGCAACGGACTCTGACTCCGTCATTTCAAGGTTCGAATCCTTGTGGGCCAGTTATCAGAAAGCACCATGTAAATGGTGCTTTTTTATTTAGCAGGAAATTTCATATAATTTCCTGGCATTTCTTTTTTTAACAAAACTGCGGTCGATCCGCTATCCTGTATTTTTAAGGAGGACGATTTTCATGTATCAGTTTAAAAGCCGCGTCAGATTCAGTGAGGTAGACAGTCACCTCAATATGACACTGCCATCCATTATCAACTATTTTCAGGATTGCAGTACTTTCCACTCCGATTCTATCGGACAGGGTATCGAAGTCATGATGGAACAGGGATATGCCTGGATTCTTTCTTCCTGGCAGATCATCATCAACCGTTATCCAAGATTTGGTGAAGAAATCACGATCAGTACCTGGGCACACGGCTGGAAAGCTTTTTTCGGATACCGTAATTTCAAAATGGAGGATGCAGAGGGCAATATTCTGGCTTATTCCAACACAAACTGGATCTACATGAATATCAAAACCGGTCGCCCGGAACGGATTCCAAAGGAAGTCAGCGACCTTTATGCCTGCGAACCGGCAATTCCTATGGAAGAAGCATCCCGCAAAATTGCCCCTGTCACAGAGGGCATTAGCCTTAGCCCGATTCAGGTGCACAAATACGACATTGATTCCAACAATCATGTCAACAATGAGCGCTATGTGCCAATGGCTATGGAATGTCTGCCGGATGGTTTTATCATCCGTCAGCTTCGGGTAGAATATCGTAATTCCGCCGTATACGGCGATACGATTTATCCATTCTATCATCAGGAAGGTGATACCCTGAAAGTGTCCCTGAATGATGCGGATGGCATACCTTATGCCATTGTAGAATTTCAAAGCTGACATATATGCAGAATATATATATGTCATATTTAAAACATCTTTCTATATGATATAAGTAATGCAACGTACGTATAGAAATAAAATAAGAAATAACATATAATTATCAAAATATTTTACGCCACCAGAAAGGACGGATACACAACATGAAATTAGGAGAAAAACAGACACTTACCGTAGTAAAACAGGTAGACTTCGGCGTTTACCTTGCAGAGCAGCAGGATGACGAAACCCGCGTACTGCTCCCGGCAAAACAGGTTCCGGAAGGAACAAAGCTGCACGACAAACTGGAAGTCTTCTTATATAAAGACTCCAAGGATCGTCTGATTGCCACTACAAATGAGCCAAAACTGACACTGGGCGGTTTTGCCGTTCTGAAAGTTGTTCAGGTAACACAGATCGGCGCATTCCTTGACTGGGGACTGGAAAAAGATCTTTTGCTTCCTTTTAAAGAACAGCTTCGTAAGGTCAGAGAAGGCGACGAAGTACTTGTTACTCTTTATATAGATAAAAGTAATCGTCTCTGTGCCACCATGGAAGGTATTTACCATCTGCTCTCCACTGATTCTCCATACAAAAAGGGAGACACGGTAACCGGTCGTGTATACGAATTCAGTGACAACTTCGGTACCTTCGTCGCAGTAGATGACAAATATTCTGCCCGCATCCCGGGATTTGAGAACACTACTGCATTAAAGATCGGTGATATCATCGAAGCAAACGTCACAAACCGCAAACCGGATGGAAAACTGGATCTGACCATTCGCGCAAAAGCTTATGTTCAGATGAACAAAGATGCTGAAGATGTATTAAGAATCATTGATGAGTACGGCGGAGTCCTTCCATTTAATGACAAAGCTTCACCGGAGATTATCAAACGCGAAGCTCACATGAGTAAAAACGCATTTAAGCGTGCCGTAGGACATCTTTACAAAGAACGTCTGATTGAATTTACAGATAAAGGAATCCGACGGGTATAATGAATCCGACGGGTATAATGAATCAATCAAATAACAGACCTGTAGAAAAATACAGTCTGGATCTGTGTAAATTTATCATGGCATTCGCAGTCATTGCAATTCACACGGATCCACTGGTTGACTGCAGCAATACTGCCATGTCCAGAATCGGATACCTGTTTCTGTCCATGGCAGTTCCATTTTTCTTCCTTACCTCCGGATATTTGCTGGCAGCCAAATTGCTGTTCCCATTTTCCAGACAGGAAGACCTTTCAAAAATCAGACGTTATATGACAAAGATCTTAAAAATGTACCTGCTTTGGACACTTTTATATCTCCCAATGGCACTCTGGCATTTTGTTGCCACCGGAAAAACATTGCATCGTGCGATTCAGCTCTACATTCAGGGATTCTTCTTTGTCGGTCAACAGTATAATTCCTGGCCGTTATGGTATCTTCTGTCGACTTTTTATACACTTGGAGTTTTGTATCTGCTGTTAAAATGCAAAGCTCCACCTGTAACATTTTTGCTGGTAAGTGGAATTTCCGCGGTCATCAGTTTTACCATTGACGCACTGATTGCTTCTCCGGACCACTTTCCGACAACTATACAGGCACTTTTACCGATTATACACAATACGGTACAGCACGGACGTATTTTTACCGGTGGAATTTATCTTCCTCTGGGAATGTTGCTTGCCTACCGAAAACTTCCAGCTCTGCTGAACAGAATCCTGCTTCCCGCCGGATGCATTGCCAGCTTTCTGATCCATGTATCTGTTGTCGATGCCTGTCTTCTGGTTATTATTTCCGTCAGCTTTTTTGGTATTGTAGAAAATCTTTCCCTAAAAAAGCACCGTATTTATCATTTTATGCGGCATTCCAGTATGATCCTGTATCTGATCCACATGTATGTCTGGAGCATTTACTATAAGCTGCTGTATAAACATAAGGATCATGGCATTGACGATTTTCTGATCACCTCTGCGCTCAGCTTCGCACTGGCTGCACTTTATATCTTATTAAAAAACAGACGTTTAAAGTTAAAATCAGAACCTTTCACAAAAGTTTCTGCCAAATGAAAAAGAACCGGAATTTGACTTCCGGTTCTTTTTCGATTGATGTATATACTAACTAAGGGGATTAGATAATACCGTTTCTTAAACCTCAAAGATAAGATCGCCGTAAGATGGCATTGGCCATACTTTCTTGTCCACAATAATCTCCAGTTTATCAATCGGCGCACGAAGTTCTGCCATTGCAGTTGTAACTTCATCCCGATAATAAGCTGCACGCTCAGCACCATCTTCCATGGTCAGACCTTTGTCTGTCACTTCTTCCAGTTTTGCCAGCGCCACTTTTGCATCAGATAATAATCCGGATGCTTCCTGAAGCAGTTCTGTCTGTACACTGATATCGCAATCGCAGGCTGCTTTTACCGCATTGATGGATTCTGCCAGAGATGTGATATATTTGATCACTGCCGGAATCAATGTCTTGTTTGTGATATTGATCATCGCTCTTGCTTCAATATTGATCTCTTTTGCATAGATTTCATACTGAATCTCTTCACGGGACTCTAACTCAGCTTTTGTAAATACGCCGAATTTTTCAAACATATTGATTGCTTTATCTGTGGTCAGTGCAGGAATTGCATCAACCATAGATCTGATATTTGGTAAGCCTCTGCGCTCTGCCTCAGCTACCCATGCATCAGAATATCCGTCACCATTGAAGATAATTCTCTGGTGCTCTGTCAGATATTTTTTAATCAGATCATGTGCTTTTTCGTTGACATCTTCTGCTGTTTCCAGTTCATCACAAACTTCCTCAAATGCCTCTGCCACGATGGTATTTAATACAACATTCGGTGCAGAGATAGAATCCTGGGAACCAACCATACGGAACTCGAATTTGTTTCCTGTAAATGCAAACGGTGATGTTCTGTTTCGGTCTGTTGCATCTTTTGCAAGATCCGGCAGAGAAGCTACACCTGTCTGTAATACACCACCTTTTAAGGAGTGTGTAGCAGAACCGGTACTGATCAGCTGAGAAATCACATCGTCAAGCTGCTCGCCGAGGAATACGGAAACAATGGCAGGCGGTGCCTCATTCGCGCCAAGTCTGTGATCATTTCCAACATCTGCTGCAGACCAGCGAAGAAGATCAGCATGATCATCGACTGCTTTTAAGATGCAGGCAAGTACCAGAAGAAACTGAATGTTCTCATGCGGCGTTTTACCAGGCTCTAATAAGTTGATACCATCATCTGTTGTGATAGACCAGTTATCATGTTTACCGGATCCATTGACACCGTCAAATGGTTTCTCATGAAGCAAGCACTGAAGTCCATGCTCGTTTGCTTTCTTTTTCAGTACTTCCATAACCAGATGGTTGTGATCCAGAGCTAGGTTACAGGTCTCATAGATCGGTGCCAGCTCATGCTGTGCCGGAGCAACCTCGTTATGCTGTGTTTTTGCCGGAACACCCAGTTTCCACAGTTCTTCATTAACATCTTTCATAAATGCAGCGATACGTGGACGGATGCTTCCGAAATAATGGTCATCCATTTCCTGTCCTTTTGCCGGCATGGAACCAAATAAGGTACGACCGGTGTAGATCAGGTCTTTTCTTCTTAAATATTTTTCTTTATCTACCAGGAAATACTCCTGCTCGGAACCAACAGATGGAGTAACTTTTTTAGAAGTTGTATTTCCGAATAATTTCAGTAAACGTAATGCCTGTGTGTTGATTGCCTGCATGGAACGAAGCAGTGGTGTCTTCTGATCCAGCGCCTCACCGGTGTAGGAACAGAATGCAGTAGGAATACATAAAGTCACGCCCAGGGCATCTTCACGGATAAATGCCGGGGAAGTGCAATCCCATGCTGTATAACCTCTTGCTTCGAAGGTAGCACGAAGTCCGCCGGATGGGAAGGAAGAAGCATCTGGCTCACCTTTTACAAGTTCCTTGCCAGAGAACTCCATGATCACTTTACCCTCAGAATCTGGAGCAGAAATGAAAGAATCATGTTTCTCAGCAGTCACACCAGTTAATGGCTGGAACCAATGAGTATAATGAGTCGCTCCTCTCTCGATTGCCCAGTCTTTCATGGCATGAGCAACTACATCAGCAATAGAGGGATCCAGTTCTGTACCATCCTCGATGGTCTTTTTCAGTTTTTTGAAAACGCTTTTAGGAAGTCGTTCTCTCATGACGGTTTCATTGAATACGTTTTTACCGAAGATCTCGGCAACATTTACTAATTCACTCATATCCTTCCATCCTCTCATCCTAGATTTCATAACTGACCAGCATTGCACAGCTACGGTTTTCGTAACCAT
>ENA-OWRC01003548-OWRC01003548.1-human-gut-metagenome-genome-assembly--contig:-NODE-3548-length-9847-cov-4.583640_pt1 | contig 9847 bp, 4 predicted proteins | sample MGYA00248268_ERZ651895 | MGnify/ENA primary metagenome ERZ651895 (study PRJEB26924, sample SAMEA4378242) | human gut metagenome | biome: human gut; feature: human-associated habitat; material: faeces...
TGAATCAATGCATAAAATTCTGCTCCATGGTCCTTGCCATTAAAAAACAGATTCCCGTATGGATGTTCCTCGAAATATGTTTTGTCGGTAAACATTCCTACATCTCCAAACATCTTGTGTTTTTCCATATGGTGCCCATAGATCATGGTATTAAAATCGGAAAAATCCGGCTGATTGGCACAGTGCAGAAAAATCGAACTACTTAAGGAATATTTCCCCTCTGCATCTGTGTTCATGTAAGTATCATCATCTTCTGCCTGCAATAACGGATAATTGATGTTGGTGTCATTCACCCGGATCCAGCCGATGATGTCCGGATTGATCTTCTGTAATTCTTTAAAAGATTTTGTATGTTTTTCTGTCGGTATATAAGCTTCATAATTTCTGGCATCTGCCGCCTGATATACCTGGTTTGAATCCCAAAGCATATAGCAGGAGAGGAACATTACCATAAGGATCAATAATAATGCCGTAAAATTTACCAGATGATCGAGCATTCTGACTATGAACTTTGCCGTTTTTTTCATATAAGCTATTCCTGTAAGATCCTTTCCTGTCTGTTAGATTTTGTATCTGTCAGATTTTGCATCTGCTGGATTTTGTATCTTTTATATGTTTGGAATTTCGTAATAGATTCTCCTTGCCTGTCGCAAAATTCCAAGCATACAAATTCCGTTTTTTTTGATAAAAGGGAATGCGATGGAGTTTCGCCGCATTCCCTTTGCTGTTTCTTTTATGCTTTTATGAAATTATTTCTGTACTTTTTTGCGTTTGAAAGCAACGAATCCAAACAGTGCCGCACCGCAAAGAGCGATCATCAGAACGTATGGAAGATTCTTACTGCCATCTACCAGATGCTGTCTACCGGTGAGGAGTGGAATCCGAGCACTCTTTATAAAATCGATATGCCTGTAGCTCTTGTTGAAAAACAAAAGGCAAAAGCTATCAGACAGGCAAAGAAGCTATTACAACGTGAAGGAACACTTCCACCTGATAAGCCATTAGCTTCTTAATCTATTTTTTTAACTCTATAACACTTCAAAAAAGTTGCCTGCCTTAGACAGCTTATTCAAGTGCGCCAATTTATGGCTTGTTTCTACTTTCTTTCACACTATCTCCCTCTTAATAAACTTATTAGAGGCTACCTTTTCGCAGAATACAAGACATACATGACATGTCCAACTCTTGAAAAGCTAGCCTCTTTAATTACTTTTTAATTATTTAATTTTAAGTTTCTTCTTAAACAACTTAATGGCTTTCTTATTTCCTTTAAGTTTAGTCTTCTTAGACTTAATATTTTTCTTTGCTTTCTTGCTAAATGCATTCTTCTTTACAGTCTTAAGTTTGTCACCTTTGAATGTAATCTTCTTAATCTTGTTATCTCCTATAAATGCCTTAGAACTTATTGTCTTAACTGCTTTTCCAATTACTACTGTTTCAAGTTTTGAGCAGTTCTTAAATGCATTTTTTCCGATAACAGTTACCTTGTTACCTATTGTAAGCTTCTCAAGGGCCTTGCAGCCGGCAAACGCATTGTTACCAATTGTTGTTACATTTAATCTATATCCCTTACAATCTGCTCTGTCCGGAATTGTAACTTTCTTTATTTTATTCTTTTTAGCAGCTACTACACCAATAACCTTTGATTGTCCTACTGTTGCAGTATCAATTGATGTAATCTGGTATATTAAATTTCCTGCCGTATATGTCATTCCAACGTATACGCCGTAGCTATTGGTATGGCTGCTGCCTGTTGCGGGGATCGTTGCGGTTTCAAGAACCTTCTTGCAGACGGTGCATTCCTTATGCTTAGCGCCTTCTGCGGTTTCGGTAGCTGCCGTGTCAATGATCCACTCGCTGGTGCTGTGAGCCGCTTCGTCATTTTTGTCGTGGCAACGAGAACATTCATGCCAGTGGTTAGTATCATCAGACTTCCATTCTGTGCCTGCGGTATGTCCGGGAGCCGGAATCTTCACACTGGTTTTATCGGTAATTTCTACCGATCCTGTTGCATCTGCGAACCACTTGTCACAGCCATCGCAGGTGTAGTATGCGGAATTGCCCGCAGTAGTGCAGGTGGCAGCTTTCGCAGCAACCAAAGTCAGATTGTGAGTGTGTTCTTCGTTTTTATTTTTGTAATAATATGTAACAACCGTTCCGTCCGAAACAATAGGCTTATTCAAGCCGTCAACCTTTATAAATTCATAATCATAAAGTGTTTTTGCCGGTGTTAAATCAAGCTTTGTGCCGTATGGCACGGTAAATGTTCCGCCGGCAGTGTTTGGAATTTCAGAGCCGTCCTCAAATTTATACTGAATTGAAACGGTTGTGTAGCGCTGTGTTTCCGTATTGTCGTCTGCAAGCACATTTTCGTTTTCATCGAGCACCTGAAATGCCACGGTATCGCCGCTCTTAAGCTGTGCATCAGACGGAATTTGATAAATAAGCGAGCAACTCTTTAAGCCTGAATTAAAGTCGCTTTTGATGTGATCCAAAGCACCGAGCGGCCAGAAATTTGCCTTATCATTCCAAACAGGAATGTCAAAGGTTTGTACTGTTTGAAGCGGATTCCCCGATGAATCGGTCGCAACGCTTCCGTCGGAGTGCTTAATCCACATTTTGAATTTTAATTGTCGTGCATTTTTATCTGAAATGTTTTGAATAACAGTTCTAAGCTCGATTTTTTTACCGTTCATATTAGTATTAAATCTGCTTTTGCTGTTGCCGCTCAAAAGTCGGTCATTGCGATTATATGTGTAATTATAATATGAACTTGTTTCAAGGTCGGTAAAATCAGACGGCTTTGAATAAGCGCCCGTATATTCCTTAACCTCGGGAGTTGCAACATAAAGGTCTACATCCTTAACAAGCTGAGACATTCGCTTGAAGCCCTGCAAACGGCAAACCTCACAGAATTGATAGTTTGTGTCTCTCATTATGCACTCATAACTTGAAACAAGCATTTTTGAGCCGTAAGCATTGCGGCAAGTATATGTGTTTCTAAAACCTAAAAGCTGTCGCCATTTTATCTTTTCCGGGTCTTCAACCGAGGAAAGATTGAGTGATTTAAGTTCCTTATCGTCAAGCAAATATCCGTTACTGTATTCATCACCGAGACCGAGCAAACCGTGTCCAAACTCGTGTGCAAAAGTTTTTGACGCACGATAACTGTCTGATGGCGAAATGAAATAATGGAAGCCGTATTCACGGTTATTATAAGCACCGCCGAAATCTGATTTTGTGTTTACAACCATAGCGAACTGAGCAATATAATCGTGAACATAATAATAAGGCTCATATTCCGAACCGGACGGAATTGTGTTTGGATCACACTTTTTTTTGATATGAGCATCGTGAATTTTCTCGATAAATTCAGGACCGATACATCTCTCAAAAATATGATTTTTCCACTGACTTCCGTGGAGATTATTAGAAATAACAGGCGAATTATATTTGTCGACTATAACATCAAAGAAGGTGCTTCCACCATTGTCAAAAGTCGATTCGGAAGCTGTGCAAAGAGCGTAAACATTGAATCTGTCGGCATAACTGCGATACGGTTCATATTTCATAGCGTCCTGCCAAAGTCGTTTGACATCATTGATGAATTTGCCCTGCTGACTTTTTGTGTATCCCTCGCCGCAAACGACAACAACCATATTTTCCGTGTCGCTGCGTGTTTTTTGGATGGTATAAACAGGGATGGTAGGATTAGAATATTTTCCGTCATTTGAATACCACGGGCCGAGGGTGAGCTGAATGCTTTGCTCGGTGCTGACATTCCAATCGGGATTTGCGTCCTCGGCAGGTTCCGAAATTGTATAATCATCCTCTTGCTTATTTGGAGCAGAGCCGATATAAGGACTGCTTTGTGAGCCGCTGCCGGAAGTTGTAACAAAATATTCGGAATCGAGATAAAATGCAGGTCTTACGCCCAAATCGGAATACCACGGAGCATAACGACCGACCTGACCCGATGAACTGATATAACGCATATCGTGATTGCAATCGGTAACAGGAGTGCGAAGCCAATAAGGCCAAGCCATACCGTCATTATTATACGCAACATAATAACCTTTGAGATTTTTCCACACGGCATTAGCCTGCTTTACATCAAGAAGAAAAACCTTTTCGGTTGTAGTTTCAAAATATGAACTGTCGTAGTTTGCCACCGCTTCCGAAATATCGGTGTAGTATAACAAATCCGAATTTGCGTCTCCATCAACTATGCCCTTGTTGTATTCGGGATGAGAAACGAGAGAACGCTGGGTAACGGTTTTCATTGCCGCAATTTCAGATTTTGAAAAAGCGTTGAGAAAACCCGCTTTTTCGTTGTACGCTCCCACACCGCTTACATATCCGTCTTTCGGAGGGTTGCCGCAAAGCCAATCGACTTTGCCTTCAGCTGCGGTCGAATTTAACCAAGAACGCATATTGCTGTCTTTCCAATAGTTAGAACCGTAATCATCACGCTTATAGCTTCTGCTGTGTGATTTTGAATTGCTGTTGTCATTTGTTTTGGCATCATATGCAAGGGTGTCAACAATTTTGTCTGCAAGCATAAGCGGTCCGTTATTGTCAATGCTTACACATCGCCAAAGAATTGAGGCATTGTTATACGCGCCCATTTTAACATAGTCGCCAACTTTAATATCGGGCTTTGATGCCGCCTGAATGGTCATCGGCAAAACGGAAATTGCCATGCACAACGCCAAGAATATTGCTGTTATTTTTTTCGTCATTAAGTCACTTCCTTTATAAGCGATATATTTGCTTTTATTATATTGTAAGAAATAATGTGTGTCAACGAAAATTCTGTTAATTCTTTGTCAATTTTGTAGCCGGTACATTTAATATTATACGAAGAAGAAAATCTTATCAAATATGCAAAAAGGCTTCTGCCCAAATACCGCCGTAAAAAGCAGTATTAGGACATAAAAATAGGCTGAAAGTAAAACTTCCAGCCTTGTGGCAGATTATATCAACCTGTCAAGTCACGGTAGTATTTGCTTCGCAAATCTCCACCTTAAAGACTTGACAGAACGATGTTACGGGTTTAATTGCATTATTAACCCGTAATAAGAACATCACCCATTTACAAAATCACAGATTTTGAATGGGTCCCGATAACCTTGTTACTCGCTTTGCTCGTAATAACGATTCTTCGAATCCTTAATTTCTTTTTGTAAAAGAAAAACGAGATACTCGCTTGAGTATCTCGTTCCTCTTTGGCAGAGGTATAAGGATTCGAACCTTAAATGACGGAGTCAGAGTCCGGAGTGTTACCGTTACACTATACCTCTATATTATTCAAAGCGGTGGGTGACTAATACAGCCATATCGCTTAGTGCTGAATAATATTATCACATTTATATAAAAAAGTCAATAGAAAAATTATTCTTTTTCTTTATTTTTGTATTTTTCAAGGAAGTTATGTTTTACTCCGTCTTTTTTAAAAGCAATTACGGTATCAAGATTTACATTTTCAACGCTTTTGAAAATATTGCTTTCAACCTGCGGATTGATTTTGCTCATTTGCTTAATCATATTTTTGATTTCCTGCCTTTTTGACGCATTATCGGGATTGCAGGAGGTGCAGGTATCCGTAAACTTGCAGGCGCATTGAATGAAATGCAAATCGTTATAATCTCTCCAGCGTTTAATCTCGTTTTCACGGATAAGATACATAGGGCGAATAAGCTCCATACCCTCAAAGTTTGTTGAATGAAGTTTAGGCATCATAGTTTGCACCTGACCGCCGTAGAGCATACCCATTAAAATTGTTTCTATAACATCGTCATAATGATGGCCGAGGGCGATTTTATTGCAACCAAGTTTCAGAGCCGCTTCATTTAAAGCGCCTTTTCGCATCTTGGCACAGAGCGCACATGGATTGGATTCCTGACGGATTTCAAAGAGAATCTTGCCGATTTCCGTCGGAACGACCGTGTAGGGCACGTTTAATTCATCACAAAGCTCCTGAACCGGTTTTAAATCAAATGCAGCCGCATCCGATGAAAGCGTCGGCGACAACCGGTTCGAAACCTCCGGAGAAAGCGCCTGAAAGCCCAGATCAACTGTAATAGCACAAAGTTCAAATGGTTCCGGGTAAAACCGGCGAAGCCCCTGTAAAGCATATAAAAGTGTCAAGCTGTCTTTACCGCCAGAAATACCGATAGCTATTTTATCGCCGGATTGAATCAGACGATAGTCATCAACCGCCTGGCGGGTTAAACTTAGAAGACGTTGAAGTTTCATGAGAACATCCTTTCAAATATAATTAATGAATAGTTTAGCAAATATTTTAATTGCATAAGCATACTTATATTTTAAACTATTCGATAAAGTAGGCTTTCACGAATAGTTATATCCATCTTCCTATCATACCATGTTTCCCTTTATTTGTAAATAAATCTTTTTACGAATTATTCAATATCGTATTTCAGCATAAAAACAAACCTAAACACAAAATGGATGGATGCCGCCTTTACCATTTACCAGCAAACACTCCAGCAAAAAACAAAGGCAACATCCATCCAGCTCAAAATCCCTTATGACTAATTCATATTCATTTTATTCTTTATTCACTTCTTAATCCAAAAACGCCCGGTAATACGGCCAGACCGCATGGACCTTTCCGACCGTTACATTGCTTGCACTGCCGGATTCATGTACGCCCAGTATGGTTCCGTCTGCGTTCCAGCCTAAAAACATTACAACGTGCGAATTACCGCCAAGCTGGACAAGCAAATCGCCCGGCTGAAGCTCTGCGCTGTTGATCGCCCGTCCTGTCCGCACAATCTCGTAGGTGCTGGCGGCACCCATTCTATTGCCAAGCGCGGTCCAGTATACCCAGTTGACCCATCCAGAACAGTCAAGCCCTGACAAAATCCGTCCCTTGTAATCCGGGCTTGTCACGCTGGCAAAATGATTGCCGGAAAGTCCTGCTGTACTCGGTTTTCCTCCATAATAATATGGAATCTTGCCAACGGAATTGAGCGCGCATGTGATAACGGCACGCCGCTCCGGTGATAAATCCTCTGGAAGTAAATCCAGGTAAGACGCAATTTCTGCCGGTGTCAGCGGATTCCCGAGTGCAAACTCTGAACTGGCAAGCCCGTACATTTCCTGCCAATCCTGAGCAGCGAGTGTCTGGGCGGCTGTCTGTTTTTCTTCCGTCCAACCCTGCCAGTTCCCGACAGCCTGATTTCCTGTTCCATCGAGTGCAAACAGATTATGCTTCTCTTTCAGACCGGTTGCCTTAACGGTAATGGTCAGATCAACATGTCCCGGGCAATATTTTCCGTTTTCATTTAATGTAACTGCCGCAGCGCTCTCCGCACTGAACGTCGCCTCTGACGGGGACGCAACCGCTTTTGATTCGGCTACCTGCTCCTGTGTGGAAGCCCCCGGTCCCTGTGCCGGTTTGACATAATTATTTGCTGTGGATGCCGCCTCGCTCTCCGTTAACGGCTCTTCTGCCGCTGTCCGACTGTCTCCTGCGCCCCGGGCATCTAAAGCCTCCGAGGATGCCTCTCCTGCTGCACTGCCGCTCTCCACATCGTCATCTGCTGTTTCCTCTGTTGCCGGCTCGTCCGGCAGTTCTGTACAGCCCTCACAGTAATACACATTGCTAATGCTCACGTGGTACTGGTGGCAACTGGTCCAGAGCTGATTGATATAGGTATTGAACAGGTCTGTATTTTTCCAGTCAAGGCTGTATGTATATACATTTGCCATGGACAAAATATCGGTCGCATTGGATGCGAGGGACGCCGGCTTTCCGTCTCCGTCGCATATCTGGAAACGGATATTTTTCCAAGTTGGAACTACCCAGCTCGCCGGGTCCTGCGCATTATGCTCTGGATTGGAGGGATCATAGCTGCCGAGTACCTGTGCAGCTGGCAGCCCCATTTTCTGGAAAGCCGTAAGCGGTGTCGTCTGGATCCACCCGTAGATCTCCGATATCCACTGTGCATCCCGCGTTCCAAGCGCTTCGTACATCTTCGCGCCCCAGTTATCTTCTGTCCCCATACTCCGGAATCGTTTTGCAAGTTTATACCATGGAAGAGACTCAAATGCCGCCAATGGATCAGACAGATCAACAGCGCTCTCTTCCGTCCGGAGCGCCATCAGGTTATACTCCGTTTCCGACGGAACATATTCTTCCGAGTCTGCTCCCAGACCATTTAAAAATCGGGATGCCATGTGAATCGGGTGTACCATTTTCTTCATCAGACGGTCGCAGAAGGATTCGTCTGTATCATTTTGTGTCTCCTGGTCTAAAATTCCATCTGCAATCACAACTTTATCAGCAGGCACATCGACTGATAAATCCACCTCCGGGCGCACTGCTTCGGCAATCCCGCACAATAAAATACCCGATGCCGCCATGAGCGCCGTTCGGATTATATAAGAATGTCTTTCTTTCATCATCATTTTCTTCATGTATCTACATTCAAAATCTTAAGTAACTATTTTGTTTTTATACCCCAACGCAATCTCATCTTCAAAACATCCAGGCGCAAAAAACCGATGCGTCCTTTCTGATTCTTCACCAGAAATTCAAACACACCGGTTTTAATTATACTTTTATGCGTTCTCGTTTATCTTAAGAAATTCTTGTTTCTTTTTGGCGAATTCCTTAATAATTTCTACGGCACCGTCGATGCCTACGACACTGCTGTTGATGCAGAGGTTATAGCTCTTGGAGCTGCCCCAGCGTTTGCTGGAATAATAGTTATAATAACCAGAACGCTGCTTATCGGTCTTGATCATCACATCTTTTGCCTTATCGCGGGTAATATTGTGACGTTTCATCAATTCCTGAATCTTCACTTCCTCATCTGCACAGATGAAAACAGACACTACGTTCGGATAATCTGCCAGCGCATAGTCCGCACACCGTCCTACAATGACACAGGATTCTTCATCTGCCAGTTTCTTGATCGTGTCAAACTGTGCCAGGAAAATCTTGTGGTTGATCGGCATATCCATATAAGCCGATGTATTATAACCCATCGAATAGGTGTCCATTACCAGTGAATATAAGAAGCTGTTGGTTGGTTTCTCATCATGCGTCTTAAAAAGCTCTTCACAGAGACCGCTGTTCTTCGCTGCCAGTGCAAGAAGCTCTTTATCATAGCACTTGATTCCCAATGATTCCGCCAGTTTTCGTCCAATCGCTCTTCCGGAGCTGCCGCATTCGCGACCGATTGTAATTACTAAATTTTTTTTCATGTCTCCCTCAACTCCTTTCAAGTTCTGCCTTTATTATAACACAAGCTATCTGAAAAGTCATCATTTTTTCGGAATAAAAGGTATTTCTTAGCGACACAGAAATAAACTATCTGAAAAGAATGTGTATACGAATCAGAACGATCTTACTATTCACGTCACTTTTACTTTCCAGCTTTTTTCCGCAGCTTCTCCAGAAGTTCTTCAAAATACGCTGGCAGCGGCGCAGAAAACTCCACATACTCCCCGGTCCGCGGATGGATAAAGCCTAAGACTCCCGCATGCAGGGTCTGCCCTTCCAGTGAAAATGGCTGCCGCGCCGGACCGTACACCTCATCGCCCAGAAGCGGATGACCGATGCTTGCCATATGGACGCGGATCTGGTGTGTGCGTCCCGTCTCCAGGCGGCATTCGATAAATGTATACGCCCCGAAGCGTTCCAGTACGCGGTAATGCGTGATCGCATCGCGCCCCTGTTTGGAGTGGATGCTCATTTTCTTGCGATCCGTCGGATGACGCCCGATCGGTGCATGGACAGTACCCTCATCCTCGCGCAGATTGCCAAATACGATGGCATAATACACGCGGGTGATCGAATGCACCTTGAGCT
>ENA-OWRC01003561-OWRC01003561.1-human-gut-metagenome-genome-assembly--contig:-NODE-3561-length-9816-cov-16.547178_pt1 | contig 9816 bp, 7 predicted proteins | sample MGYA00248268_ERZ651895 | MGnify/ENA primary metagenome ERZ651895 (study PRJEB26924, sample SAMEA4378242) | human gut metagenome | biome: human gut; feature: human-associated habitat; material: faeces...
AATAATGTTGGAAGTGACACCGTAGTGGTGTCACCCCAACATTTATTATAGAACCCTTATTTAGCCTTGTTTATGTTAATATGCTATAGAGTTATGAATACTTATAGATGATAAAAGCCTATAGTACGAAAATCGTACTATAGGCTTCTGCCGTATCTAATATATTATCTTCTGTATCCGCCGCATCCTCTAGTATTAGAGTTTGAACCGCAATAGTTTTGGCTATTATTATTGCATGGTGCATAGTTAGCATTGTTATTGCAGTTGTATTGTGTGTTAGTATTGCAATTGTACTGAGAATTATTGCATACATAATCATAAGCAAATCCTGTGGACACTACAGCAGTCACGGCTAAAGCAGTCATGATGAGTATACGTTTAGTAAATTTCATAGTAATCACCTCCTAGTTTCTATACTTACATTATACTACTATAAGTCAAACGAAATATGATATTCTATACATATATACTATTTGAGAGAGTTTATGTGAAAGGAAGCATTATTATGATGAAACGTGTATTGATGGCTACGATTTGCTTAAGTTGTGTTGCATTGGGTGGTCATGCAATTGATATTAATATACCTGGCGCAGATCCAACTGTATCAAAGGATGCGTATCAGAATTATCGCAAGACTGATGCGGATGCGCAACAGATGGAACGGGATGTTGAAAAGGATATAAAAACATATATGCCCAAAGAAGTGGTAGGTAATGGTGAATTTGATTTAAATGATATCATTTATTCTAATCGTGAGTTGAACCATGCATTAGATTTTTCTTCATCCGTATTTATATTGAAAGAGGATGGGGCCAATGTAAAATTCACTATGCCATACTCGAGTCGATATGGTAATACTGAGAAGATTGCAGATGGTACACCTGCTTTCAGAAATGCAATGATTATGAGTCCCGACGGTGTGATGGCCTATGAATTACGTCATCAACCAACAGGAAATAATTGGGAAGATAGTAAGATTCCTTATAGCAAATTAACTGTTGATGATATGAAAGCTATCGCAGAGAAAACAGCCGGCGTATTTCGTGGTGATGATCATTCATTATATGCTGGTAAATTTACGTATCCTACGGTTGAAAAAGCAACATGGGATGTAACGTATGCTAAGGATGCACCAATGGTAGGAAGCCTTAATTTTACGATGAGAAATACACCGACAATTTCGTACCATGTGGGTTATAATTTTATGCCTAGAAAACAGTTTAGTGTGTTAAAAGCGCAAGGTGTTGATAAGGCTAAAGACATAATAATGTCCCCGTTGGTTAACTATGTATTACCATCCATTGAACCAGCGAAGGATATACTTTCAAAAAGTAAAGCATTAAGAATTAATGATTTTACATTCTTAACGCTAAAAACAAGTAAAATGATACGGGAAGATAAGAATGATTCGTACATGTATGTATACGATAGCGATCAGTATAGAGAAGGTATCATGGTGATGCCAGTTGAGGCTGAAGATATACAACATCCAGAGAAGATTTTCCCGAAAGCTGTACGCAGTATTATTCTAACTGACAAGTATTCGATGCATCAACCAATCCAATTTGCTACCGTATGGAATGATGCTATGCCATCAATATATATGCAAATTAAGCGCCCTAAAACAACGATATATATGTTAATATCCCATGATAAACAATATGTGTACAATCACTTTATTATGACCTATAATACGAATTCTTTGGTCGAAAAAGACTTGCGAGATATTGTGCAATATGTAGACACTAATAACAATAAGGATTATTATAATACATTCCAAAGTGGGCTTGGGGCCAAGATGCCAAAAGATATGGCGACGGTTGATATTAAGAATGCGAAATAATAGATAATGTAAGGAAAGCTAAAAATACCTTGTGAAGTAACTCTCACCATCGGTTAGATTTTTTCATGTAACTATAGGCTCTCTGTTGTGAGGGATATACCTCGCGATAGAGAGCTTTTTGTGTGTGATGAAAGTTAAAAAAGAGCTTTATTTTTCTAGAAAATATCTTTATTTCTTATGCTAAAAGGCGTATACTATAGATAATAATATAGAACATATATTTGTGTTTAAAGAGAGGAGGAAGATGTATGAGTGATGATGTAAAGATGTTTGAAGGTAGTCAAATTCGTTCTGTGTGGGATAATGAAAGGGAAGAGTGGTATTTTAGTATAGTGGATGTTGTAGGTTCTCTGACTGAAAGCAATAATCCGCGTGATTATTGGTATCGAGTGAAAAAACGTATGTCAGATGAGGAACGAAGTGAACTGTCGACAATTTGTCGACAGTTAAAATTGAAAGCGTCAGATGGTAAAATGCGATTAACAGATGTTGCCGATATGCAAGGTATTTTCCGTATCATACAATCTGTTCCTTCGCCTAAGGCAGAACCTTTTAAAATGTGGTTGGCTGAAGTTGGTAAAGAGCGTATTGATGAGATAATTGACCCAGAGCTAACTATAGATAGGGCTTTAGAATCATATGCTCGTAAGGGATATAGCCGAGAATGGATTAACCAACGATTACAGGCCATTCAGGTTCGTAAAGAATTAACCGATACTTGGCAAGATCATGGGGTTAAAACGGGCAATGAATATGCTATCTTAACGAATGAAATCTCTAAAGCTTGGTCTGGAATGACGACTAGAGAATATAAAGACTTTAAAGGGCTAAAAAAAGAGAATCTACGAGATAACATGTCTACTACAGAACTTATCTTAAATATGTTAGCTGAAACGGCTACAAAGGATATTGCGGAGGCAACTAATCCTCAAGGATTAGACGAGAATAAACAGGTTGCTCAAGATGGTGGTTCTATTGCGGGTGATGCACGTAAATCTATTGAAGCTAGAACGGGTAAACCTGTTATTACATCTAAAAATGCTATTGATTTAGGACGACTAATTAGTGATGTGGTGAAACATGATAGATGAACGACTTGAACGAATGAAACGAAAACATAATTGTAGAGTGCATTTTGATGCAGATTCTTTTCAAATATCTGATTGCACAGTAGCGCCAGTACACGATATACCTGATGTAATATATGAAAATCAGGAGTTTGATTTTTATGTTGAGTCTACCTATGATGTATATCTGCTCCGAATCATACATAGCCAAGATTGTGTTGTAAGTATTTATCCTGCAAAAGTGGATAGCATTATATATATCGTGAGTTCTATACCTGTTTCTAAAGATAGTATCAAAGAAAATATTCAAAAGATTTTACATGCGTTGGAGGCATATGGATTTCCAAAATTGAAGAATCCTAAAAGTAGTATTACATTTTGTATATATTGATGGAGTGGAGTGTTAAGAAATTTAATATTAGAATCAAATTAAAAATGAGCCAGTATTACTCTGATTGAAGTGTGATACTGGCTCATTTTTCGATATATTAAATTTTATGAGGATTTATCTCTGTTATATCAATATCAGAGCTAGGTATATCTGCTACTAATTGATCTGATTTAGATAATGTTGATTGCTCGTAGGTATAACTTAATTGATGGTTGTATATTAATTTAAAATAATCAGACAATCCTTTATTTGTACAGTAGATATAACAACCTTTTTGACCTCGTGTCATTAATGTACGATATGTATTTTTCACAATTTCATTGGCAATACGATGTGCTTCAGTGGGATTTTCTTTTAAAAGTTTCTTGATACCTTTTATAGATTGATCTGTTTTTGCACGTTTGGTAATGTCTACGACAAGTTTACCATCTTCATAACGTAAATCATCACCTATGATGACACCGACATATTCAAATTCGAGACCTTGAGTAGTATGAATACATCCTGCTTCATTAATGGAGTCAGGATCAATGGCGTAAGTATCAGAGTTACCTAGGTTCCAACTAATTCCGAAATTGTACTCTGGTATTTGAATATCTTTAATTAATGATGTAGTTCGACCTTCTTTTGGCCAATCCCAACAATAACCAGCTAAGATACGAGATTTGTTATTTATGTTATTTTTAGTTTTTATAGCGTTATACATATCATGAGGATTATCAAAAATTTTGAAGTCATAATCACCTTCAAATCCATCATAGTTTGCAGTTTCTGCTATTTTTAGAGCATTATCAAGCCAAGCTAAATACCCATCTGAACCATTACAACGAAATTGAGATTCTAATGCCCCTTCATAGATTAAAGCATTTTGTTTTTTACCAAAGTATCGTATTTTATCGATTGTACCGGCATCACTAAAGGTAACACGTTGATTTCTGTCGATAAAAAATACGCTAAAAATAGAGGCGTTGATAATTTCTTTGATTTGATCTTCACCTTGGTTTTGGAACATCCCCGATTTTTCACGCAACCTATGTGCTTCATCTACTATTGCGATTTGAAGCTCATTCTTTTTACGTGTATGAAAGGTTCCACTACTTTGGAATAAGGCCTTTATTTCAGATTTTGTATATCCTTGTTGTAACATGGCACTATATACATTTCGTGGCGCTGCATTTGCCGTAATATATTGAGCCATATAGCCTTTATGGATACATTCAGCTAACAGGTTAATGGCAACTACACTTTTACCAGTGCCAGGACCGCCACGTACTATATATACAGTTTTCTGATTATTCTTAATGGCCTCCAAAGCTGCTTTTTTTATTTGTTCAAACTCTACCTTTTGGTCATCGATTAGAACAAATTCTTTATTGCCTTTTAACATATTTAAAATAGAATCTTGAAGGGATTTTGACGGTCTTAACTTACCATGTTCAATAGATTCCATAATGTTAGTAGTGTCTGGCTTTGGAATATAGGTTTTGATAAAGTTACGTAAGCCGTCCATTTGTCCCAATGTGAACATAGGAGAGATATCTAAAATATTGCTATAGATTGGATCACGGAGTTCAGGTGAGATACTTTCATCAAAGTTATGTAAAAAAGCACATGGATGTAGTTCAATAGGGCGAGTTTGTACATCTTCATTGAAATTTTCAATAAGGCTACAGTATGACCAAGCCTGATATGATGGGTGCGTTACTTCATGGATTCCACCACCAAGATAGGTAGATACAATATTATCTTTATCTGTTACTTTGAAAGCTTCACCCCATTGTTTAAGCTCAACAATGACTACATGCTCTTTATTCTGTTGATCTAGTCCAGTAATAATAAAGTCAACCCGTTTTTGTGTATTTGGAACAATATATTCGATGGCAACACCAGCTAAGTCAGGTATAGCAAAGTCACGCATAACATTAGCCATATAAGATAATGAAGCTTGCCATGAATGAATTTCAGATTCGCCAACACGGCGATATTTTTCTGTTAATGTTTGATGCAGTTTTTTTACCAAGACACCTTGCTCGAAATCTTGGATAAAAGATTGCTTTGTGGAAGAGTAGATAATCATATATTTATCCTAATTAAAAATGAAGGAATTTTCATGAAAATTGTTGAATAATAAAATTATATCACATTCGTATTGTATAAGGAGTTTATAATGAAAAGTTTAGATGAACTTTATTTGACTTGTCGTGATGAAATTTCTAAAAAGTATATTTTAGAAGCTATTAAGTGCTATAAAGGAGGAGCATTTCGCTCTTGTATAGTAGCAACATGGATTGCTTTAACATATGATTTTATTGGTAAATTACATGAGCTGTCAATGGATGATGAGAATGCAAAAGCTTTATTTAACAAAATAGAAGATTATAGGATTAAAAATAATATAAACGGGACATTAGAGTTTGAACGAACATTACTGGATACAATGAAGGATGACTATTCGTTATTGTCTCCTGTTGAATATAATGATTTAAAAAGATTAAATGAAGATCGAAATCTATGTGCACATCCATCACTTATTGATGAGATTACTCCTTTTCAGGCAACTCCTGAAATTGCTAGATATCATTTAAGAAATGTTATTGAATATGTTTTATCAAAGCCGCCTGTACAGGGGAAAGCTGCATTAGAACGAGTTAAACGAACGCTAGATTCTATATATTATCCTGAAGATGAAGTTGGAATAGAGGTATTTTTGAATGATAGTCCTTTAGGTCGTGCGAAAGATAACTTGAAAATTCAGTTTGTAAACTTCTTGGTATCAAATATAGTGAGTGAGAATATTGAGACAAAAATAAAAAAAAGATGTTTAAAAACTTTATCTGTATTTATTAATATGAATTACCAATTAGTTAAAAGTAAGCTCTTTAAAAAAATGGCAAGAATACCTACAGATATAAAGGTAGAACAAATGTATTTTTACTGTGTGATATTGCTTAAAGTTCCTGAATTACTTGAATATACTTCCGAGTCAGATATTATTCGAATGAAGCAATATATACAATCGGATGCGCCTATACATAGTTTAAAACATTTTTATAGACAAGATGTTTTTAAAGTTGCTATAGAAGAGAGAATAGAACATTTAGATAATGAGGACTTAGTGAGGTTTTTAGTATCTGAACCAATTAATAAATTTTTAGATAAATTAATACATCACTTCAGTGATTCTAATAGTTTTGATGCTGCGGCATATCGATTTTCCTCTTATATTCTTCCGTTAAGTAGTCATTTTAGCAAAGTGCAAATAAGTCAGATTATTCAGGCAATTATTGATAACTATCAGATTAATCATTCTTTTGCAATGGATGAATATTATTTAGAGTTTTGTGAAAAAATAAATCATGAGGCTATTGATGTTGCAGTTTGGAAGGTATTTATAGAGAAAAATATTTTACCTAAATATGCTTATGACGCTATAGTAAGTAAAATACCAGAGCTAAAAAACAAGGACGATTAAAATTATAATGTTATCTTAATTTGTTATTATAAAGAATAGCGAGAGATAAAATGATAGAGTATTTAGAATTACCTACTAATCGTTTTAGTATAAATAGAATTGATATTTTGAAGTCAAATAACTTTATATTTGGCAAAAATGGAACAGGAAAATCTTCTATAGCGACATGTATAGAAGAGCAATATAGTGAAAAATATGATGTTCGTATCTTTCAAGGCTATGAACGAATTATTGCGGAACAAGGGCAATTTAACTCAATAGCTTTAGGAACCGAAAATGTTGCATTACAACCTAAAATAGAAGAGGCTGAAGCTGTTGTAAGTAGATTACAAGCAGAATTGGGGAGTGCGGATAGTGGACTATATAAAGCTTTAAATGATCAGTATACAAAGGTAAAGGAAATTAAGGCTGATTTAGATAGATTTTTTTCAAATAGTGCTCGAAAATTAAAATATGAAAATCAAAAATTAGTTGGTATTACTTATAATAAAAATGGTTTTGTAAGAGATATTGACTTAAGAAAAAAAGCATCTGATGAAGAAAGAAACAATGCAGCAACTAATATCAATCAGGATATGGTTGTAACAGGTGAAATGGTTGAATACACTTGTGAATCTTTAGAATCCTACATAGAATCTGTAAATCAAATATTAGCAGTAGATATTATGGAACCTATATCACTCAAATTTGATAGTGACATAGAACGTATTTGGGTACAAAGCGGTATATCATTACATGACAATAGAAATACTTGTTTGTTTTGTGGAGCTGATTTGATACCTGAAAGAAAAGAATTATTAAGAGTTTATTTTAATGACACTGTAAATAAAACTAATCAAGGGATTGTATATTTACTTCATGAACTTGAGAGGTTAAGGAACGCAGTAAAAAATATGATTAATATTGACAAGTGTTGTTTTCTCCTTATGTTTCATTCACAGATCAAAGATTTGAACTTACAACTAAGTCAAATTAGAGATAGAAAACTTAGTATTTTAGAAGCAATAGAAGTAAAATTAAAAGAGAAACAAAATAATATTTTTTTGATAGTTGATCCAATTGAGATTTATGATGATAATAATGATTTTGAGAATTTTTTTGAATCGTATAAAGCGTTATATACTAAAAACTACCATGCAAATAATGAGATAGAAAACATTAAGAGGAATGCACGTGACATTTTGCTTGCTGATTTAGTATTTCAAATATGTGATTCATATGGCTATTCAAGTAAGAATGAAGAGCTGATCTCAGCAGAGACTGAGTGGTCTCGACAGAATGAATATATTCAAGAGAAAGAAAGGGCTTTAGAAGAAGCAAAAGAAAATGTTAAATCTTTAAAACAACAAACGGTAGACGAGACTATAGCAGCTGATACTATTAATAGATTACTAGCAGGTTTAGGAAACAAATCTTTTACTCTAGTAAAAGCTGAAGCAGAAAATCAGAATGGTAGTTATATAGTTCATGACTATAATGGAGTTGTTCGCGATATTAAATCACTTAGCACTGGTGAAAAAAATATAGTGGCATTTTTGTGGTTTATAAGCAATTTAGAAAATCTTGTATTAGCTGAACCAAAACCTCAAGTAGTTGTTTTTGATGACCCGATGAATAGTAATGATGATACAACTCAATACCTTATTATTTCTGAATTACAAAAGTTATTTAGAGCTAATAATGGGAAACAACTTTTTCTTTTAACCCATAATGTACATTTTTATTTGAATATTCGTTACAATTATTGGAAAAATAATCTATCTAAAAAATGTACTTATCACTTAATAAAGAATGGTACACATACGGATATCAAATTAATTTCAAACGAACTACAGGATTTTAAAACCGCATATGATGCTTTGTGGCGTGAACTTAAGTGGTTATTTGATAATGATGAGGCAAAACCAGAGTATTTATTAAATCCAATACGACGTATAATAGAAACATTTGAGAAATTTAATTGTATTGATAATATGTGTAGAAACTTTCGTGAAGCTGAAAAGCTTTTCGATGTAAATTCTCATTCAATAGATGATCTAGAGGCAGAGTTAAATGGCAAGGATAAAATTGCAATTATTAATATTTTAAAAGATATATTTACAGATAATCATGCATCTGAGCATTTTGATAGTCATTGGGAATGAAATTTCTTGAAAATGTTATTAACATAATTTACTTTAAAACGACTTGATAGTTATCAGGTCGTTTTCTTTTTAATTGACTTTCATGAAATCTCTTTATTCAACCTGTATAATACTTTCATTAGTCTAATGAGAGGGTAGATATAGATGAGAGATACTGTAAAACAAATTATAAATTACTGGTATACACTTGAATGTTTGCAACCGAAAGAGATTCCTAAGTATAAAGCAATTCCAAAGAAGTATGTAAATGAGCTTGTATTTACTACTGAAAATGATAGAACTACTATTTATCAACAGTCAGTAATTAATCCTTTTTGGAAAAATTCACATGTTTCTACGTATGTAGTACCGTTACCAAATTATTCTTATAATTATTCTATTTTTGATGAGATTAAAAGTTTTAAGAATAAAAAGGACTATGTGTTAGATGACGAACATGCGGTTCTATTAAGTGTAGTCAAAGGGACTGAGGTACTAGAAGCTTTTATTGATAAATTAGAAATTGAGCATCCTGAAAAACCATATCTAGGGAATGTGTATAGTGCATCATTTGTTGCCGATGCAGATGGATATTATAAAGAGGGTAGTCTTCAAATTGCTCCCTTTATTTGGGTGATTTATCAAATGATGTGTCAGCCTGATGTAGAATTTAAAGATATTAAACTCGGTGGCTGGGATGAGGTTGTTAAATTAATCGAAGATAGTTTTAATCTTCCTGAGGAAAAAGTATCCCTTGATAGGGCTGCACGTGAGATCAATGCGTATATACAAGAGAATATTTTGAAGCCTATGGGTGTTACTATGTTTCGTGCTGGTGATATTTATGGCTACTGTGGAGTTACGACAGAGGAGATTCAGCTTGTTAAGGCTGAGACAATGCCTATTAATGATTTAAAATC
>ENA-OWRC01003562-OWRC01003562.1-human-gut-metagenome-genome-assembly--contig:-NODE-3562-length-9815-cov-10.474180_pt1 | contig 9815 bp, 6 predicted proteins | sample MGYA00248268_ERZ651895 | MGnify/ENA primary metagenome ERZ651895 (study PRJEB26924, sample SAMEA4378242) | human gut metagenome | biome: human gut; feature: human-associated habitat; material: faeces...
CTTCCAGCTCGGAAACTCTCTGCTTTGCGGTGGCAAGGCGTGTCCGCTGTTTCTTGACCTCTGCCGTCTGCTGGCTGGACTGCGCTTCCTGCACCACACGGACAAACTCGGCTCGGTCATGCTTCGCATACTCGGCAATGGCTTTCAGCATTTCAGAGACAAGGGACAGTACCACATCTTCATTGATACGGTGCTGTGTCGTGCAGAGCTTTCCAACTGGGACTTTGCTGTATTGGGAACAGGTATATTGAGAAATACGCTTGCCGTTGTTGGTACGGTGGACATACATCTTGCCGCCGCAATCGGCACAATAAAGCAAGCCTGTGAGGGGAGCTGCTTCGCCCCAGCCGTCCGGGTAGCGTCTGACATTCCCACGGATTTTCTGCACAAGGTCAAAGGTCTGCTGGGCGCGGCCATCACCCTCCACGCCATCTATAATCTGCTCATCGCCTATGGCGGCGCGGCGCAATATATCGCCTATGCCCTGCCGGTGGCGGTGGGAAGGTTGTCTGCTTTCCGCTTATCGCAGAGGAAATAACCGAATATCTACTCCCTGAGAGCTGCTTTTTGGCGGCTCTCAAATTTTTTGAAAAATTTTTCGTTTTGGGTGAGAGTTTTTTCGATTTTTTGTACCTATATAAGTGAAAGGGTTTTTATCACAATTCCAGACAAACCGGAAAGGGGGGCAAACGATATGTACGATACCTGCAAGACGGGTCGCACTCGTCAAGCAGCGGGTGCGGGAAAACACCCGCCGGAGGCAGCGGCGCGAGGCAATAAGCCTCTCCGCTTTCTGCCTGATGTTATTCACGGCACTTGCCGGGGCGGCGGACGCACTTATAGTGCGGGGACAGACCGCCGCATGGGGCGTGTTCGGCACGAGGCTGCTGCGGGAGGACGCAGGCGGCTATGTGCTGGTGGCCGTCGTCTCCTTTGCCGCGGCGGCGGCGATCACCGCGCTGTGCATTCGGCTCAGAAACAGGAAAAATCAGAAAAAAGGCGGGACAAACAAGCCCGCCCGATACGAACAGGAGGAGAAAAGCCAATGAAGAAACGAATACTCAGCATACTGCTCGTCTGCTGCATGGTGCTGACGCTGCTGCCGGCGACCGCGTTTGCGGCGGAGGTAGAGACCGGCGCACGTGCATCGAACCCGGGCGGTCTGTGCGAACACCACCCGGAGCATGACGAGGCCTGCGGCTATACCGAAGGGACAGCGGAAATTCCCTGTTCCCATGAACACACGGAGGAATGTCATAGTCTAATAACCCGGTGCGTCCATGCGCATACGGCGGAATGCTACACGGCGGAAAGCGTGTCGGAGAATGCCGACGGCTTATCGGAGGCAGAGAACGCAGCACCGACGGAATGCGTTCACGCGTGCACCGAGGAAAGCGGCTGTATCCTTCAAACATCAGACTGCAAGCACGCGCATGACAAGGATTGCGGCTATGCACCGGCTTCCATGGGGAAGCCCTGCACCTATTTATGTGAGATTTGCGATTCCAAGGACGGAAAAACGCCAATGCCTCTGCTCGGGGCAGCCCGTCCCGCTGCCACCCAATACACCTATACGCTGCATTACGATGCCAACGGCGGCAGCGGCGCGCCGCCAAGTCAGAGCGTGGACAGTTCGGAATTTCATGTATGGGTTCCCATATCAGAAATAATTCCAACCCGTGACGGATATACCTTCATGGGTTGGGCGAATTCTCGGACTGGTAAGCCGATATATGGCGGAAACGGCGGTTATACCAGTTGCCTGGTAGTACATGGGTATGATATGAGCACAACCATCTATGCCATATGGGAGGTGCACAATCATAGCTGGGGCGAATGGACCTCCAACGGCAACGGAACGCACACACGCACCTGCATCACGGACAGCAGCCACACCGAAACAGGCAACTGCTCCGGCGGCAAGGCCACCAGCACGGAGAAGGCCATTTGCGAAACCTGTCATACGGCCTACGGAGAACTTTTGCAGCTCACCAAAACGGTCATCACCACCCCGCCCACGCTGCCCTCTAAGGGGTACGTCGGCGAGTGGTACCTTGATGGAGATCTCAAAGGCGGCGAAGCAAAGGCCCAGGGGACGGACATCGTTGTTCCCGGCTCGTTCCGCTTCAAGCACAATTGGGGCGGCGTAGTAGACCCGGGCGAAAACCGCATGGAAATCCTCTTTACCCCCGACGATACGGAGACATACGCCACGGCGGAATGTATCGTCACCGTGACGGGGCTTAAGTACACGATCACAAGTGTCATAGAGAAAGTCATCAACAACATGCCGTTGGGTACGACGTTTGAGGATCTGTGGCTTCCTTTCGACGTCGATGTAAAAACCAACACCGGCGATATCTTCTATTCCATCCCCGTGACATGGGACGGCTCCTCCTATGACCCGAACAAATATGGCGAGCAAATCATTACCGGCCAGCTGGATGTTGAAGGGAGCTTCTACGAGAATGAGCTGGAGCCGACAAGCACGGTCAAGGCCATTGCCAGAATCACGCTCATTGGCGACGAGCCCATTGTGCCAACGCTGGATCCGCCCACCTACTCCAGGCAGATATACAGCGGCGATTTTTGCCAGCTCGCCTTTTCCGACGAGTATCTTTCCGGCGGAAAAGCCACGGCAGATGGCGAAACGGTTCCCGGCGTGTTCACTCTGAACGAGGAGCAGGAATTATACGGCTACTGGCGGAGAGATGGCGGGCTTGTTCAGGTGGGACCGCTAGCGCTCAAGGTCACCTTCACACCCGATGACCTGCAGAAGTACACCACGGCGGAATGTACCGTCAACGTGGACGTCATTCCCCGCAAATTCAGGCAAGCCAATACATCGTATATTGACAATAAAAAGATTGGAACAGCCTTTGAGGATCTCGGTCTGCCGAACGCGTTCTATTTCTTCGCGGAGGCCGATGAACCAAACCACGAGGGAAGCGGGCTGAACGGCAATGTGCCCGGCATCATCAAGTGGGACGATTCAAACTACGACCCCAATTCTTATGAGGAGCAGACCATCTACGGCGAGGTCAACCGCGCCGAATTTGAGAAGTATTACATCGTACCCGAGGGCGCCGACCTCAGAGGAGTAATCAAGGTCACGCTGCAGGCAGACCCGGCCGAGACGGAGATAACGCAGCCGCCCGTATTCCGGTGGAGGAACGGCGATTTTGCGCAGCCCGACAATACCATGTTCGTCGACAGGAGCTTCCAGATGGGAGCCACAGGCGGGGAAACCGCCGATCTTGTGGACGGCGTGGCAAGGGTCAAGGGAACGGATACCGTCGTCCCCGGCACGTTCTCCTTCAAGGAGGGTACGCCCAGATGGTTTGACGAGCTGGGCGAGAACGTTGTGACGGTGGTATTCACGCCGACTGACCAGCACGGCTACAGGACGGCGGAGACAACGATCAAGGTCAACGTCATCAAAAATACCTTCAAGCGTTGCGAGGAGCCGGATCCCATTACGGAGAAAAAACTCGGCACGACCTTTGCAGGGCTTAACCTGCCAGAAATTGTGGTCGTCGAGGCCATCGACGGTCTCAGGGTTGGCATGGAGGTTTCGTGGGATGAATCGTCCTATGATGCGCAGTCCACGGCTTGGCAGACCATCCCCGGCACGCTGGTATTCGACGCTAACGACGAGCACAGGTATCAGCAGCCCGACCCTGCGGTAACGGCCGCGATCCGGGTGAAGCTCCTCGGTTCGGAGGATGCGCCGGCGATTACTACCACGACGCTGCCCGGCGGCGCGGTCGGCACGCCGTACCACCATCAGCTTCATGCAAATGGGGGAGGCTTCATTCTGTGGGAGCTTTTCAGCGGCGAGCTGCCCAAGGGTCTGACGCTGAAACAAACCACCGGCGAGATCAGCGGCACGCCCACTGCGGAAGGAACCGCCCAATTTACCGTTCGAGCTCTCAACAGCGTGGGCAACGATAAGAAGGAGCTGTCTATTACGATAACCAACGCCCCCGCCGCCGAGCACACCATCACCGTCACCACAGCGGGCGGCGGAACGGCTTCTGCAAGCTCCACCTCGGCGACAGCCGGAACAGAAATCACCCTGACTGCCACGCCAAACACCGGCTATCACTTCAAGGAGTGGCAGGTCGAATCTCTGGCAGGACTTGTAATCACCAACAACAAGTTCACCATGCCGGACAGCAATGTGGCGATCAAAGCTATCTTCGAGGAGGATTCACCTTTTGCACCCACCAAGCATACCGTCACCGTGAAAACGGACGGCAACGGAATAGCTTTCGCATCTCCCTTATTGGCCGTGGCTGGTACGGAGATCACCCTGACCGCCATGCCCAAAGAGGGCTACCACTTCAAGGAGTGGCAAGTCATCAGTGGCGGCGTGGCCATCGAGAACAATAAGTTTCTCATGCCGGACAGCAATGTGGAGGTCAATGCTGTCTTCGAGAAGGACGCGCCGCCTGCACCCACCGATCCCGGCAAGCCCAGCATCAGCGTCACCGGAGCCTACACCTACAATGGCTCCGAGCATACCGCAACCGTGAGCGGTTATAATCCCGCCACAATGGACATCGCAGGCAACACCGCCACAGACGCAGGCGATTACACCGTTCGCGTCACATCCAAGACCGGCAGATGGGCGGACGGCAGCACTGGGGCCGTGACCGCAGCGTGGAGCATCGGCAAAGCCACGCAGGAAGCGCCTAACGGCTTGATCGGTGTCGCGCCCACTACCGAGGGCGGCAGCGACGGCAAGATCACCGGCGTGGATGCAACGATGGAATACCGTGCGGAGAGCGAGACTATCTATACCACCTGCACCGGTATCGAGATTGAAAACCTGCCTGCCGGCAATTATTTCGTCCGCTATGCGGAGGATCACAACCACTTTGCCAGCCCCGATGCGGAGGTCACAGTGGGTGAGGGTACGCCGCTTGCGGATTGTACGATCACCTTCAACGCAAGCGGCGGCAGCGGCAGCATGGATTCCGTGACCGTCAATGCAGGGACAATTTACATCCTGCCCGCCTGCGGCTTCACTGCTCCCGCCGATCAGGAGTTCAAGGCTTGGGAAATCGGCGGCACGGAGTACAAGGTGGGAGATTCCTACACCGTGCTCGTGGATACCGAAATCAAGGCGCTGTGGGAAAACAGCGTTATTACCCCCACCACCTACACCGTCACCGTCAGTAATGACGGAAACGGCACGGCTTCCGCCTCTCATGCAAAGGCTGCGGCCGGCACGGAAATCACCCTGACCGCTACGCCCAACACCGGCTACCACTTCAAGGAGTGGGAGGTCATCAACGGCGGCGTGACCATCAAAGACGACAAGTTCCTCATGCCGAACGACAACGTGGAGATCAAAGCAATTTTTGAGAAGGACGCATCTCCTGCTCCCACCGAGTTCACCATCACCGTGAAAACGGACGGAAACGGCACAGCTTCCGCCTCTTATGCAAAAGCTATTGTCGGCACAGAGATCATCCTGACCGCTACGCCCAACACCGGCTACCACTTTAAGGAGTGGCAGGTCATCAACGGCGGCGTGACCATCAAAGACGACAAGTTCCTCATGCCGGACACCAATGTGGAGATCAAGGCCATCTTCGAGAAGGACGCACCTCCTGCGCCCACCGAGTTCATCGTCACCTTTGACGGCAACGGTGGTACGCCCTCTGTCGGCAGCATGACCACCACCGATCGGAAGCTGACCTCTCTGCCCAGCGCCTCCCGAAGCGGCAGTTACAGCTTCTACGGCTGGTACACCGAAAAGAGCGGCGGAACAAAGATCACGACGGATACCGTATTCCATGCAAATGCCACCGTCTACGCCCACTGGACCTACACCGGCGGCGGTAGCGGCGGCTACAATCCACCCGTCACCTACTACACGCTGCGCTTTGAAACAGGCGGCGGCAGTGATATTCCCAGCGTGCAGGGAACGTACAATACCTACATTGACCTGACAAAGTACGTCCCGACCTGGCGTGGACATGCCTTTATCGGCTGGTACAGCGAACGCAGCCTGACGAACAAGGTTTCCGGTGTTTATCTGACGAAGGATATGACCGTGTATGCAGGCTGGCGCGTGGACGAAAATCCGGGCACAGACGTGAATCCCTTTACCGATATTTCTGAAAAGGACTGGTTCTACGGCGATGTGATGTTCGTCTACGAAAACGGATTGATGCTCGGTACGAGCAAGACCCTGTTCAGTCCGCATGGGACGGTGATGCGCGGCATGATGGCGACCATTCTCTGGCGCATGGAGGGCAGCCCCGTACCGAAGGGCAAAAACAGCTTTACCGATGTGGAGGCCGGAAAGTGGTACGCTGACGCGATCACATGGACGGCGGAGAACGGCATTTTCGCGTGCTACGGCAAAGACAAGTTTGGCCCGGACGATCCCATCACCCGCGAACAGCTTGCAGCCATCTTCTACCGCTACGCAGACTACAAGGGCTACGATCTGACCGTCAAGGGATATCTGGACAAGTTCAAGGACGCGGACAAGATCACGGATTACGCAAAGACGGCGATGCAATGGGCGGTCGGCAGCGGCCTTGTGAAGGGAAAATCCGGCAATCTGCTTGACCCGCAGGGCACGGCGACCCGCGCTGAGATCGCCGCCATGCTCCACCGCTTCATTGAGAAGTATAAGCTGGTGCAGGGCAAGGCTCCCGGCGGTCTGATGGGCTGGATCGACCCGAAGCGGCTGCAAATCATCGAAAAGTAAACAGGCTCACCTTTAGGGGCGCGGGCAAATAGCCCCGCGCCCCTTTTCGGTTTCATTCGTCAGGAAAGGCGGTTGCTCTTTTGAACAACCGCCTTTCGCCATTTCTATCCGATTTGAGCAGAAAGGAAATCAGTCTATGACAAAAGAGTACGGGAAGTGTCGCTGTTGCGGCTTGCCGCCGCACTTCTTCGCCGTGGGCTGCCGCTCCCCGCCGCTCTCCATTTGGATTCGACCGCAACACCGAACAAAAACATCCAAAGAGCCGGTCGCCTCTTATAAGGAGGTCAGGATCGGCAAGACCCTCTATCGCGTGACAAGCGTGTTTTCCGGCGAAAAGGACCTTGGCAGGACGCTGGAGCAGCTTGCAGTGCGCCGCGCCATGACAGAGCTGGACGCTCCCGCGACCGCGCAGCCCTGTCACGCATCGTAACTGTACTCTTACAGCACCAGCCATACATACAAAAAGGTCTTTTTTATAATTAAACACACACTAATTCATCTGACATTTCTCTACGAGCGTATCATAAATTCTCTTTGTTTCTGATTCATCTGCGCCATTTACCACCAATATTTTTCCGCCTATATCCATAACTACATATGAGTGGCAGGATGCATGGGTGTAGCGGATATAATCTCCATAAATATCATTTCTGAAATTTCCCATACCATACTTCAGGTTTCCCATACCATTTGTTCTGCGATCATTCCCATTTTGAAATAAATTTTCTTTGTATGAGATACTGTCAATCTGCTCATAATCCACTGTATAATCACTCCATCCCTGTGCCTCAACAGTAAAATCATTATCATGGAAACTGATATCAATACCACCCCAGAACAAAGTCCATATAGTAAATATTACGACAAAAACTGATACGATTACATATATCACGATTGTCTTCTTGTTATACTGGATTTTTAATTTTTCTCCGGCTGCCATTTTTTTCTTATAAAAAAGATAAGAATAAAGAATGCTGACAATTGCAGCAGCCATAATGCTCACAATATACAAAACCAAAGCAGCAATGCTTTCTCCAAAAAGGCCGCAAAGCATACATAGGACACCTGATGCCACCCATAATTTTCCACTAAATCTATGAGTTGCACTCCAGTTTTCTTCATCCTGCAATGTCCATACAACCCTGATTCCTATGGTGTTATTCTGTTTCACCTTTGGCAAATAATTTCCTATGATCATAAACAGTAATCCTGTTCCAAAGTAAATTACTGCCATAAACAGATTCTCACTATCCGCATCCATACTGATCAGTCTTGCCATACCATTATAGATTAATGCGGTAACAGGTATTATCCATATGACCATCTCTATAACCTTGCTGCTCTGCTGTCTGTTCCTGTTGTCATAAAAGATGATTGTCACCAGTATACAATCTGTCACTACAAAAAACACGTTTATCCATATGCTCTGCGCCATCGTAAAACCCACCAAAATTCCTGCAAGCATTACCAGTACAGAACAGATCAATGTACCTTTATATTTTTTAATCATTTCCTTCATGATCCGATACCCCCTTTAAATCTGTGATCCACAACATAACATCTTCCAATACAGAAGTATTTAGTTCATAATAAATAAATTTTCCTTCCCTTCTGCTCCTGATCAGCTCAGCATCCTTTAATATTGCCAGATGTCTGGATATGGACGCCCCCGTCACCGAAAAATGTTCACATATCTCTCCTGCTGAAAGCCGTCCGCCCTTTAACAAATTTAAAATCTCACGTCGTATTGGATCTGCCAGTGCTTTCAGTGTATCCTGTAATCCCAATAGTTCATCACAGCCTTTCATTTAACATTTAACCTAATTGTTAAATATAATATAGTATAAGAACCTTCATATGTCAAGTACAGTCTCCTACTGCTTATTACTTTTGCAGCCTTCGCGTTACTGTTCATACATCACTATCCCGAGACATACAAGCCAAAATCCCATTGCCGCAGGCAATCTGGAATGAAATTTGGGCTACGTTACTGTGAACGGAGTGAACAGTGTATATTCCGACCAATGAGCCGGAATTTGCAGATCACCATAGTCTTGTCATCGACCTTTTTGATTTTCTATTTTCTCACCTTCTTTTTACATCCATTACCCCAAAAGGGTAAAAAAATAGCCATCTGAATGGTTAGTCCAAATGGCTTATGTGATAATCCTTACTGGATTATTTATTCTTTTCTTTTAGTTTTAAGATATATTCTTCTTCTGCCTGTTCTAATCGTTTCTGAATAGCTTCCTCCGATGGCAACTGCGATTTTATTTCTTGTAAGCGTATATTATCGTAAGTTGCGACTCCCATAGGTGTCTCTATTCCCTGAAAAGCCCACTGAACCTCTGTCTGATCCTTATCTTTACATATCAGAAGACCAATTATTGGATTATCGGATCCTGATTTCATTAACTCATTGACCGCATTTACATAAAAGTTAAGTTTTCCTGCAAACTCTGGTTCGAATGATACTGCTTTAAGTTCAACAACTACATAACAGCGAAGCTTAATATGATAAAAGAGCATATCTATTTTTCTTGTTTTACCAGCGACAATAATCTCTTTCTGTCTTCCTATAAAGGCAAATCCTGATCCAAGTTCTAGCAAGAAGCGTGTAATATTCTGCTCTAATGCATCTTCCAACTCTTCCTCATCACGCCCTATGGAAAGTAATACAAAGTTGAAATCATAAGTATCTTTTACGATTTCCTGTGCAAGTTTTCCTTGTATGGCAGGAAGTTTTTCCGCAAAATTAGTAAGTGCATTACCTGATGATTGGTATAAATTTGCTTTTATACAACCAACAAGTGTACTCCTGCTCCAGCTTTCTTCTATTGTTTTTCTCACATAAAATAAAGCTTCTTCTATTGTTTTACATTTTGTTACTATTTCCACATGATGTCTCCATGGTACAAATCCGAAGATTGCAGGAAATTCTATTTCTGCACCAGCTTGGTGCAGTTTTTGATTTTCACTAATTTCTGCACCAACCTGTTGCAGTTTTAAGCTGTTTAAATCGATACTGTTGTGAATTATATCCTCACATGACTGAAGTCACGTGCTTCCAGACGCTTTAGGC
>ENA-OWRC01003571-OWRC01003571.1-human-gut-metagenome-genome-assembly--contig:-NODE-3571-length-9786-cov-2.658925_pt1 | contig 9786 bp, 9 predicted proteins | sample MGYA00248268_ERZ651895 | MGnify/ENA primary metagenome ERZ651895 (study PRJEB26924, sample SAMEA4378242) | human gut metagenome | biome: human gut; feature: human-associated habitat; material: faeces...
CCTACGGATCTGACACCGATGGAACGCCGGGATCATGATGATTTTAAAACCTATTTCAATCTTATCTGGAAGGAGCTGCACCATGAAACGTCCTGAAACCACGCAGGAAACCTTCCTGTATCAACAACAGCAATACAAACGAAAAATACACTTTTTACGCATTTTTATTTTTGTACTGTTTCTCGTTCTCTGGGAGCTGGCAGCAGATCTGTCCTGGATCAATGACTTTATTTTCAGTTCCCCGAAACGTCTTGTCACCTGTTTGATTCAAATGCTGATGGAAGGAACCATCTGGCAGCATGTCAGCATCACACTGTTGGAAACCATGATCAGTTTTGTGCTGGTCATTCTTTTTACCATTCTGATTGCAGTTTTGCTCTGGGCAAAAAAATCGGTCTCCGATGTGTCGGAACCATATATGGTTGTGCTGAACAGTCTGCCAAAATCTGCCCTTGCACCACTGCTGATCGTATGGTTAGGTGGCAATTATAAAACCATCATCGTCACTGGAATGTCTGTAGCAATTTTTGGTTCGATTTTAAGTCTTTATCAGGGATTTTTAACCGTTGATCCCAATCAGATGAAACTGATTGAGACATTGGGCGGAAACCGGCAAGCTGTTTTAACAAAAGTCGTATTTCCGTCCAACATTCCAAATCTGTTTTCCATTATGAAAGTGGATATCGGACTTTGTCTGGTCGGTGTTGTCATCGGTGAATTTATCTCTTCCCGTCGCGGTTTGGGATATATGATCATTTATGGCAGTCAGATCATGAAACTGGACTGGGTAATTCTCGGGATTGTGATACTCTGTCTGATTGCTATGGGATTGTACCAGCTGATTGTGTGGTTGGAGAAATGGTATCTGAAGAAGATGTAGTTTAAACTATCTCAAAATCGCTATATTGGCAAACGTGAAAACGCTGTATCCAGATACTGTTCCGGATACAGCGTTTTACTGTCTTTTACTGTTCTTTACTGTTGTGCCGGACTAACTGTCAGTTTTTTATTTCATGATTTCCTGTCCATCAAGTGTCACCGAAACAATGTCATCAACATTGATAAAATCCGGGAATCTCATCAACCAGTCGCTCTGATTATTATCATTATCCATCATAATAGATCCACTAAAGATTTTTGTGACGCCCTCTTCTTCTGCATAGTATGCCTGTTCTTCTTTCTCCATGGTATGCTCCCCGTCTTTCATCCATGCAGAATCTGGCTTCTGATAACGATAGATCATGCCGTCTTTCATGGTAACCTCCACTTTTGAAAATGGAAGCGGTTCCAAAGAATCTGTTGACACATCATCTGTAGCATCCGTGTTCCAGCAAATTTTCAGATAGCCGCCAGTAATCTGAACCGTATCACATGCCGTATTTTTTTCTACATTCAGATCAACCACTTTGATATCTCCGGTTGGCTCCAGTTTAAATGTACCAAGCACGCCTGTCTTATTATTTCCACGAATCACCAGCTGATCGGATGCATTTTTTCTTCCATTCATATCAGTAATAATCGCATAATAATGGAACGTGTGACCGTTTTCTATCATAATCGCATCATTCCCTGTATTGGCAGAAGAACCAGAATCAACACCAAAATCTCCTACTATCATTGATCTTAAAATTTCATCATCTGTATCTTCACCTTTTGCTCTGTAAGCATCCATTTCGTCCTTGGTATAGAAATCAGAACCATCGATTGTAGAAAACGTCACATTCGATATGATAATGCCTTTTTCCTTATCATAAAAATAAGAATCCAATGTAACCCGCACATTTCCATCCGTCAAGCTCTGATCACTTTCTACAAAACCATCTGCGACCTGATAAACAGCTTCCATAGAAGCATGCTGAAACATCATTGCAAAAAAGTGAATTGGATCTGTTCCTGTCTGTGCATAACAGATTCCGGTTCCTGCTCCTCCTGCCAACACCAGGCAGATAATAGCTGCTGCTACCTGTGACGTAATTTTTTTCTTTTTACGCAATCGTTTGACCTTCGCATTTGATACTAATTCCATACCGATACGATCATCTAATGTGATATTTGAAAATGCTTTTTCATAGGATTCATGATTCAGTTTCATAGGATACTCCTTTCTCTGTCAGCGATCTGCGGATTTTCTCTCTTCCGCGCTGAAGCTGTGTCTGTACGGCAGATTCCTTTCTCTGAAGAATCTCTGCGATTTCCCGCACAGAATATTCTTCATAATAATATAGGTGAATCGGTAACCGGTATTTTTCCGGAAGCGCCAGCACCGCCTGACGAAGCAGTTCATATTCCGGTTTTTCGGAAACTTTTTCCGGCGTCATATAATCCTCATACTGCACACGCTCTTTATTCCATTTCAGCTTCAACACATTTTTACATGCATTGATCGTTACCCGAATAAACCATGCTTTTTCATGATATTCGTCCGAAAAATCCGGTGCTTTCTGCATAAATTTTTCAAATACATCCTGAAAAACATCCTCTGCCTGCGTCACGCTTTTGCAATACGAATATGCCAGCTTGAAAACAGTGTCCTTATACTTCTGGTAACATTCCAGTACACGATTCTCATTTATTTCTTTCATCTGCACTCCCCACTTACTTCTGTTTATCTGTTTGTTCCAGAGATATCTCTTTCACTAATAAAACAATCGCGCACACTGAAATATCACAAAAATTGGAAAAGCTGGCGAAAAATTCACCAGCTATCACAAGATCCTATTTTGGATATATCACATTTCCTTTTCATATCGATACACGCCCCATGATTGCCCTGCCATATGACCACTCAGCAGCCATTTTTTATATGCCCGCTCCAATCCGGTATTCTCTGGCAGATTTTCAAAATCATTCTGCTCCGCGCCATAATAAATCCGCCACAGATCATTATTGTTTTCTCTGGTACGATACACGTCATAATCTGACAAAAATCTGCGAATGTTGGACTGTTCCGGTAAAATTTCTTTATTTGCCGGGAACAATAACCATGATTCACATACAAACACCAACGGATGCTCCATAAATTCTGTACGATAAAACTCAGCAGCTTTTTCATAGGATTTTTGAACTTCTGTGTAATCCAATTTTTCACAAGATGGAATGTGCACATTTATCACCGGACTGTCTTTATGTAATATCAGACCATCTTTCTCATACTCGTCATCAAATTTAATCAATTCAAATTGAAGCCTTCCCAGTGCAAAACGTTTTAACTGGAACCACCATGGAAACCAATGCATCACAAACGTTCCCCAAATGTCATACATTTGATGACACTCCAACAACTTCCAGTGCATATCTGCCATAGAATCATGAAAAATCTCCCTGCTGATTCCCCGCTTCTGATAAAGTTCCCATGTTCGTCTGCTGATTCCGATCATAAATAATAAATCAAAAGTATATTTCGAAATACCTTCTTCTCCATCAAAATCTTCTAATATTTTCTGAAGTAACACATAATCCAAATCAGGATTTTCCCAGTATTTTTGTTCCCATTCAGTAAACACATGATACAAATGTTCATTTTTGATAATCAATTCTAATGAATTTGAAAGTAATTCTACCGCTTCCGCTGGGAATTCATGTTCTTTTGAGAATGCTATTAAATTTTCCTGCCAATCGTGACAGATTTCAGTTTTGTCTGTTTTGTAATTGTTCATTATACCCTCTTACTCTTTCAGACTCATCCTCCGAAACCGTTTTCAACTTCTCTTTTTTCGGTTCTTTCAGGAATTTTTTAATTGCAAAAATAATCGCCATACCGACAATGGTCAGCAGATTTTCCACCGAGCTTGTTTCAAGTACCACCATATGACGGACAATGACAAACATTACAACTTCCAGAACGGTATCCACATCCGGTTTGCAAAGCATCTTGAAAAACTCAATACCGATCAGAACGTTTAACACATATCCTAAAAAATCCAAAAAAGCATGTGCAGATTCGCGGTTCTGCACAAATTCCATAAACGGTTTCCACAGGGAAATAACCGCCACGATTACTGCAATAATAATGATAATATTGACTGCCAGCTCCAGAAGCTCACTTGCCCGGTCAATCATTCTTCTGATTTTTGATCCCATAGTTTCACGCATCCTTACTGCTGATTTTTATGCTGATTAAATACCACGTCACCGGATTCCTCAAAAATCTCGATCAGGTTTCCTGTATTGTCACGGATAAACACGCCATAGGTGTCATCTACTTCCGCTACCATAGCGATCTCCACGCTCATCGCTTCCAGTTCTTCCTTCGCTTTTCTTCCGTCCGGAACACCAAAAGACATATGTTTGTTTCCGTGTGTCATCAGATCTCTGTTCGGTACTCTGCGGTCCTCTGGCAATGGATTTGCTCCAGGAGCCTCAAATACCTCCAGCAAAAATCCTACACCCTGTAAATGCGCTACTTTGATTCCTGCTCCCGGAATTTCAGATCGATTGACTACGGTAAATCCAAATACGTCTGAATACCACTGAATCGTCTCCTCAATATCTGCAACACTGATCGCACAGTGATTGATTCCATTAATTTTTACTGCCATTTTTTGCTTCCTCCCTCTTTATAAATCCCTGTCCTGCATCACTTACTGTTTTCAGTATATAGAAAAACACAAGTCCGCGCAAGTACCATTCATACCGGAATCTATCAAACAAAAAATCCCGGTTGAAAAACCGGGATTTTCACAAGCTTCGAAAGGGACTCGAACCCTCGACCCACGCATTACGAATGCGTTGCTCTACCAACTGAGCCATCGAAGCATGCACAAAGAATTATATTAGATTTTCAATTTCATTGCAAGCCTTTTTTCATATTTTTATAAACTTTTTGAGAATTTTTTTGAGAAATTCTGTTCTTCTGTCACACTTCATGCCATTTCGAATTTTTTCTAATTTTTCAAAAAATCCCATTTTTGTACAAATGTGCCAATCGACTTTTTCCCGTAGTTACGCAGTTTCTGCCATTTTAGGGAATTTTTAACGGTCTGTGGACACCCTGTATTTTGGCAGATATGCCATCTTGCCTTTTAGAAAAAGCTGTGTTATCTTTAGCCCACAGTAAACATCTGATCGTCTTTTCTTTTTCAACTTAATATGCAATATAACACTTTTCAGACAGTCATCATGGAGCGTTTGGAGCACGATATTCCCGATCCAAAACGCATCTCGATCCAGCAGGTTTCCAAAAATAATGGCATTGTCCTTGACGGACTTACGATTATGGAAAACGACTGTAATATTTCACCGACACTTTATCTGAATTATTACTATGATTCTTATAACCACGGCATCAGTTTTAATGATGTTTATCAGTCCCTGCTCAGCGATTATCACCGACATAAGCCTTCCCAAAAGATTGATCCGTCTTTTTTCACGGATTTTGACAATATCCGGGACAAAATTGCCATGAAGCTGATCCATTATGAGCGAAACAAAGAACTTTTGGAAAAGGTTCCTCATATCCGTTTTCTGGATTTGGCAATTGTATTTTATTGTCTGATCTCCATGGATTTTACGACCGGCAATGCAACAATCCTGATCCATCATTCCCATTTAAAGAACTGGAATATCACAACGACAGAATTGTTTCAGATCGCCAAAGACAATACTCAGAAGATTTTGCCGGAAAAACTGTATGATATGAATGATGTCATTTATGAATTATCCGGACGGCTCACGCATCCTGATCCAACCGTGTCCAGACCATCTCCCTATCCAATGTTCGTACTCACAAACGAAACGAACCTGTTTGGTGCTACATGTCTGCTCTACAAAGATCTGTTAAAGCATTTTTCTGAAGAATCACAGACTGATTTCTATATTCTCCCAAGCAGTATCCATGAGGTCATCTTGTTCCGACGCTGGAGAATGACTGCTACGGAGAACTGTCTGATATGGTGCGCGAAGTGAATGATTCTCAACTTATGGACGATGAAATTCTCTCCACACATGCTTACTACTACTCCCGCCGCAAGAACGAAATAACGATGTAATCTATGATCCATCTTTCCATTTTATAACATCATAGTTGTAAGTGGATTTTCCAACTCACATAATCATAATATACACAATCCGGCGGAACAGGAAAATTCAAGAATCCATTAACATTCTTGTTGCAGGATACGCCTCATGCAACGCATGACATATTTTTCTGCGTATTTTTATAAGCTTTCATTTCCTGACTCCGCCGAATGTGTAAAAAATTCATTTACAGCAGAATATTGCAAAAATTACTTTTTGCTGGTTTTCTGCGTTGTTGTTTTCTTTGCAGATGATGTTGTTCCTGTTTTTGTTGTCTTTGCAGACTGTTTTTTTGATGCAGAAGTTTTCTTTTTGCCAGTCTGCTTTTCTGCTGCTTCTTTCTCAGCAGTTTTCAGTGTGGCTTCCTGCTCTGTCTCCTTTGAAGCAGCTTTCTGTGCAACTTTTTTCTCTCCCTCTTTTGATGCAGCTTTCTGTGCAGCTTCTTTCTCTGCCTCTTTTAATGCAGCTTCCTCTTCTGCTTTTTTGAGTGCAGCTTCACGCTCTGCCAGTTCAGCTTCCATCATTAATTTTACACGAAGTTCTGCCTCCAGACGTTTCTGCTCACGTTCTTCATACTCCTGCTGCCATTTGTGATCGCGCTGACGGTCTTCTTCACTCCGTTTATAAAGTCCCTCATAGATTTCAGCATACTTGCTTGCAGAAGCACTCCAGGAATAATCCATTGCCATGCCACGCTTGATGATTTCTTCCCACTCTTTTGGATAACCAAAATAGATTTTTGCGGCATAACGGATCATATACAGCATTTCATGTGCATTATAATTATGGAAACTGAATCCATTTCCGGTATGTTCAAACTCATTATATGCCTCTACGGTATCTTTCAGACCGCCGGTTTCACGAACCATCGGTACTGTTCCGTAACGCATGCTCATCAGCTGACTGAGTCCGCACGGTTCAAACAGTGACGGCATCAGAAATGCATCGCAACCTGCATAAATACAGTGTGCAAAATCTTCTGAATAGCAGATATTTGCAGAAACCCGTCCCGGATATTTCTGTGCAAAATAGCGGAACATATCTTCATATCGCTGCTCTCCGGTTCCAAGTACTATGATCTGGATACGCTCGTCCCCAAGGATCTCATCCATCATGTAATCCACCAGATCAAAGCCCTTCTGATCTGTCAGACGTGAAACCATTCCGATCAGGAATTTATCATTTGTCTGCTCCAGACCGACCTCTTTTTGCAGCGCAAGTTTGTTTGCTTTCTTATAAGAAGTAACATTTCCTTTGTAATGCTGTGCGATCGCCGGATCTGTCTTCGGATCAAAAACTTTGTAATCCAGTCCGTTTACAATACCAGAGAGTACAAAAGATTTTGCCCGCATCAGTCCATCCAGTCCCTCGCCGCCTTCGGTAGACTGAATCTCCTTGGCATAAGTCTCACTGACGGTTGTAATATAATCAGAATACACAACACCGCCTTTTAACAGATTGGCATTTCCATAACTTTCCAGCTTGTCCATGGTAAAGTAAGAACTGTCCAGTCCGGTCACATCGCGGATGGCATCCACATACCAGCGTCCCTGAAACTTCATATTATGAATGGTGTATACTGTACGCATGTAGCGGTAAAACTCATTCTGTCGAAACTGTGCCTCTAAAAATACCGGGATCAGACCGGTCTGCCAGTCGTGACAATGAATAATATCCGGCTGGAAACCGATTTCCGGCAGGATCGTCAGTACTGCCTTGGAAAAATATCCGAATTTCTCCGCATCCTGATAAATCTGACCGTATGGTGCAGGTCCTGCAAAATAATACTCATTATCAATAAAATAAAAAGTAACGCCGTCCTCCTGCAGTTCATACACACCCGCATACTGTGTACGCCAGTTTAACTGAACCTGACATTCTGTAACAAGTTTCATTTTTTCGGTATACTTCGTGTCCATACACATGTATTTTGGAACCACGACACGCACATCATACTCTTTCTTTGGAAAATATTTTGGCAAAGATCCTACGACATCAGCAAGACCGCCGGTTTTGATAAACGGTACCGCCTCTGATGATGCAAATAATATTTTTTTCATCCTGTTCCCCCAATCCTCATTGTAGGTCATATTTTAAAAACATTATAGCACACTTACCGGACCTCACCAACCAATTTTATCGGTTTTTCCCGTTTCCGTCTCTTTTTAACTGTTTTCCAGACGAATTTTGTCAGCGATCAATGCAATAAACTCTGAATTTGTCGGTTTTCCTTTGCCATTGTTGATCGTATATCCAAACAGCGCATCAATGGTATCCATTTTTCCACGGCTCCAGGACACTTCAATGGCGTGTCGAATCGCACGCTCCACTCTGCTGGCTGTGGTCTGATATTTCTTAGCGATTGTTGGATACAAAATCTTTGTAATGGAATTTAACATTTCGATATCATTTACAGACATAATGATCGCGTCGCGTAAATACTGATATCCTTTTATATGTGCTGGAATGCCGATCTCATGAATCATATCCGTAACCAGGCTTTCCAGATTTCGTTTCATCAGTTGTTCCTGACTTTCATAAGGAACTGCTTTTCGTATCTGAAAACTTTTCCGCTTCTCACGATGTTTGATCATTTTTATTCTGTTTACGACCACATCTTTCGCGAAAGGTTTCATTATGTAGTAAGATGCTCCCATCTGAAACGCATCTTCTGTGATACCCTCTTTTCCGATCGCGCTTATCATGATAAACTCAGGGCTCTTTTTGATGGTTTTATCTCTTTTGATCTTGTCCATAACAGCAAGCCCGTCCATTTCTGGCATAATGATATCCAATAATACCACATCCGGCTGTTTTGTTTTTATCATCTGATATGCTTCTTCTTCATTCCGCGCAGTTCCAACCACTCGCAATTCTTCATCCTGTGCCACAATATCTGACAGCAGACTTACAATCAGTTCATTATCATCTGCAATTCCGACATTTAGCTTTTCCATACTTACCTCCTAATGATATTTTTTGCGAACAAATACATTATAAAGATTAGATACGACATTTTTTTGTCGAGAATTGTCAATACAAGACAGATTCCAAATCATCTTATATAATATAATTATATATGTTACTATAGGAATAATTTCTTTGCAATTTTTACATTGTATAAATCCATTTCACTATTGACAAGTAGTAGTTCATATGATTTAATACTCATATGAATAAATAATCACATGTTCAACAATAATTTAGGGAGGTTCTTATGAAAGATACATTACATGACGATATGAATGAACTCGAAAATACTGCATCTGTTCATGAGCATGAGGATGACTGTGATTGCGGTTGCTGCGAACACGAACACGATCATGAAGAACACGAACATCATCATGAGCATGAGGAGCATGAGCACCATCATCATCACCATGAACACCATCATCACCACCATCACGATGACGATCATTGTGACTGTGACTGCTGTGACGATGACGATGATGACTGCGATTGCGGCTGTCATGACCATGATCACCATCACCACCATGAAGAAGTACATCATGTGGAGCGTGTTCATACCGGAAACAGCAAAATCTACATCCTGCAGAATCTTGGCTGCGCGCACTGTGCCGCTAAAATGGAGGAAAAAATTAACAATCTTCCGGGTGTAACTGCTGCTACCATTACTTATACAACCAAACAGTTACGTCTTTCAGCAAAAGATCCGGACAATTTTTTACCGGAAGTTCAGAAAATCTGCGCTTCTATTGAATCAGAAGTAAAAGTTGTTGCCCGTGATGAACTGGAAAAAGCGAAAAAACA
>ENA-OWRC01003572-OWRC01003572.1-human-gut-metagenome-genome-assembly--contig:-NODE-3572-length-9783-cov-4.753495_pt1 | contig 9783 bp, 6 predicted proteins | sample MGYA00248268_ERZ651895 | MGnify/ENA primary metagenome ERZ651895 (study PRJEB26924, sample SAMEA4378242) | human gut metagenome | biome: human gut; feature: human-associated habitat; material: faeces...
TACCGTCCTTTGTCCACGTAATGCTACGGATCAGTTGTGCTGCTGGATCACCGGTATAAAAGGCTTCACCGGATTCACCTTGTTCAGACCATTCAAAGTCCTTATACTCTGCAGGAACATACGGTACATCTTTTACATCGTTCACGGAATAGCCCATTCTATAAACAAAAATACTACCGAGATTTTTCTTACCATCTCTATATGTTTGAGCATTTTTTATAAAGTATACAACCTCTAATACATCATTTTTGTCTTGACGCACTGTATAGACCTCATAACCATAAGGGATATAGCTAGGTGCCTTAACCTCATATGGAAGCTTCTGTGCTGCCTCTTTTAGATTGCCCTTAAAAGTATGCGCCTTTTGTGTATTCTCTATAGGCCAATCATGAAAGTGCCACTGTAAATGGTCAGTTCTAGGCTCTACATTTCTAAAATTATGTCCTAGCTTATGTGTTTGAGTAGATACAGACTGATCTGTAGTATTAGAGGTATACACAGTTTCTGCTGTTGCCATTCCTACAGATAGTAGCCCAGTAGCGATAACAGCTAAAACAGACTTGTACATTGTTTTTCTCATATTTTTTCCTCTTTATAAACGATTACGGATTCCATCGATATTACACAATATAGTATTCTAGATATAGTTTGTATAACATCAGTGTATCTGCTAAGGAATAATTCGTTCTTTATCGTATTCATCTCTTGTTTTGTCTGAAATCTTCGTAACCGGATAGTTTCCTAACAATTCATAACGTGAGCTATCTATATTTTTTACAGGCACCACATGTTCCTTATAGAATTCAGCATCAACTGCTTTCACAGGTTCTAAGAAGAATAAGGAATACGCCATGCCACCTTCCGTCCACGTAATGCTACGGATCAATTGTACTCCTGGCTTACCTGTATAATACACCTTGCCAGATTCACCTTGTTCAGACCATTCATAGTCCTTGTACTCTGCAGGAATATACGCTGTATCTCTTACGGTATCCAAGGAATATCCCATTCGATAAGCCATAACATTAGTAATAAATTTATTCCCATCCTGGTAGATAGGCCCGCCTCTTTTGTAATATACAACCTCTAAGACATCATTTTGATCGTGACGCGCTGTATAAAGCTGATATCCAAAAGGTATATAACTAGGTACTTCAGCCTCATAAGGCAATTTCTGAATAGCCTCTGCTACCCCCTTAAAGTTACGAGCACTGTCTTGAGTCATCATAGGCCAGCCTACTAATTGCGTTCTTGGTATTTGTATAATTGCAGAAGCATTATTCATGTTTGGCGTAATATTTTTAGACTTAGATACGGCCTCAGAATTATTATTAGATACAGACTGATCAACAGTATCTGCGGATACATAGCTTGCAGATAGTAAACCAACAGCTATAGCAGCTAAAAGCGTCTTATACATTATTTTTCTCATATTCTCTCCACTTATAACAATTTATAATATGCTCCACACATATAATGATATATTTTCTTATTTATATCAGAAATACCATTTCTATTCTGTTGCCCATGCTACATCATAAAACTTTTATAAAACCTATCCTGAAAGTAAGTTCTCTTAATTAGAGAGCTATATTGTATTTATTTTGCATAAAAAAATCCTACTGAACACTATATGATAATAGAGTTCAATAGGATGTTGTATTGTTATTTATTTAATGGAGGCATAATAGCATCTTGCTCAAGTTGTCTTCGTCTTTTTGCAGTATAATCTACCACTTTAATTTGAACTACACCTACAGAGTTTACCATGGCTTCCGTAAAAGTAAACTCACGACCTGTCTGATGTTTCATCAATACTTGTAAGCCATGAGATTTTTCATCAATAGACTCTAAATAGGTAGCCTCTCCTCGACCCATCACACTAGAGTAAACCGAGCTATATTTACATGGCATATCTCCACCTGAAACGAGGGCTTCATCGCTACCATCAATTTCAACAAATACATGGGGGTTTCCTTGAATCAAACTAAACTTCTTGCCCTCATAATACCCATGTACATAGATATAAAGTGCCTCATCTGTAAATTCATATCCAAAATGTAATGGCACCACATAAGGATAGTCACCATCCATCATACCTAGATGAATGATACGAGTACTATTTAAAATCCCTTTAATTTCATCTATATCTATAACCATGCGATCTTGTCGTCTCATAATAACCTCCACGGCTTTACGTAAAAGATAATCTATATATTATTATAGCAAATTTTAGAACCCTTTTAAGGCATCGTATTTTTTAAATATGAATAATTTCTCTTTTATTCGTATATTAATAATACTTTTCTTTCTATATGTCTACTGTATAAATACATTTGACTTTTTACAATAGATACTGTATTATAAAAAAATAGTTTTATAGATTCTATAGAATATAAAAGCTATGGTTATCCATGGCTTTTTATATTTTATAGATAGTTTGTAGAAAAGAGGTCTTTACTATGTCTGATACACATCAGTTAAAACGGGGACTTAAGAACCGGCACGTACAGTTGCTCGCCATCGGTGGCGCTATTGGTACAGGTTTATTCTTAGGCTCCGGTCGTGCCATTCACTTGGCCGGTCCATCCATTATTTTCGCCTACCTTATTACAGGTATTATCTGCTTCTTCATCATGAGAGCATTAGGCGAATTGTTATTATCCAACTTGAATCACCACTCATTTATCGACTTCGTGGAAGATTATTTAGGTGATCGAGCTGCCTTTATCACAGGGTGGACATACTGGTTCTGTTGGCTTTCACTAGCCATGGCTGACTTGACGGCCGTAGGCCTCTATATGCAGTACTGGATACCGTGGCTCCCGCAGTGGATACCAGCCTTACTCGTTCTAATTGCCTTACTATTAATGAATTTAACAGCCGTAAAGTACTTCGGTGAAATGGAGTTCTGGTTTGCCTTAATTAAGGTAATTGCTATTATATCTCTCATTATTATCGGTATCATCATGATTTTCACGGGCTTTACTACTGATGCGGGTGTCGCCGCCTTTAGTAATATGTGGAATTATGGAGGATGGTTCCCGAACGGAACGATGGGCTTTATCTTATCATTCCAAATGGTTGTATTTGCTTTCACAGGCATCGAACTTGTAGGTCTGACAGCTGGCGAAACGGAAGATCCTGAAAAGGTTATCCCTATGGCCATCAACAACATTCCATTGCGTATTATTTTATTCTATGTAGGCTCTTTGGCCATTATCATGAGTATTTACCCTTGGACGGCCGTTAACCCATCTGCTAGCCCATTTGTAGCCGTATTTACCGCCGTTGGTATCGCAGCCGCTGCAGGCATTGTAAACTTTGTAGTACTCACATCTGCTGCATCTGCTACTAACTCGGGTATTTTTAGCACTGGTCGTATGATTTATGCCCTTGCTAAACGCGGTCATGCACCTAGCTCTATGCGTCGCTTAACGCACAGCAGCGTACCATACCAAGCAACGATTTTCTCTGCAGCCGTATTATTGATTACTGTTGTACTTAACTACGTAATGCCTGAAGCAGTATTCGTTATGATTACATCTATCTCTACCTTCTGCTTCATCTTTATTTGGGCGATGATGGTTATTTGTCACCTCAAATATCGCAAGAAAAACCCTGAATTGGCGGCACAATCTAAATTCAAAATGCCCCTATATCCAGTAATGAATTATGTGATTCTCGCCTTCTTCGTTTTCGTTCTAGCTATTCTAGCACTAAACGAAGATACGCGAATTGCCCTCTTGTTCACACCAATTTGGTTCGTTATCCTTTGGGCCTTCTACTCTATGCTTAATACAGACGATGAAGATGCTCTTGGTGAAGAACTTATTGAAATGGCTGGCGTAAAAGAAATTTACAAAAAACCTAAGAAAGACGATTCCGATGACTACGTAATCTAATAAAAGGCGATTACATAAGCTAATAAAATTTGTCTACGTAACATGACAAAAAGCCCGTGCATATCATAGCACGGGTTTTTCTGTTACCTCATAGTAGGAAAGTTTTGTTGTTCATATTGTTGTTGATACGCTGCGAGATTGCTTGTATCTTCATCGTAGTTAAAGATTGTTTTACTGCGATATCCACCTTGCGTAATGATGATATCGATAGAGGACGGCACCTCTTGACCAGTACGTTGCAAATGGTTAACTAACTCTTGTAAAGCTTCAGTTTGGCGCATGGAAGCAGCCATGTATTTACCTTTAGATAAACCTGTATTTCTAATCACTTGGCCATTATATACTTGGCCTCTATTATCTACATAATAGAAACGTACAGCACCCTTATCTCCCGTAGGCACTGCTTTTACATAAATAGTCTTCCAGTTCTTTTTAACCATACCTTTAGTAGCGTCTGCTAACTTATTAGACAAACGTTGTGTTTCTTTATTAATGGCTTTAGATACACCATTTGCCTGTTGAATTTCATCATTCATGGGCATTTCGATAGGAGATACCACTGGATCTTGTTGTACCTTTTTCGCATCAGCAGGCTGAACCGCCAACACACCAACGGCTGCCATTACAGCTAACATTGTAAGAGCAATTTTTTTCATTCTATCTCTCCTTAGTCAGGTTACACTAAAACAAATTATATTTTATACAACAAATCATATTATATGCATTATATCACTTTATATCAAGTCATTCTTCTTTTTCAGAACTAGCACTCTTGATTATTTGATTCCATCGCAACATAGAATCACCTCTCTCTTATGTATAGTATAACTAAATCTCTACCCTAATAAAAGAAAAGGCTTCAACCAATGCTCGACAAAACGTATTCTGTCGATGATTGATTGAAGCCTTAGTTTTTATACTATTAGTTACTGAAGTCAGTATCTACGATAGCAAATTGTGTATATTCAGGGCAGCGTTTTTGCATTTCTGCTTTAATTTTTTCTAATGTGCCATGCGGATCTTCTTCGTCAAAGTCAAAGATAATATCGTAGTAGATAACTTTCTTTTCTTCTTGTACGTAGAACGCATGTACTTGTACTACATGGGTATATAGACTCACAACTTGGTCGAGTGCTTGTCTTATTTCAAGCACTTCTAAACTTGGTTGGTTTTCAGCATATACGCCAACGGTCATAGCAATACCAAATTTTTTATAGAGATGAACGGCGATACTTTTTGTTAGGGGATGAATATCTGCCATAGTCATTGTATCTGGCACTGTAATATGAACGGAGCCAATTGTTTCACCAGGACCGTAGCTATTTAATACTAAATCATATACACCGCCCACATTTGGATGTTGAGCGATAGTTTCTTTAATTTCACGAACTAAGTTATCATCTGCACGAACACCAAGCAAGTGATTATACATTTCTTTTAAAATATCATAAGCAGCTTTCAAAATTAAAACAGAGATAGCTGCACCTACATAACCTTGAATATCAAAGTCGAAGAAGAATACTAACGCTGCAGATACCAATGTGGCAAAGGTAATTACCGCATCAAAGAGCGCATCGATACCGGATGCTACAAGAGCATCGGATTTGTATTTTTCACCTTGCGCCTTAATATAACGGCCCATTACAACTTTCACCACAATAGCAACGGCGATAATCGCCAAGCTTGGAACATCAAAAGTAGATACCTCAGGGTGAAGAATTTTTTCAATAGATTCCTTGAGGGATCCAATGCCTGCACCAAGGATGATGAAAGCAATGGCCATGGTAGTCATATATTCGATACGACCGTGACCAAATGGATGCTCCTTATCGGCACCCTTAGCTGCTAATTTTGTACCAACAATGGTCAATACAGAGGACAAAACGTCTGTTAAGTTGTTTACCGCATCAAGGATGATGGCGATAGAGTTAGACGCAAGGCCTACAATCATTTTAAAAATAACGAGAACGACGTTACCTATAATACCTTTTATACTAGCAAGCGTAATCCCCCGATTACGTGCTGCACTATTTTCTTGCAAAATCATATTAAACTACACCTCTTACATTCAATTCACTAAGCTATACATCGAAGCCTATCGATTTATTTACATTTCTATTATAGCTTATCGATTATCATTTGTCATTATTTTTTTCGAAAAATTTTTATAAAATCATTGATTTTACTGAGTTATCAATAATTCTCATTTCTCAATTAGAATGTTTGATGTATTGTGACTTCACAATCTTATGCAGTAACCGTAATACGCTCGCCTGTGCGCATGTGTGTAAATACAACCTTTTGGGCACGTAATTGGAACGGCTGCCCCGTTGGTTGTGCGCCATATAATGTATCCCCTACAAGAGGGTGACCTATGTGGCTGAAAGCCACACGAATTTGATGTGTTTTTCCTGTGTACAAACGGACTAAAACCTCTGTATATCCACATTCTCGGGAGTTATACACAGATTTGTCCACATTTTGACCACTTTTATCCACATCTGATAGTTCTATATCCACATCTTTTGATGCTATATCCACAGAATTTCCGGACTTATTCACAGAGTTATCCACAGGCTGTGATTGATGTCTACATAGGACGGAATAATCTGTACGAGTCTCTTTTCCTTTAGTATTTACTTCGTAATGAATCCCATCAGTACTGCGTTCCATAGGTAATACCAAGGAATCCTCGTCAGCTTCTACGATGCCTTCCACAGTGGCTATATACCATTTTTCAAAGGTATTATCATCCATTTGCTGTTGATAAAGACTTTGAGCTAGCCCGCTTTTAGCAATCACGATACAGCCCGTCGTATCTCTATCTAAGCGATTTAAGAAACGCACCTTCCGCTTAATGCCATGTTCTTTAAAGTAATAGGCCACGCCATTGGCAAGGGATACTTGGTCTTTAGAGTTTACCGTCACACCTACTGGCTTATCCACAATGAGGAGATCGTCATCTTCATATAAGATAGGCAGATCCATTTCTATGGGTTCGTGATCTATTTTTTCCTTAGCCATGGCAATCCAAATCTCGTCACCTTCGGAAATAACATCCTTTGGCGTCGCCTTATGTCCGTTGATATGGATTAGCTTTTCCTCAAATAGCTTTACAAGAGACTTCCGTGGATATCTCGTATCAAGGACTTCGCCTAGCGAGATATCCACACTATCACTCATTTTGACCGCTTCTTGTTTCTTAGACGGCTGTACTACAGCAAGCTTGTTAGTATGTACAGCCTCTAAATCTGCAGCGGTTACGGTCCACAAAATATCGTCGGGACGATGTGTTTTTCTCGCCATTAGTATCTCCTTTCTACGAGCTCATTGTCTCGTGGCATATAGTTTAGTAGCGAGCTTGGTTGAACCGCTCGGCCACGTATATTGGTTTGTTCAAAGGTAATGGTCAGCTCTTGCTTAGGACGCGTAATAGCCACATAGAACAAGCGCTTTTCTTCGTCTTCACGGCCTTCTACAATGGCAAATGGGCTTGGGAATGTACCTTCGTTGAGGCCTGCTAGGAATACATGGTCAAACTCACTCCCCTTTGCTTGGTGGATAGTAATGATAGGAATGCGATCTTCATTTCGTACCTGTTGAGCTGGCTCACCTGCGGTAAGGGCCGCCATCTGTAAGATTTGATTTAATCGAGCTAGACCAGGTGGACCTTCATAGGCAGCATCTAGTTTTTCCATAATGCGATACAAATCGCGTATATGCTCTACCTTTGCCGCTTCCCCATGGGATTTATAGTATTCTAGAACCCCCATTTGGTTCATAATGTACGCCAATAACTTCGTTGGCAGCTCCGTATAGGCCTTTCTACGTAACGTCGCCATTTGGGACGCAATGTTAGTGAAAGCTGCTTTATACTTATTGATTGCCACCATACGACCTGTCGTTGTAGGCACGATATTTTCTTTTACTGCATAGATTAAAAGCTGTGCAGTAGCCAAGATATCGTCCATCGCATTGTGTGTAGGCTCATGATTGATAGGAAACTCTGACGCAAGGAAGCCCAATTTATGATTCGGCAAATTAGGATAGAATCTGCGATAGATGTCGAGTGTATCGTAAATAGCCTTGAACTCTGGGTTACCTAAATTATGACGTGCCAATTCATTAGTAAAGATGGTTACGTCATAATTTACGTTGTGGCCTACAATAATAGCATTCTTGGAGAATTCCTTAAAGGCTTGTAGCACTGTAGCTGGCTCTTCGCCGTGTTCTTGTAAATACGCATCAGAGAAGCCGTGTACCTCTTCGGATTGTCCTACAGGTACGCCAGGGTTGATAAAACGTTCAAAGGTCTCTAGGACCTGCCCATTTTCATCGATACGAATGGCTGCAATTTGAATGATACGATCCTGGGACGTATCGGTACCTGTACTTTCTACGTCGTACACCACGACCTCATGATGTTCCAAGCCACTGACGAGCTTCGCATACGGCTCGGCTTCAAAGATAGGCATATCCATAAAGTCCGTCAATTTTAGGCCTACTTGACGCGTCTCAGGGCTTTCAATAGCGGCGATACGAGCGTCACCGATGCCGGCAACATAGCGTTTTATAATGCGCTTAGCGCTGACAGAGTCATTCGGGTTCATAAGCAGTTTAAAGTAAGCCATAACGTCTTTAATTTCTTGACGTCTAAAGAATTTAAACTCGTCAATAATCATAAAGTGACGACGTTCGTTTTCAGGTTTTTCATTATTAAGGCGTTCAAAGGAGTCGCTCAGCCGTTGCGCCTTTTTATTATCTCGTACGAGAACGCCTATATTGGCATCCTTTGGCAAGGAGCAGATAGCTTCATAAATATATCGGCCCTCAAGATAGCTATTTTTACAACCTTTAATGAGAACAGGCTTGCCCTTTCTTTCACTATTGGCGCGAGGCAATTCAGTATAGATAGAGCCTACGAGATCAGGGAACATATTCTGCAATGTTTTAAACGCCACCGTAAAGAGCGTCCAGTTAGAGCGGTAGTTTTCATAGAAAATAATTTTTAAAGGCTTAAAGTCCGCATCAAACTGCTTGAGCAAACGGAATGGATCAGACCCGCGCCATTCGTATATGGTTTGGAAATAGTCCCCACATAATAGGACGTGATTGCCTTCCCAAAGCATTTCTAATACCTTGTATTCTAGTACGCCTGTATCTTGCATTTCATCTACAGAAATGTAGTTGTAACGGCTACGCCAACGCTCCCGAACTACGGGATCTTGGAATAAGCGATGAACACCACAAATGAGATCTGTAAAATCTAGACCATGTACAGAGGCTAAGCTTTCATCATAAGCGGCAATCCATTCGTGACCATGGTTCAAGAAGTCATGGAGTTCACTATACAGCACATTGCCAAAACTAGAAAACTGTTGCTCAATAGCAGGACGCTGCTCCTTTTGCAAACGCTCAATAGTTCGTTTATAGTCGCCTACAAGATCATCGGAATAGAACCCATATAAGGAGCGATATTCTTTTACCATGCCGATGATGTTGGCAAAGGACATTTCTCGCAATTTACCTGGACGATACGGTTCAGACAATTCCTTGCAATCCTCTTCATCAAAGATGGTTACATCCGTATACAAGGTTTCATTACGCTTACCCTCTTGTTGGAGCACGAAAAAGCAAAAGCTGTGGAATGTACTAACCTCCACAGCCTTCGCAGGACTGCCTACGAGCGATTGAATGCGGTCTTTCATCTCGTTCGCCGCCTTGTTCGTAAAGGTCATGCACAAGATATTCTCCGCCTTCGCATAGCCGCCCTCGATGAGGTGAGCCACTCGATAAGCAAGTGTATTCGTTTTTCCCGTCCCGGCGGACGCTAACAAGAGGATATTCTGTTCCACTTCATCAATAACGCGTTGTTGTT
>ENA-OWRC01003577-OWRC01003577.1-human-gut-metagenome-genome-assembly--contig:-NODE-3577-length-9777-cov-9.722074_pt1 | contig 9777 bp, 10 predicted proteins | sample MGYA00248268_ERZ651895 | MGnify/ENA primary metagenome ERZ651895 (study PRJEB26924, sample SAMEA4378242) | human gut metagenome | biome: human gut; feature: human-associated habitat; material: faeces...
AAAATTTGTTCAGCGTTTTGTATTGATGTTCCATGATAATATGTTTTTTTCATTTTCTTACTCCTTCTAGAAACATTTAAAGTTTCTCTTCTCTTAAGAATCTTATCTCTTCAAATCCACACCCTTTTCCATTTCCTTTTCCATTTCCTATTCCATTTCCTATTCCATTTCCTATTCCATTTCCTATTCCTATTCAGTAGTTTTCTAATATGTTTGTATAGAAGTTGAATATGTTTGTATAGAAGTTGAATATGTTTGTATAGAAGTTGTATAGGACTGTAGGCTATTCTATGGATTGAAAGGGTTAAATTCTGAATCATCTTCTTTTTTGTTATAGCGTTTCATAATGTTTTTTTTATTTTGTTCACATTTGTTTAGCCATTTTTGATAATCTTTGTCTAGTTGTCCTTGCATAAAATTGAAAGCGAAAGCCACATATTCATCTTGTGGGGGCTCTATATGTTCGCTTTTATATAGCTTTTCTCCATATTCAAGAATATAATCGAAAAGTTTTCCCTTTTGCTCATATGACATTGATTTCATCGCTTTTCGCCAATCGAAATATACAACCATTCCAATTTTTTGGGTTTTTGGTTTAGAATTGTCATTCATTGTTTACACTCCTATTTAAGGCTTTCTTTGCATTTGATTCTTTCATAAGCATATTTTTAGCCATAGTATCTAAATGTTTAATACTAGCTTCAATTTCATCCTTGTTTTTAGTGATTTTATAGCCTTTATTGCTATGGGCTATATACATATCAGTTTCACCATCACAAAATGATTGATTTTTGACCTCAATATATTTATTCCATGCTCTTCTAGGGTAGGTGATTGCATATTCATTAAAGATACGCTCTTTTAAATTGGCGTATGTAATCCAATCCTTGAGGTTTTCTTTAATAAATTCATTAAATCCACCTTTTTCAACAGGAGGATGAGCGAGAAATGACTTGCTAATATTTTTCTTACTCATTATTTCACCTCCTGTTCAATGATTCTTTTTGATTCTAGGGCTTTTATTCTGTTGCTAACATCCATGCCCTCATAATCCTGTTGGAATTTTGCTAGCATAGATTGAGAGAACATATAACATTTACCTAATTTAATAGGCTTTAATACGCCCACATTACATAGCATTGATACAGTATCAACATTTACGTTGAAACAACTTGCTACTTCTTCACGAGTTAGCATTTTAAGATTTTGTTGTATTCAAATCACGCTCCTTTACAATTTCATTAATGATTTTAAAAATGTGTTCTTTTTTTTCGCTTGGTAACTCCTTGCGTAAAATTCTTGAAAAGTAACTGTCTGTTATTTCTAATCGTTCGGCAATTTGCCATAGTTTAACGCCGTGCATTAATGCCATATTTCTGATGTCGTTATTTTTCATGCCTTTACCTCCTTTCTTAAAATTGTTGTTAAAAGAATATTGTTGTTGTATACTTATAAGTGTTAAACGACAACAAATGTTTTAACACTTATGTTATATCATGGAGATGTTTTTGGTTTCAATAGAGTTAACTTAAATTGATATATTAGTTAAATGCAAACTGATGATTTAACATAAATAATAAGAAGGTGAGAATATGAGTGTATTGAATAAAGAGAAAATTGAAAAAGAAATAGAAAGGCTAGGCTTAACAAAAGGGGATGTAGCCAACAAAATGAATATGAAAATTCAGTCATTTAGTAGAATGATAAGTGAAAACACTACAAACCCACGCCTAGACAATGTAATAGAATTATCAAGGATTCTAGGGGTTTCATTGGATTATCTTACAGATTTAACAGATGAAAGAGATGCGGACGTTCAAATAAAGGATATTTCTACAAAATTGGGATTGTCATTAAATTCTATACATAATCTTATGTGGATGAATCAAAATATGGAATGTCATGTAGCTCCTTTAGATGAATTGATTTCATCTACTACAATTTATCAAATAAATGAATCGCTTAAAAATCTTTATGAGGTAAATTCACTTAGTGAATATGGAAAGTATGACATACGATACGATTTAAAAGGGCAATCTAAATATAAACAGATAGAACAATATAACATTGTTGACATTTACCTTTATGAATTGATGAATTGGATTCGTATTTCATTAGATTACAGTGATTCAAAAAAAATAGGAATTGAAAGAACTATAGAATATTTAGAAAATTTGGATGATGAAAGTTTCTTTAAAGATGACATTCCAAAGTTAAAAGAAAAATTTAATAATTTTGAATATTTCAAATATTGTCAAATGAAAGGTAATAGAATTGTATGTGAAAAGTAATAAAAAAGCCCTGTACGGCAATACAAGGCTAGAGTGAGAAAAACATTAGCAAGTCATTTCTCGCTCCTATTATATCAAATTGACAGTATGTATCAAACAAAATAGGAGGATAAAAGAATATGTTTGTTAGAAAGAGGACTTCTAAGAAGGCTAAAAAAGGATATACATGGACAGTGTATATCGATTATGAGGATTCATATGGAGTTAAGCAACGCTACACAAAAGGAGGATTTCAAGAAAAGTCTGAAGCATTGAATCATGGAATTGAAAAGCAACAGGAATTAAAACAGGGGCTAGACATTAAGCAAAATAACAAGACATTTAACGAGGTGTATCTTGAGTATATGAAGGTAGAAGGTGAATTTAAATATTCACATAATACTCTAATCACGTATGATAGTGTATACGTAAATCATATTAAAGATGGTATTGGTAATGCGAAAATGTGTAATTTGTCTTATAAAGTCCTACAAGAGTATTTCAACGGTATTTGTGAAGGGAGTATAGGAATTAATACAGGAATCAAAAGAATCTTTGGCGTTACGTTTAAATACGCTCTAAGAGTGGGATATATAAATAGCAACCCCATGTTGATGGTAACGGTTAGAGGTAAAGAAAGTAAACGTAAGCAAGATGATATTATTACGTTTGAACAATTAGAGGAAATGGTTGATATTCTTTGCAATGTAGAAGAAAAACAAAGAAACCGTATACCGTTCACACATTATTCAACTTGTATCTTCTTGTATCTGTCTTATTTCCTTGGGACACGTAAAGCCGAAACTCTAGCTATCACAAAACAGGATGTAGATTTTGAAAACAATACAATTTCAATCAATAAACAACTTGTGTATCATGGTTTAAAGAAAGAAGAATATCACGCAACAGATAAATTAAAAACAAATTCTAGTTATGCGATTTTGCCTATGTGCAATAAATTAAAAGAAATTCTTCAGAAATGGTATAAAAAGAATCCGTATGATTTATTATGTTGTGATGAATATGGTGATTTCATTGTTCCTACTGATTGTAATAGATTATGTCGAGAATGTGCCAAAAAGATAGGGATTGATTTTCACCCACATTCTTTAAGGCATACATATATTTCTAATTTGGTATTGAGTGGGGTAGATGTAAAAACAGTGTCTGAACTTGCTAGACATTCAAACACAAGCACTACACTAGACATTTACGCTCAAACCACATTTGAAAAGAAACAAGAAGCAATAAATTGCACTTTTAATGCCTATTTAGACACAAAAAGTAACAAAAAAGTAACAAATTTAAAAGATAACACATTGAATTGATTCAATAATTCAATAATAACCTTTATATAAAGCCTAAATTTATTATTCTATGATTATAAGCACTGATTTGTCATTTTCTGACACGTTAAATGAAAAAAAGTATCACCGTAGCGATACTTTAATGATTAGTCTTTAGTGATTTCTTTGTAGCTAGCTAGACCATAAGCACTATCTGCAAGTGTACCCGCATTGACGATTGCTTGTTCCATTGCTTTTACAGCCATGATTCCAACTAGATCTTGTTCTGCAGGCACTTTATTGGATGTCATCGCAAAAATAGTATCTCCATCACTTGAAGTGTGGACTGGACGAATACATCTTGCATATCCATTATGGGCCATGCTCGCGATTTTATTCATTTGGGCTTTATTTAAGTCTGCATTTGTGATGATACAACCAATTGTCGTATTCATACCACAAGAATTGATCATCTTTTCAGCTGCCTTTAAGATTTCATCTTCACTAAACAATCTTGTGTTTGTGTTTCGATCATAAATACCTGCAATTGGTTTGTCTGAATTTGGATAGAAAATATCACCACAAGCATTCACAGCTACAATAGCTCCTACTTTTAATGGGCCAATTTGTAGGGCCGAAAATCCAAGTCCAGCCTTCATCGCATATTGAGGGCCAAAGAATTTACCAACACTTGCACCTGTTCCTGCACCGACATTTCCTTGTTTTGGATCATTTTTTTCCGCTTCCATACAAGCATCATATCCCATTTGTTTATTTGGATATGCCTTAGAATTACCTACACCACAATCAAATAGACAAGCCTCACATACGATGGGAATATAGATGTTTTTCATGTCAAAACCAATTTCGTGCTCGCTCAAATACTGCATAACACCACTGCTTGATTCTAAACCAAAAGCACTACCACCTGATAAAGTCACCGCATGAATTTTTTGGACCATGTTTTTTGGATTCAACAAATCTGTTTCACGAGTAGCAGGACCACCACCACGTACGTCTACACCAGCTGTAGCTCCTTCTTTACATAAGATGACTGTGCAGCCAGTCGCATTTTCTGTATCTTGTGCACTACCAATTTGAAATCCTTCGATCTCATTGATTTGAATTGTCTTCATTTTTGATCTCCTTTAATTCATATAAATCATTTCTACGCACCTTCCAATAAGGCATTCTTTTCCTTACTTTTTCAATGTCTTTTAAATGGATATCTACAACTTTGCAGGCTTCTTCTTCATTCAACTCCACTACAATATTGCCAAAACCATCCACAAGCATAGAATGGCCTCCTGAAGTATAGTTTTTATATGTATACTTAGCTGGGGCAACTCCACATAAAAAGACTTCATTTTCTAAAGCACGAGTTTGGGCAAATAACTTCCAATGCTTCTTTGTGGCCTGCTCATTAAAAGCGGCCGGACAAAATAGAATTTGTGCTCCATTTTGAGCTAAAATTCTAGATATTTCTGGAAAGCGAATGTCGTAACACAATAAAATACCGCATTTTCCCCATGGCGTATCGAAACATTGAAGGTGATTTCCTGGTACAAACACTTCATTTTCACAATAATCCTGTCGATTATGAAATTCAAAAAGATGTGTTTTATCATACGAACAAACAATGTCACCATCGCTATTCAATATGTAACAACGATTGTATTTATCCGCACAAATAGACCCAGCCACGATCCATATCCTATGCGATTTAGCTATTTTTTTTAAAGCCATCAAACTTTCATCATGACGCAAATAAGCTGTTTTTAATGCATCATTATGATAGGGACAATTCCACATTTCTGGTAGAACTAAAATATCACAGTCTGGAATATGTTTTAGTTTAGCTATGTTTTGTTGATTATCCATTGAAACAGACATTTGGTACATACAGATCTTCATATAGATTATGATAGGCGAAAAGTGACTACTTTTCAAGATGTGCAAAGACTAACATGTGTTTATTTACTACTGATTTGAAATCGTTTACAATCATTTTAGGAGGTTTTGTATCATGTATAAAATTATAGAAGTAAAACAAAGTGTATTTGAAGATAATAATAAAGATGCGAATAAATTAAGAGAAGAATGTAAAGATAAAGGTGTGTTCTTATTAAATGTTATGTCAAGTCCTGGAGCAGGTAAGACAACAACTCTATCTAGAACGTTAGAAAGATTAAAAGATAGAATGAGAATTGGTATTATGGAAGCGGATATTGATAGTGATGTAGATGCCAAAACAATCAGTGAATATGGCGTACGCACGATTCAACTACATACAGGTGGTATGTGTCATTTAGATGCAGATATGACTCGTCAAGGACTGCATGAAATGGGTATGGAAGATTTAGATTTGGCTGTACTTGAAAATGTAGGAAATTTAGTATGTCCTGCTGAATTTGACACGGGATCCACTAAAAATGTGGCTATTTTAAGTGTTCCAGAAGGAGACGACAAACCTTTAAAATATCCATTGATGTTTCAAGTGTGTGATGTGGTTCTAATTAATAAGATGGATGTATTGCCATACTTTGATTTTGATGTAGAGAAATGTAAAGAGAATATTTTGTACCGTAATCCAAATGCGAAAATTTTTGAGGTGTGCGCAAAAACGGGTGAGGGAATTGATGACTGGTGTAAGTGGCTTGAAAATGAAGTAAAAGCCTGGAAGGAATAATATGGCATATCGAGATAATATTGATAAATTGGCAAGGCGTATCACAGATCGTATTCCGGCTAAAGTAAAAAAATTATCCCAAACGGATCCTGAATATGAGTGTCTAAATGAAATCTTAAATGATGAACAATGTGATTTATGTTTGTGTTTTGAAGTACGTAAACCACTTTCTTTTGAAGAAGTAGTGAAAAGAAGTGGATGGCCAGCAGGAAGAGTGAATCGTGTATTAAATGAAGTATGCGACATTGGAATGATTGAATATAATTGGGAAAATGCGGATCACCACAAACAATTTGTGCTTCCTCAGTTTGTTCCTGGAGCAGCTGAATTTATGGTTATGAATAAAGATCTTGTTGAAGAACATCCAATTGTTGCGGATTTCTTTGAAAAGATGACGCGATTACCACTTGAAAAGGTAACGCCAATGGTTCCTCCTGGAGGAGCTGGCATTGGTATGCATGTTATTCCTGTAGAAAAGGCGATTCATGCAAATCAGCAAGCGGTAAGTGTAGAAAAGATTTCGCATTGGTTGAATAAATACGATAAATATGCACTTTCTCCATGTTCATGTAGAAGACAACAACGTGTTAGGGGTGAAGGAACTGGCGATGTTGAAGCCGATGTTTGTATTGCGGTAGGAGATATGGCTGACTATGTTGTACAGACAAACAAGGGTGGACATTATTGTACGTATGAAGAGGTTATTGAGACTTTAGAGCGTTGTGAAAGAAAAGGATATGTACATCAGATTACCAATATTGATGGAGAAGATAAAATTTTTGCGATATGTAACTGCGCACATGGTGTCTGTAACGCATTAAGAACAAGTCAATTGTTCAATACGCCAAATATGTCGGCAAGTGCTTATAGGGCGCATGTGGATAGTGACAAGTGTGTAGCGTGTGGAAAGTGTGTGGAAATTTGTCCAGTGGGTGCGGCAAAATTGGGGCAAAAGCTTTGTACCAAAGATGGCCCTGTATCGTATCCTAAACAAGAACTTCCAGATGATGTAAAGTGGGGGCCTGAAAAGTGGAACTGGAACTTTAGGGATACAGCTAAAGTCAATTGTTATGAAACGGGAACATCGCCTTGTAAAAGTGCGTGTCCTGCACATTTACCGGTTCAAGGCTATATTAAGATGGCGAAAGAAGGTCGCTATATGGATGCATTAAAGTTAATTAAAGACTTTAATCCATTTCCAGCTGTATGTGGAGCTATTTGTAACAGAAGGTGTGAACAACAATGTACACGTGGGTTGATTGATGAGCCTTTGGCTATTGATGAAATCAAGAAGTTTATTGCCGAACAAGAACTTCATGAAGATAAGCGCTATATTCCTTTATGTGAAAATGTCGAAGGCAAATTCTTCACAAACAAAATGGCCATTATTGGCGCAGGTCCTGCTGGTATGAGTGCGGCTTATTATTTAAGAATAATGGGCTATCCTGTCACAATATTCGAAAAGGAAGAAAAACCAGGTGGTATGTTAGTCTACGGTATTCCTTCTTTTAGATTAGAAAAGTCTGTGATTGAAGCAGAAATTGAAGTGTTAAAAGCTATGGGCATTGAGTTTAAGTGTGGCATAGAAGTAGGTAAAGATATTTCTTTGGATGATTTAAGAAATGAGGGATATGAAGCGTTCTATGTGGCTATTGGTGCTCAGGGATCTAGAAAATTAAATATTCCAGGTGAGGAAAATGAAATGGTTGAGTCTGGAATTGATTTCTTGCGTAAGGTGAATAAAACAGAAGATCCAAATCTAATTTCTGGTGATGTGGTTGTCGTTGGTGGCGGAAATGTTGCGATAGATGTTGCTCGTGCAGCTTTAAGAAGTGGAGCTGAAAAGGTATATTTATATTCTTTGGAACAAGAAGCTGAAATGCCGGCAAGTTTTGAGGAAGTACAAGAGGCAAAAGAAGAGGGTATAATTCTTCATTGCGGATGGGGTCCAAAGGAAATCTTAGAAGATTCGATTGTGTTTAAGCAATGTGTAAGTGTAAAAGATGAAACGGCTAGATTTAATCCAAGCTATGATGAAAGTATTTTGGAAACTATACAATGTAGTCATGTATTACTTTCAATTGGACAAAGTATTATTCCAATTCAAGGATTCGATGTAGAAGTCAATCCAAATGGAACAATCAAAGCGGATGGAACAACACTACAAACATCTGTTGAAGATGTATTTGTGGGTGGTGATGTGTATACGGGTCCAAAATTTGCGATTGATGCGATTAGCCATGGTAAAGAAGCAGCAGAATCAATGCATCGTTTTGTTCATAAGGGTCATTCTTTGACAATTGGAAGAGACTTACACTTGTTTAATGAATTTGATAAAAATAATGCATTGATTGATATTGATTTTGATCATGCCAAACGTCAGATACCTGGTATTAAAAAGGGTTTGGGTGAGAAATCATTTAGAGACTTGCGTTCAACATTTACGGAAGAACAAGTTAAGATTGAAGCCAATCGATGTCTTGGATGTGGTGCAAGTATTGTGGATACAAATAAGTGTATTGGTTGTGGCTTGTGTACGACAAAATGTGAATTTGATGCGATCCACTTAACGCGTGATATCAAAGATGGTGCAAGAATGGTTAAGACGGAAGATAAGATGAAGGCTATATTGCCATATGCGGCTAAGCGTCAAATCAAAATCATTCGTAATAAGAAGAAATAGTATGCATGAATTAGGGATTGTTGTACATATTTCAAAAACATTAGAAGAACTTGCACAAGAAAATAATATTACAGATATTCGTAGCGTGACTTTACAGATTGGAAAAGTAAGTGGAATTGTTCCTGAGTATTTAGTGGATTGTTGGAAATATTATAGGAAGAAGGTTCCTTTAATTGAAAACTCTTCACTAGAATATGAGTGGATTGGAGCTATTACGATTTGTAATGAATGTGAAAAAACATATGATACGATTCAATATGGAAGAAAATGTCCATATTGTAAGAGTGAACATACAGTTTTACTTCAAGGTAATGAGTGTCTAATTAAGGAGATTGAAGCCGAATAAGCGTCGAAAGACGCTTTTTTTGTGCAAAAATTTAAAAATTATTCGAAAAAGTATCTTTTTTTTCGTATATGAGTATGTAGGAAATGCCTACTAGAAAGAGGTGCTCATGAGAAGTGCAAATTTATTAAATGATTTCGCCTTTAAGTATGTCTTTGGCGAAGATTGTAAAGAGGCTAATGATGCCTTAAAATCATTACTTACGGTATTTTTAGAAAGGAAAGTCCATCATGTGGTTGTTAAAAATTCAGAAATGGTAAAAGACTATAGTAAAATGAAAAGTCCACGTTTAGATCTATTAGTCGAATTTGATGATCGAACAACTGTAGATTTAGAAATGCAGTTAAGACAAACTAAAGATAATTTGCCAATTCGCTTTAGTTATTATTTGGCTAGACTTCATGGTTCTCAAGAATTGGAAGGAAAATATTATGGAGAGTTAAAGGAAACAATCGTCTTAGTGTTCTTTAATGTGAATTTAATTGATAATCATAGAATGTGTAACA
>ENA-OWRC01003578-OWRC01003578.1-human-gut-metagenome-genome-assembly--contig:-NODE-3578-length-9776-cov-6.689024_pt1 | contig 9776 bp, 10 predicted proteins | sample MGYA00248268_ERZ651895 | MGnify/ENA primary metagenome ERZ651895 (study PRJEB26924, sample SAMEA4378242) | human gut metagenome | biome: human gut; feature: human-associated habitat; material: faeces...
CAGTCATCCGGATCGACACTCATTCCGCCGGTACAGATGATCAGCTCAGCGCCTGCTGCAATCTGTTTCTTGATTGCTTCCAAAATATGCTCTTTTTCATCATCTACATAAATCTGGTCAATTTCCTCTGATGGAAACTCTGCCAATTTTTCGCGGATAACGGGACTGAAGGTGTCTTTGATGCTTCCGTAAAATACTTCATTTCCAGTATTTACAATTGCAGCTTTCATCTTTTTAAATGGAATCAGCTCAAAAATCGGTTCTTCACCAGCTGCTTTTTTTGCACGCTCCATTTTTTCTTTTTCAATGACCAGTGGAATGATTCTAGTTCCTGCCAGCTTGTCTCCCACTTTTACCGGGAAATCACCATGGCGGGATGCGATCATCATCTCCCCAAGGCTGTTCACTGCCACCAGCGCATCCCTGCGAATTTTTAACACGCCGTCAATATCTGCGATCAGTTCGATTTTTCCCTCTTTGATATCAGACGGATGCATGTTTGCACCTGCACAGATGTCGTAGAGAATCTCAGCAGCTTCGTTTTCATGCCATTTGGTATCATCTTTTTCCCATACATATAGATGCTCTTTTCCAACGGACAACAGCACCGGAATATCTTCTTCTTTTACCACATGACCTTTGCGAAATACCGCATCTTTGGTCACGCCTTTTATTATCTGGGTAATATCGTGGCAGAGTACATGCCCTACCGCGTCTTCTGTCTTGATCAGTTTCATAATATCCTAATATCTCCTAAACAACTATTTTCTGGCGCACTCGGCGTCATTTCCAAGTAAAATATCCAATCCATGCTTCAAAGATGGCAAAATGTAGTTCAACGCCTCGTCTACTGCCTTCGGACTGCCCGGCAAGTTGATGATCAATGTTTCTCCGCGGATGCCGGCTGCTGCCCGTGACAACATGGCGCGTTCTGTAATAGTCAGAGAATATTGTAAAATTGCCATCGGAATTCCCGATACTTCCCGCTCAATCACCGCTTTGGTTGCTTCCGGTGTCACATCGCGTTTGGAAAAACCGGTTCCGCCGGTGGTCAGTACAAGCTGAATGTTATCTTCACTCATAGCGACCATTTCTTCTGACAGCATCTGCTGATCATCCGGTAAAATCACTTTTTTTGCGATCTCATATCCATGCTGTTCCATAATTTCAGCGATTTTTGCTCCACTGAGATCTTCGCGCTCTCCGTGGCAGCCTTTGTCGCTGGCTGTAATAATTCCTACCCTTATCATTGCATTGCTCCTTTTTTATCGTCTTTTTTTATTTTCCCTGCCTTTGAGTATACCATACGAATACGCGAATGTCACACATGAACGGTACAATTTCGTTATCACATATCCACAACATGTCTATTGCTTTATTTCAAGTCGAACGCACGTGAGACTTGGTGCGTGATTCTGGTCAGCGCAAGCTGACATCTTCTTTTCAGAATCACTGCACATCCTCGCGGAGCATTTATCTCAGTCGGAGATTGAACTCCCACTGAGAAATACTTGTTACTACTCACCACTTGCAGAAGTGGGAGTCTCAACTCAGACTGAGATAAACAAAACCGGAAACCTCCTTCATCGGATAAAAAACGCCTCAGGAGCAAAACTCCCGAAGCGCATTTTTATAAGCCTCATTATCTACCAGATATCCGGTTCCATGCTCTGCCCCTTCCACCAGAAGCACCTTTTTCGATGCCCGGCAGTTTTCGGCAACTTTCACAGTCATTTCCACCGGTACGTTACTGTCTGCGGTTCCATGTACCAGCAATACCGGAATTGTATTGTTTTTCATCACTTCCGGCACAGATAATTCTTTCAGCGAATAATGTGCCAGCAGACGACTCCAGATACCGATTGCAATGGTCAGTAGCGTTCCTTTGCAGTGATAAGTCGTCCGAATCCGCTTTTTGATAATATCATATGGAGAAGAAAATGCACTGTCAGCAACAATGCCGGTGACATTTTCCGGAAGTTCCATGGAAACATTCAGTATCTCTCCAGATGAACTATTTATTTGAACCTGCTTGTTTTCATGATGCGCAGTCGACATCAACGCCGTAGAAGCTCCCATGGATAATCCCGCCAGAATGATCTTCTGATCGGTTCCGAAACGGTTTGCGATATACTGCGCCCATAGACAGCCGTCGCGGCTCTCTAAGACACCAAAACCAATGTATTTTCCTTCACTTTTGCCAGCTGCCCGCTGATCAATATGTACGATGCGGTTTCCACATTCGTAATATACATGAGAAGATGCGGAAAAATCCACCTCCGGATGCGTACGATAACCATGAAACATCAACACCGTTCCTTTCGCTCCCGGCTGATCCATCAGGCGCGCATGCAGCTTTAAGCCATCCTCGGACTGAATGTAGATATCCTCTGCTTTCTGCTGGTTGATCCAGGCAATTCCTTCCTGAATCTCATCATAATACTGATCCCAGGCGGTGCCTTTTAGGGCTTCCCGGTCATTGATATTCAATTCATGTCCACGACAGATGGCGGTTCTGAATCCGACATATCCGATGGCAAACCATCCACATATAATTACTGCTGCAATGATACACACTACAATCCACACCATGTTTTTTACTCCTGTTGTTCATTTTCATAAGGAAAGCAGATGTTTCCACCTGCTCCCCATTCCTTTTCTATCGTATATTTCTACAAGAATGCCGGAGCATTCTTGAATCTAATTCCCGGAAATTTCATCGATCAAGCGGATCTCTTCATCTGTAAATCCTGCGCTTTCAATCACTTTGATATTATCTAAAATCTGCTGCGGCTTGGATGCTCCAATCAGGACACTTGTCACCACATCATCTTTTAATACCCATTTCAACGCCATCTGCGCCAGACTTTCACCACGCTGTTTTGCAATCTCATTCAACGCCTGAATCTGATGTATCTTGCTGTCTGTAAACTGCTCTTTTTTCAGGAAACGACCATCGGTGTTGACACGGCTGTCTGCCGGAATGCCATTCAGATAACGATCTGTCAACATGCCCTGCGCCAGTGGACTGAATGCGATGATTCCCTTGCCTTCTTCCTGCGCTGCCTGTTTCAAACCATTCTGCTCAATGGTACGATCAAAAATAGAATAACGGTTCTGATTGATCACAAACGGACAATGCAGTTCTCTCATGATCGCTGCCGCACGTTTCATCGTCTCACCATCATAATTAGAAATACCTGCATACAGTGCTTTTCCACTTTTTACCGCCTGATCCAGAGCTCCCATGGTCTCCTCCAGCGGTGTATTCGGATCCATCCGATGATGATAATAAATATCGACGTAATCAAGTCCCAGTCTCTGTAAACTCTGATCCAGGCTTGCCAGCAGATATTTGCGGCTGCCCCAGTCGCCATATGGACCTTTCCACATATCGTAACCGGCTTTGGTACTGATGATCAATTCATCACGGTATGGTCTGAAATTCTCCTTCAGGAGTTTTCCGACATTTGCCTCCGCACTGCCGTACTCCGGACCATAGTTATTTGCCAGATCAAAATGTGTGATACCATTGTCAAAAGCAGTAAATACCATCTGACGCATGTTCTCGTAAACACCTGTGTCCCCGAAGTTGTGCCAGAATCCAAGGGAAACCACCGGAAGCTTCAAGCCACTGTTTCCACAGCGATTGTACACCATTTTGTCATATCTTGTTTCTTTTGCCTGATACATGATACGCTCCTCCTCACGATAACTTTTGCTCTATGTCAGACATTGTACCACTACTTTACGCTCCCAGCAATACCGCCATGATCGGTATCGTCACCAGTGACACAATGGTAGAGATCGCCACACCAATAGATGCCGACCGGCTCTGTCTTGGATACGGTGCCGCACCCATTGCAACCAGAGAAGCCACCGGCATTCCTGCACCAATGGTACAGATATTGATCAGTGTCACGTCTTTTGTTACCAGATGCATGAAGAACCATACGATCACCGGCATCACTGCCAAACGGATTGGAAGCATCGGCCAGATTCCACGTTCCTTTTTAATTTCACCAAAGGATGCTGCTGCCATGGACGCTCCAATGATGATCATGGATAACGGTGTTGTGATATTTCCAACGAATCCCACGCAGACATAGAAAATATCCGGCATCGGAATATTTGCAAAATAAATAACCAATGACGCAACGGAGGCAATAATTCCGTTATTAATGAAACTGCGGAAATTCAGTTTTTCCTTTACAAAATTTCCGGACTCGATAGCCGCATCTTTTTTCAGCAAATGCAGGCCCATAGAGAAAAACAGGATACTGAACGGCATGTTAAAGATCGTGATATAAAAAATCGCACTGTCGCCATACAGAGCCTGTACGACCGGATAACCCATGAAGGAGTTGTTTGAAAAAATGAGCATACACATGTATGTTCCACGCAAATGCGCCGGTACACGCATGATTTTTGTAATGATCCACGCCAGAATCGGAAAGATCACGTACATTACCACGCCTGCCAGAAACAATTTCAAAACCATCCCTGTATCATCGTGTGAAACCGTAGAAAGACTGTTTAAAATAATACACGGACAGGTGATCTGCACGATCATACTGGAAAGTTTTGCATTTACTTCTTTGGTCAAAATGTTCTTCTTAAACAGATAAAAACCAATCAGCATTGCAATTAATAGTTTACACATCGTAGTAACAATTGTCATAGCTTCATCTCCCACTTTCATTCAATATTATATCATAAGCAAAACCGGCTTATGATCAACATTCGCCGGTCGTCAATCATGCAAGCATGTTGACTCTCTTGCGCTCATTATATCATACATTTTCACTGGCGTTTCTTAAGATATCGTGATTTTACTTTTAAAATCATAGGAAAACTTATTTTATCTTATCTCTTTTTATGCGTCTTCACGCGTCAGCTTCTTCACCCACTTATAACTGCGGAAATGGAGGAACGTCGGCAATCCCTTAAATACCTGATCGGACTGGATCATAATAACAACGCCGACAACAGACCAGTGCCACCAGAACGCACTCATGAAGGACAACGGAATAACGATTGCCCAGGTACTGATCATGTTCATCATCATTGTAAATTTTGTATCTCCGCCGCCACGGATGATTCCCATACTTACCGGCATCTGATAGGACATTCCCACCATAATAAAACTCATAACGATGATCAGCTGATCTGCCATCACCAGTGCAGAATCATTCAAGTTGTACAGTGTCAGCAGCGGTTTTCTCAGTAAAAACAGCGCCAGTCCCAATGCCGCACCGATCAGCACATCGATGACTGCCAGTGTACGTGCATCCGATTTGATTCGTTTCATATCTCCACGTCCAACGGCAGAGCCGATCATAACTGCTGAGGAAGATGACATTGCTACAACGATTACCTTCAAATACTGATAAAAGGTAGTAGCTACGGAGTTTGCAGCGATCGCATCAGAAGAAAGATGTCCAAGGATCGCGGTCTGGAACGGTACGGAGATCGCCCACAGCACCTGAGATAACATAACCGGAATCTCTACCTTTGTATAATCCTGACGCAGTGCTGCATCAAATTTCATAAAGTTTTCGCTGAACAATTTTAATTTTTTATCGACTTTCAGCATGTAGATCACAACAATTGCCAGCTCAACAATACGTGCGATCAGTGTTCCGATGGCTGCACCGCGGATTCCAAGCTCCGGTGCGCCAAAACGTCCGAAGATCAATACATAGTTAATGCCAACGTTTACGATCAGGGAAACAATTGAGATATAGAACGAAATCTTTACAGTTTCCACACAACGCAGCGCCGCCATCAGCACGTTTGTAATAATAAACAGCAGGAAAGTATACTTGATGATACCAAGGTAAGATACACCCTCTGCAATGATTTCCGGATCATTGGTAAAAATAGATACCACCTGATGTGACAGGAAGGTGCAGATCAAAATGGTAATAATTCCACAGATCAGTCCCAGTTTTAACGCGATACCAGTCAGTTTCCGAATTGGCTGCATACGCTGCTGTCCCCAGTATTGGGCACCCAACACGACAAATCCCTCTCCGATTCCAAGAGTGATCTGCTGCACCATAAAGAAAATCTGGTTGACCGTCGCTGCGCCGGACAATGCATTCTGGCTGTAACTACCCAGCATAATGTTGTCTGCCATATTGACACTGTATGCCACAATATTCTGTAACGCAACAGTAATCAAAAGCGGAAACAACGTACGGTAAAATGTTTTGTCTTTTGTAAAAAAGCTCTCTTTTGTTTTCTGTCCCATTAATTTATGTACTCCTTTGATACTTCTATTCTGCCCATATCCAAGTCGAACGCACGTGAGACTTGGTGCGTGATTCTGGTCAGCGCAAGCTGACATCTTCTTTTCAGAATCACTGCACTCTACACTCCGTTCCGGTCGGCGCAAAACCATTTTAGCACAGACATAAGTTTCTTCCTCATATCTGACAGATTTCAGGGCACTAGCTTAAACAGTATAGCACTTTTTATTTATAAAGAAAAGTTTCCGTTCGCATACTATGTAAGATGATGTGTAAACTGGCTAGTAAAATAGTTACAGTGTTACAGTTCACACGCGCAATTCGTAAAATAAAAGAAGATAAAGCCAAACTTCGACTTTATCTTGACATTTCTCTGCTCTATATAACTTGTATCTCTTTTATTATAATAATAAGTATCATTAAGATCATCACTACTATAATAGCATCCTCTCTAACTCTCGAATTTGAAAATGCATTTAAGCGGATGCAATATGCTCCTGAATATAATCATGCATATTTTCTTTTTCTATTCCAAGTACCACGGACAATTCCCCGTACAGCTCCTGCTCAGCCACACGCATATACCGCTCATCCAATGCTGTCACCTTCTTGCCCGCTGCCAGACGCTCGTCCTTTCTCTGGTGCAATGTTTTTAAAATGCTGATCCAGGAACGGCCGCTGCACTCATGCAGAGCGGCTTTATAGCTGGCTTCGCGCTGCTTCTCATTCGGTACTTCCAAAACCTCAATGCTTGGAATATCCTGAATCAGACGCTTTGCCTCCTCCGGAGTCATTACTTTACGGATCATTACCTTGTTACTGTCAATCGGCAGATAGACCGTCTGCTCACTATTCTGCACCGGATGCATAATATAGAAAAGACGATTTCTGTCAACACCGGGAATATCTACGTGCGAAATATCCTGAATCTTGCAGACACCCTTACTTCCATAAACGACATATTCCCCTTTTTCAAACATACACAACGCTCCTTTCTTCTCATTTTAAATGGAAACTTCCATTTTATAACTTGTGTGTGGAAATAAATTGTTAGCCATTTCTCTTTTTTCAACAATTGTTATATATAGTATACCACACTTTCACAAAAGAAGTCAGTGAATTGTATATATTTTCAAAAATTTTGTGACTTTTTACAATAATCAGTCGATTCGTTTTTATTAGTTTTGCACAACGTTTCTGTAATTCTTTACGCAACATAGACAATAAAGTATGTATTATTCTCTGTAGGCGGGCTTGTTTCATGATGGATTACCATAATTTTTCAATATAGTTATCTGAATTTTCCTATAATAAAAAGGAACCCTGATAACCAGAGTTCCTTTTTCCAGTCATTATTTTTCTTCTTTTTTCGGCGAATGATGCATATCACGAATCGGGATATTTGCATACAATGCCGGAACGGTTCCGTTTCCTGTGTCGGATTCGGTCTGTGTAATCTGGATATCTAATCCTTCCGCATCAATTTCCATATATTTGGAAATCACCTTGATGATATCGTTTTTGATCAGCTCCATCACATCCGGTGAACAATTAGCACGATCTGATACAAGTAACAACTTCAGGCGGTCTTTTGCTACATCCCCGGAACTTTTTCTTTTGAAAAAATCCATAAATCCCATAGTAAAAGCCCTCCTAGTTCTTCTTGAACAAGTTTTTCAGCTTGTCAAACACGGTCTGTTTTTCTTCCAGATTTAAAATTTCCACTGTCTCACCAAGGATTCTTCTGCAGATATTGGAATAAGCCTGTCCTGCCAGACAGTCGCTTCCTACCAGCGGCTCACCCTGATTGGTGGAGATAACGATATGCTCATCATCCGGAACTGCACCAAGCAACGGAATTGCAAGGATATCACATACATCATCTACAGACATCATGTCGCCACGTTTTACCATATCCATACGCAGACGGTTTACGATCAGCTCAGTCTTCTGAAGCTCATTTGCCTCAAGAAGTCCGATGATACGGTCAGCATCACGAATTGCAGATACCTCAGGTGTTGTTACAACAATCGCTCTGTCAGCACCTGCGATCGCATTTTTAAATCCCTGCTCGATACCAGCCGGACAGTCAAGAAGGATGTAATCAAACTCCTCACGCAGCTCATCGGTCAGTTTTTTCATCTGCTCCGGAGTAACGGATGTCTTGTCTCTCGTCTGTGCAGACGGAAGCAGGTATAATTCCGGATATTTTTTATCCTTGATCAGTGCCTGTTTGATCTTGCAGTTTCCTTCTACAACATCTACCAGGTTGTATACGATACGGTTCTCAAGTCCCATAACCACATCCAGGTTACGAAGTCCGATATCGGTATCGATCAGTACGACTTTTTTGTTCAGCTGGGCAAGTCCTGTACCCACATTTGCGGTAGTGGTTGTCTTACCAACACCACCTTTTCCTGATGTAATAACAATTACTTCACTCATTGCATCCAGTCCTCCATACTTTTACTTGTTTCCCGCCTGCAAAAACGGGCATCATTTCTTATTTGGTATAATCGTTCAAACTTGCACGTGTGATCGGCTCTATGTAAATATTGCCGCCCTTTGCAACAGCGATCTGTGCCTCCGGAATTACCGGATTCTTCTCTTTCCGACGCAGTCTGCGCATCGGTTTCATCTTTTTGTCCGGGCTCTTTGCCAGTATATCTCCGATCTGAATCTGAATCGGATCCATCTCAAGTGCCACGATGAAACAATTGCTGTCTCCTGCGGCTCCCGCATAGGCATTGCCCTTCAAAGCTCCAAGCACTATGATATTGCCCTGTGAGATAATCTTCGCACCCGGATTGACATCACCGACGATCACGACACTGGATACGCTCTCCAGCACCTGTCCGGAACGAAGTGTTCCGCGGTAAAATTCGCCTTCTCTGCCGGATACCGAATCGTAATAGGCTTCAATCTGCTGTTTTACCAGATCCGCATGCGTCTCATCATTATCCACAATACAGATGATCGATATACTTGTATTCTCTGTAATGGTCTCTATGATCTGATATTCTTCTTCCTGAGTGAGTGTACGTCCCTCAAAAGAAATCGCCATTTTCGCATTTTTGAAAAACTTCTCGGATTCCTGAAATTTCTCCTTAATTGCAGTCAACAGCTCCTGAAACGGCATGTCTTTGTCCAGGATCAGATTGATTCCATATTTATTACTTTTTATGACTACTGCTTGTGACATGTATTTCCTCCAAATTCATCAGACAGGTTTTCAATGCACGGTTCTTCCGCACAGTAAACCATTCTTTAATTATACCGAATCTGGATAAATATGCAATGGTTTTTGCCGGAATCCACTGATAAAATCTGAGATTTTCGGATATTCTAACCAAGAGGAATCTTTCCCTCAGTCTACATTTAGCTCCCACTACGACAAACATACTGCAAAGATATGCACTCACTATGGAAAATAATCGTTTCTGTTCCATAACAAAATTTAGCAAAACAATTCATCTCAGTCTGAGTTGAGACTCCCACTTCTGCAAGTGGTGAGTAGTAACA